>JGI24158J21664_10001658_pt1 | contig 25558 bp, 18 predicted proteins | sample Ectturendosymbi3_FD_21664 | JGI IMG/M metagenome (IMG submission 21664) | reverse complement strand
GTTAAAGATACTCCGTGCAATCATTAACATGAAGATTTTTGCAAAAAAAAAGAAACAAGGAATGCACACTTAAATTCCGATCGTTTGCACTCGCTCACCTAATTCCATCTCCGACAGCAACGAAAAACAAACTCCGGGCACTCACCGGCGGATTCGTAAAGAAAATACAAACGAATTGGTGTTTATCTTAGCACTAAAAATTAAGCTCCAAGACCATTGAACAAAACTATCTCTTCGAAATCCGGCCATTAAGCGCACATGTTGTTGGTGTTGACATTTGAAATTTTGTGAAAAGAGAAAAGCAACGAACCATGACAAGCGATGGTGTCCAGGTCGGGCCACCACAGGCCGGTCTCATCACAGAACACGGACGTCTTGGTCGTGCGGTGCCTGATGTAGGTCCCGGCCGGGCAGGCCAGATCCTCTCTGGCCCCGTACCCGGTCTCGATCGGAGCAGTAAGCACGGTCATATTGGCCGGGACCGCCAGGGGACCGCATCCGGCCGCTGCGAGAAGAGAGAGAAAAGTTGGTGATGAGGGCCATGGCGTCGGAAGGTTTTTTTCCAAGAGGGGCAAATAGTGAATTGTTCCAGATGGCGGCCAAAATCATTTTTCCAGGGAGGGGCAATAATGGTGGAGTTTCATTTTACGAACTCGAAACTAAGAGAAAAACATTTTTCTATCAAAAGGTTAATAGGAAAATATCGAATTTCAAAATCCAGAAGGGCACATTGTCCCCCATTCCGACGCCCATGCTGAGAGCAGAGCAACGATTTCGTAATTGACTTCACACCGCTCGGCGGAAACTTTCTGCGCGCGCTTGAGCTGCGGATGAATATCAGTACAAGATGACGATATTGAGTTTCGCCGTTAAACAAAAATGCTCGACAACACCAAAGTGGGCGCAGTACAAAAGTACCGCGGTAACCACACAAACATGCACAAGAAGACACTTTTAAATTGACCAGAAAGTTTCGTTCAGACAACGGATACAACAAGCTTTCAAAAAGTTTTCAATAACCCACGACTCTTTGTCCACGTAAGTGCAGAATGATATGCACTCTTAGAAAAAAGTAGCTGACTAAAAGGGATGTCTTGAAGGACTAAAACGGATGCCCTGAACTCACGCAGACACGAGAACGTGGCAGGATCCTCGTCCCATTGACCGTCGCCGCGACAGACGATGACTCTGCTCCTCAAGTGAGTCTGTTTCTCAGGCTGCGGGAAGAAGGAAAGTTACGTCGTGCAAGAACCAAAAACATAAGGATAGAGTTTTTTTTTAATCAAAACGGGCAAATATTGTTTCAAAAAAATCGCTGGCACACCAGATTAGGTGATCATTATGACTTTCGGCTGAACAGAAAAACCCCTAAATTTTTTTCTTCCTGAGATTTGAACTAGATGCTCGAACGCTGAGTACTTTTTTGTCCACGGAGACAAAAAAATTTTGATGCCTGGAGTCGGAGCCCGAATTTTCAGTTCCGGCTCCACAGCCCTGCCTGCAACATGACTGGGTCGCACTGTTGGAAGAAACCATTCGCACACCACTGTGTGTGCTCGGACGTCTCCCTGCACAACGGGCTGGTTAAGAAGCTTCGATTATTTTAAGTAAAATACAGCCAAAATACGTAAAAGTACGTTGGCGGGTGCGCTGACCGGGAACATAACGCGTAACCGCTGAGCAGTGAAAGCTACGAGTCGTTGGAACTACGTGCCATGGTTCATATGGAAGCAACGAAACATCAATCTTAGAAGAAAAGGAGCCCGGGTACGAAAAATTACGTCTAGGTCGGACACTCAAAGGCAAAAAGATATGTTTCAGACGAAACGCGTAGAAAAAAGCTACGAAATACCACTCACCAGACAAAAAGCTGGTGGCCTTTGAGCAATTGTTAATTTAAAAATTTTTTTTGAGATGGCTGTGTATGAAATTATATATGCAACAAAAAAGCGATTCATACCATGCGCACACGGTCAGCAGCAGGGGCGTTCTCACCTGGCCTGGTTCTTGTACGGCCAGTCGAAGAGGGTCATTGCATTTGAAGAGAACAGGATCGCCGAAGCCGAACGAGAAGCCCTCGTATTGTGAGTTGGGACGCGGCATCGGAGCGTCGCACGAGATCGCTGCGCGAACGCAAATGAAAGCGGTTTTCGGCCCTTAATGTGGGTCGACTTGCCCACGATCTTGTACTGAGCAAAGTTGCAATTAACAGAATAACATTCGCAGACAAGCGAGTGGTTTGCACGATCTGCGAACACCTTATTCCGATGTTTTTGCTGCTTTCTCCCCATTCGCGTAACTGGGACAGTTTGGGCAAAAATACGATCTCTACACTGGCTGCAGCTGTTGACAGAAAGCGCAAGTGTTTCAGGCATTTCGAATCGTAATTTTGCTCAGTGCAAGCAATGTTGACAACGCCTTCAAGTGCTCATTGATGCCAGTGAAATTTAATCACAGTGCGGACTTGGATTGTTTGGTCATAGACCGAATATTTTTTAAATAACCGAAACAGTCAATTCGGTCATAATGTCCAACAAGGTAGGTTAATAAATACTGTTTCGTCGAGTTTTAATACTATTACGGGACAAAACACCGAAACGTTTCAGCGAAAAAAAGCAGGTTCGAATCATGCTTTCATGGCAAGTAGTCTCTTTTCAAAGACAAGCTTCATATCCATCAGCGCCAACAAATTGAGTCGATTGTGGTTAGTGCAAACTCTTCACGATGAAAACCAAGAATGTCCGGCAGTTATATTAATGGAATCGTCAAAAATATTACTCACGGAGACATTTCAGGGTGCTGAGGTCGGGGTGCCACGCTCCACTGAACATGCACTGGGCCGCAACCGAATGGTTGGCAGGGGAATACCAGAATCCAGGCATGCACGTGATGTTGATGACACTTTGGAAAGCGAAGCTTCTTGCCAGCACCAACGCATTGCTGACCTCAATGGGAACATCGCACTTAAACTTGCTTTTATCTGAGAATAAACAGCTCACCAAGAAAATAACCTAGACTGCTTTGTAGAGACCACCTTTCACATTCTATCCCACTGCAAGTCATAAATGCATGGGAGAGACGATGAGTTTCCTACAAGCTCACGACTTAATGAGTCAAAGAAAGACAGATTAAGCCAGTGGTTCTTAACCTTTTTTCACATATTTTACCCTTTTATCAAACAAGATTACCGGATTTAACCCGAATACACTCAGGGGTGCTCATTTACTGAAAATACGAAAGTAACAAACTCTTGCAGTTTAAAATGATTTATAAAAATTTACATTTGCTGCAATTTATGGTTCAGTACATGTACCCCCTAAGAAGATGCAATTTACCCCCCAGGGGTAAATTTATCCCAGGCTAAGAACCACTGGAATATGCGTATGCCAGTCTGCAACAAAAGCGTAAAATCTGCGGAAAAAGAAGCCCGAATTTACAGGAAACAGAAACCGATGCGCATGTCAACGCGGATCGACTTGTCAACAGAGAAATGATCACAATAGAAGTTGAGGACCTGATCTTAAGTGCAACCCCAGAAAAGGAATTAAAAAACCGGCGCATCGACCACTTGTGTGTGAACCAAATGACCACAGTCCGTAAGAACCCGTCAGCGCGCCCAATCCGTATCAAGGAAGCTTTTTAAGTTGCTCTTTTCGGTAGAAATAAAAACAAAAATAATTTCCGGTTGCAACAGCATCGCGTTTCTTCGCATCAGAAGAGATCAAAGGAAACAAACAAAAAACTTTAAGGTCGCGTCGACCAGATCAGTAGCCATCTAAAGGCCAATTCATAAACGCATCTGACTTGACGCAAACTTAGATTTCCCTAACGATAAATGAAAATCTTGTTGCGCAATCCTCGAACTCGGCTACGTTTAGCACAACCTTTCGAAATAAAGTGGTAAAAAGGTAAGAATAAAAAAAGAAATTAAAATATAAAAACGCCGTTCGTCTCCGCATCTAGTAAGGTGGAATTTTGCGGAATGTTCCACTGTGATGCTATAAACATAAGTTCATTCATACGAGCACTCACCCAAACACTTGGCGTACTTCGGGGACGGCCACCAGAGCCCGCTAGAGTGGCACGTCGTAGTAAAGGTGGTGGAGTTCCGCGTGAAGTAGGAGTCCTTCGCGCATGTGTAGGTCACCGACGCGCCGAACGTGTAATTCGTTCCTGACTGTGTCGCGTACCAGATCAGAGGGGGAGGGTCGCACTGGATAGCTGAAAAATACGGAAAAAGGAAGGGCGCTGCACAACCCACAGGCGATTTTGGACGTGACCTTTGTGCATGATGTTGTTGCCATCCGACTGCTCGAGCGGCAAGTGCGCAAAGCTTCACTCTGTGGCAGCAAGCAAGAACAGATGTCACGATCGCTCTATTATTGCTTGTTGGCGCCACATATATATGGGTGTTTTTCTTCGCGCACATCCCATTCGTGGTGAATCGCACATTCAACGCAACGCCAACCGAGAGGTTGCAAGAAAATCAAGAAATGCAAGTACAGCACGTGGGTTGCGGGGTTGAGACGCTGCAGCTAAGGACCGCGCTAAACTAGACCTATCCCACAGAAGTCTGACATTCTGATGTGAAAGAACAACTACAAAAAACAAGCACCGTATAAATATAAACAATACGAACCTCCAAATATGTTAAAAGAAATGAATAAAATCCAAAGTAACGGATTTACAATTGGGCCTTTCAAAGTCGTTGGGGAACGCGCGGGTTTACAAAAACGTACACGCCTCTTTTTGGTAAACGCCGTTCTCTAGTGATAGAATGACACTAAGATTGTTATATTCGTTCTCCCCGTGTTTAAATAACGTGACTTGCCGCATGAGAACGGCCGTAGTTCGCGCATCCCTGCACTAGACAATTAGAAAAAGAATGTGAGAAGTTTTCGCGGGCAATTTAGGGAGTTGGATATCTAATTGAACTGCACAATAAACATGGAAACATGGCGTTGATCTCGATAAATATCAAAACAAGGAAATACGAAAAGACAAGAGACTAATAATGGCCAGGGAAAAACGCCGCGGTACTTTAATTCACTGAAGAATCGAGACGGTCAACAATTGCCGTTAACTCGGGCGAAGCCATGCTTTAAAAACGTCAGAAAAATGCTTTTACGCTCCTGTCGAATTCATTAGAATGCGAATGGCTTTTACAACATTTGAGTTGTTTCAATGCAGAAGGAGCTGTTGCTTCTTGCCGTGGCAGAAACAATGAATCGTAAATCCTCGGTCGATTTTTAAAAAATCATTTTTATTCCAAAAAAAGGGTGGGATTTGGTACTTTTGATAGGAATGCAATGTTACTTTTGAAGAAACGCCTAAGCTACCACTTGACAGGTAGTTTTAAGTTCAGTTATGATAAGTTAATAAATTGATTGAAAAGAGAAGCCATCTGAAACAGCACAGCCAAGTCACCAGCTGTTGTTTTTGTCTCCACGATTATCGAATTTTGCGTCACAGCGGACTCAGTGGTAGTGTTTGCAACCTCTCGTTGGGCGCGGCGTTGAATGAGCAATTCACCACAAACGGGATGTGCGCGGAGAACAGTACTTGTATGTCAGTTGTGACCACACCTCCGTCACGCCCACCTCGACAATTGATTTCCGCCTGAGGCCAACTCCAGCCCCCGGTCGCTCCGCAGCTGATGGTGATGCGGTCGACCCCGGGGCGAATATGGAAGCCCGGCTGGCACCGGATCGTCGTCACGTTGTAAAACTGAAACGAGTCGCCTAGCAACGACGCGTGCGTTGAGTTGTCCAACGGATTGGAGCAATCGACGACTGCGCAACAAGATGCACGACACCGTATTTATGACGCGTACGTACGCGCATTTTTCGAACTAATCATAAGAGTTCGAAATCGGGGAGCATTTGCTGTTTTCACACTAAACCAGGGGTGCTCAATACGTCGATCGCGATCTACCAGTCGATCATGACATTAACACCCTGGATGATTCAATTCAGTGCAAGTCATCAGAGTAAACTCAGGTAACGACAAAAATGTACATAGTTATTTGTGTTGTTCAATATGGGCTCATGTGGCCCTTGCAGGGTACAGCAACATAGATTGTAAAAGGAATTCTCAACATATTTATTCACAAACATATGTTTTGCCTTTTTGTAGTCGGTAGATCATTTGCCTTGTTCATTTTATAACTCACATGCTGAAAAAGTGTCAGTACCTGTACTAAACCGTTCACGCTTTTCAGAATCCAGTCGTTTGAAAAATACCTGATCTGTAGCAGTTGATGCTTGCCGGCAGTAATTTTTGTTTCTTACCTTTGCACGTCGGGGTCTCCCGGTCCCATGTCGCGTTCGCCAGGCACGTGAGGTTCAGCGAGAACACGCCCGGGCTCACCCAGAAGCCGGGTTTGCAGCGATACTGGACGTGCGAACGGTACGTGTTGTCGTCGCTGAGTCTGATGGAGTTCTCGGTGGGTGGCAGCAAAGGGCATGTGATCACTGAGTGTAAAAAAGGGGAAAAGATCCGATGCGACTTAACCCCAGCTGTAAACACGCTTCCTCCGCTTGCTGTGTGCATTTTTAAAAACAGGTTAAAGAAATGAACGTGGTAACTTGGCAGTCGTAAAAAGATGAACGCTTGACTTGAAACCTATATTTCTCCGGCTTTTCAAATGCTTCAAACACAGTAGGGCCAACCAATTTTAGTCAAGGCTACGGTGAATTTATTCAGAAGTACTGTTCAACCACAAAGCAATCGTCATCATGCACGTTGAAAAACGGAGACCACGAGCTCGTCACGAAATACAGTATTCATTGCCAGCGCAAAACAGAAAACTATTGGCTGAAAACCACATATTTACTTACTTGGGAACATGGAAGAGCATAAAAACAGTGAAACAGCAACAAGGACCCGCACACGAGTCGTTGTGAGCGCAAGATCTATGGCCAAAGAAAAAGAGGCAACGCACGTTTGCAATCCACTTGATTGACTTCCGGGCTCCACATCCCTGACTTGAGGCACATGGCGGTCCACGACAATTGCGGAAAAGGCCGTTTCGGCGAACCAAAGCCGTGAGCGCACACGTACGTGATATTGGTGGGGTACTCGAATCTCGGGGCGTACAATATCGCATGCAACCTGGGTGTCGGAGCGGAACAGCGGATCCCTTGAAGGAAACGTAAAAATGAAGCGCTATCTCTGCGGTGTCGCCACGTTTTTGAACAACAACATTTTTTCGCAAAAACACCCATAGCAGACGCCCAGGAACGCCGGAAGGTTGCACAGCGTTGAAAAGAATGTGGTAGAATACGCTCTTCTTCTGTTTCATCACACAAACAATCATGTTGTTCAAGAAACAGCAATCGACGTGAGTATATAAAAATCGTGGCCGCATTGTTTATAATCATTCCAATTAAACAAGTAACTAGTCTCCACAAAAACGACGAAGCCTAATCGATCAGTAAATTTTTAAATAGGAAACCATTTCACGCAGAACCCCATCCTCAGCCCTGAAGTCTGATTAAAATAGAAGATTATGTTTAGTTACTTGAAAGCAGATATGTGCAAGTCTGAAGTCATCACCAAAGTCATGAAAGCAGAGCCTGTAGTCGACTGATTGCTGGACAGCTTCCCCAAACCTCAGAGTTTTTAATTGTTCCAACTAAAAACGTTTAACGCAACGGTTGCCGAGAGCGCAGAGCACAAAGCAACTCACTGGAGCATTTGACGTAAAGCGGCTCTGGGCGGAAGTAGCCATCAGCGCTGCACGTGAAGTTGATCGAATGGTAGCCCTTGTCCAACATCACCCAGTAACCTTCGTCACAGGTCAGCGTGACGTTGTCGCCGTACCAGTAGGTCGTGCTGACCGAATGTGACGTGTTGCCGTGCGTGAAATGACTCACGGTGAAGTTGCACCATCGGACTGCAAAGCAACGAGTCAAAGCCGTCTTTGCGTTTTGCTTGCAGTTGAACATGTCATATTTCAATCAGGAATAATAGCAAATAGCTTGTTATTACACGCTAAATCAGTAGTTCTTAACCGAGGGAGTCATGCAATAAGTTTCGAGCTTTTACGCGCTCTACAACATGGAAAGTTTGAATATTACATTTACATTTGTTTTTAAAACTTATTAAATGTCAATGGGGCTTGAAACAAAAAACAATTAGAGGCGCGGTAGAAAAAAGATAGAGAACCACTGCACTAAACAATTTAGTGAGGCCGCAGGAGTTTGGGCGAATTCACGGAGTTTGAGAGATTTTAAGAAGAGTAGGGAATTTCAGCGAATAAACGCATTTTCAAACACTTCTCAGTAAATTGCTTTATTCGGGATAGCACCAACCTAAAATTCAACTCTCGGATTATTTAGCTGCGTGAAAGCAAACCACGCACCAGATCACGTTTATGTGTTGCTGTTTGAATCGATGCTCAAAGCTCCTAATGCAAATACCTGGAACGTGCGAAACACGTTTTGTTGCTGGTTCAAACATTAAACTCTGCAAAAATAAACTGAAATTTGAGCACACCCGCGATGTTTATGCATGAAGGTAACAAAGAAATGATTTCGTTTTTATTGCAACGACACGGGCTGAACATTCCGCGAAATTTTAGTTTTTTTTGTGGTCGTCGGTAGCGCCACCTACAGCTCCTGTCGGCGTGGGTCCGCTTAACAGTCGGACAGGACACAATGAGGGTAAAATGCGTAAGAGCCTCCAGTTTATATGTGTGCCGGTCTATTCGGTTACGGTGAAAGAACTTATAACCAGGCCCGTAGCCAGCTTGGGACATCAGGAGGGGCGAAGAGTTTTCTGAGGGGCCAAATTTTTTTGAACTATGTCCAATATTTTTAAATTATGTCCAACACATTTTTCCAGGGGGGGCGAAAAATTTTCTCGGGGGGGCTTGCCCCCCCCATTACAGGCCTGCTTATAACTGTTCGCCGGTCTAAATCCGCTGAGCAGTAGCAGCAGCACCTCTGCTTCGCATAAACCGATCGAAGGAAAACCGCCGCTTACTCAAGCACTTCTTGCCGGCGTGAAGGTTGTCCCACGTTCCATCCTCCTGGCACGTCATGGACAGTTGAGTGAAACGGCGATCGCCTTCACGGAACTCGTAGCCCGCTTTGCAGGTAAATACAATCGTCTCGAGGTACGTGTACGCCGCGGGCGGGTTGGGGACAAGCGAATCAATGGGCGGTATGGGGTCCGGACACTGTGTCTCTGTTGGTTACGCATACACAAAAGTTGAAACACTTTCAGATCTTTCAACCGATGCAATATTTTCAGAGGAGCATTTCATTCCAAGCACAGGTTGATTTGCGCAGCATTTCTCGAGGAAAGAGCGACTGAGGTTTGAAACGTTGAAGTAAGTACAAGGCAAAAAATTTCCCGGTTTGGTTACAGTGTCTAGCACATCGCCACATTCTCTGTTGATACGGTGTCATTTATAAAAGTTAACCGGTGTTTGGTAAGAGATAAAAACACACAAAAACGCTTTAGATTCCACACCTACCACTTTTTGCGTCCAAACACAAGTTTGCACGACTAGAGCAACATCAAAAGAAAGAAGCAACAGTTTGGTCAGAGCTTCAGATGATGTCATTAGCATATTTTTTGCCATTGAATCAATTGCACTGATCCAAGCAATTTTCCTTACTTCCAAATTAAATAACTTCACAGTGATGTATCACAAAAAAGCAAATAATAATTTTAAAAAAAACGAAAAACTTGTGGAAACACAACACAAAAAAGTTTTGAACCTCAAGAAAGTAGGTTGGAAAAGTTTTAACCAATGGAAAAACACGAAGCGTCTTTTAAAGGATATGTAAACGACGATGATGGGCATGGGGCGGGAACCAACGTGGATTCGCTGTGGATGGATCGGTCGAAACGAAGAAAAAACCTATGCAGGCTTTTATAAAATTTAAACAAGTGATGAAATGGCGCCAGACAACTGATTCCGACTGTACTATACCGCTTCTTATAACGCTGGGGTGGGGAACCTATTTACTATCACGGGCCGCATAAACGATTGATTTTATCCAAAAATTCTACCTTTATCTAATTATGAGGGATAGAGGCTTCTCTTGACACACTGTCGAAGTACCTGCTTATGATGGAGTTTCGTTTGACGCGATTTTGTACTCTAAATTGGGTAACGAAAATTCTGTTGCGGGCCACAGTTTTTTCACCCCTGTTATAAGCATAACGTGCGAAGTTATATTATGAACAGCCTTTGATTGACGAGACATAGAAACGAACCATAGCCACCAATGAGCGTAAGAAACCGCGCATTCATCGAATGTAGCCGCCGTAGGGGTCGGAAGGGATTTTTTCCGGGGGGGTGCAATACTGCATTTTCCTGCACCCCCTTCCGACGCCCGTGGTAGCCGCGTACCTTCCTGAAATTCGGTACCAGGAGGTTTTTCATTGTATTCCTCACGAATAAGCCGTTTACTGTGCAAAACCTGTTTATATTTTATCGCAGTTTGGCCGTAGACCTTCATCAAGTACTACTGTATTACTATATCCCTTGAATGGGAAATAGGTTTTGTGTACGTATACATCCGCGAATGCCTATTCGCGAAGCTGCTTCAAAATTAAAGGGCAGATTTCCGTTTTGACGTTGTGCAACACATCCATTACAAACATAAGCAATACGCACCAGCACTGAAAACGGCAAAAGCGCACACGTGCATTTGCTATCTGACGGTGAACTCGACGTTTCTGAACATGTTACTTTTCTCGGCTGCTGCGCGAAATCAATATATCACCCACCTATGCAAATCACGCCTGCTGGTTGCCACGTTCCTGACGACGGACTGCAATCCACGTTTTGAACTTTTGTCTGAGTGGCCTGGTTGATCCAAAACCCGGTGTCGCACGACACAGTCGCAGAGGAGCCGGCGGTCTTGGCCGTGACCGTCACAGTCGCGTTGGCGACGAAGTACATTTCGCCACAGGCGATCTCTGTCAGAACAACGCATGCGGTGAAAGATTGGTTGGAAGAAGGTACTTTTTCTGTAAAACCTGTTTGTTCTTCCACGCTTGTTGGTAAAATTACAATCGGACTTTTGGTTTGAAAAAGCATCGCAAGTCACCTCTTGTCCGAGGCTGATGTAGAGTTCAGTGATTAACGCTTGTTCGTGAGTTTCCATTACAATTGTTTTTGTGTTGCTAAGCCTGGCTTAGTATCACAAAGTCACTGCAAATGATCTTTGAAAACAGTGTTATTTAATACGACTTTCAAGTTTAAATTCACCTAAAATGCACTTTGAACAAAGTGCTGACTTGGTCTTTCAAGGCATCAAACTGCATTTTTTAAAGAAGCTTCCAGGATGACAATAGTTTTTCAGTCAGGAGAAAAAGACCCCTTGACAGTAAAGTCCTGCTGTTCGAAATAAAGGTGAACTCATCAAGCGTCGTGTTATCTCTTGGCAACTGCCAATTTTACGTTTGATGAAGACAAGCAGACCAAACACACGGGAATGCCTCATAACTGAGTCACCGAGTAACAATTTTAACGCTCTGAAGAACATGCGTGAGACTGTGAGGCAACTACAGCACGCCTTGCATAATATCATTCTTTTACTGACGTTCGGTTTTCGCCATTTTGTATAACATCGCGCTTTTATGCAAAACGTCTCAAGCATAGGCAGGGGCGTAACGAGGTTAGATGGCGCCCGGGGCAAGAAGCAAGTTTGGGGCCCCCACGTTCGAACCTGAGGTCTTTCGGAAGCGAATGTACTGCATTGAAGAAAGTACTTGCGACGCTATTGGAACTTTTTGGTGCCCCTCGCAGTCATTCCGCGCCCCCCGCAGTGATTCTGCGCCCAGGGAATTGTGCCCCCCTTGTCCCCCTCGTTACGCCCCTGCAAGCAATTTAATGCTTGTCGAAGTCCTGGTCGCGAAGGTCCCGGTCCATTTTCTCTCTCCATTTTTTCCATTTTATCTCTCCATTTTTTTCATTTTCTCTCTCTCTCTTGTTTCATTTCTCTCTCCCGGTCGGAATGGGCCTTTTTCATTGGACTCTTGCTGTTTATTTAAACGAAACACTAAAAGCACCACAAAACCTCCTCACAACCCAACGCGCAATTATTAACGCAGTGATATCTGCGCGAAAACCGTCGTCAAACCTCAGAGCATACCCGCCCCAACATGGCATGAGCGCAACACTATTAAGCACACAAGAAAGTAAAAGTAACAAGAACTGAATTAAACGCAGAGCTTCAACGCACCGTGGCAGACAATCGTGTCAGCGTCCGGTTGCCACACTCCTCTGTTTGTGCACTTCGCTGTTGCTTCAAACACTCCTGGGCTGATCCAGTAGTTTGTCCAGCAGCGGTAGGTGTAGTTGCCTGCGTAGGATAATCATTCTTTGCTCTACCCTGACAAGCATCATTGTCTTAGCCAGGGGCGGCCAAGGGACCATGAAACCCCCCAATTTCTAGGATATCTTGTCATTTTGTGCTTTGAGAGGCAGTGTCCCAAAGAACATTGCTGTTGCTCGCTTAAGCTGGCTACCCTACTGCCAAGCACTACGGCTAGCGACTGGCTGACACAGACTCACATACGTTACAAGCAGGCTGTCAAAAAAGCACGATTCGGAGGTTTACGTCACTATCATCATTTGGAAGCTATTAGTAAATAAAAAACAAACGACATGATCGCAAACAGTGAATGGATGGGTATAATCTGTTAATTTTGTCAAAATGAAGCGACGGAATTTTAAAAAAATATTAAGCTTGAAACAAAATCGCGTTTGACAAAACAAATTGAACTAAGCCATATCAGTACACTGAATTCCCGTAACGCAATCATGGGAGCTGAACGAAGTTCGTTGTAATTGCACAATGTTGCACGACCAAGATAGCGCATTCCAAATTAAACGAATCGCTTAATCATCTGTTCGAACTGTTGGTACCTGCTAAATACTTTTGAGGCGCTGCTCCGACCAGATCGGCGTATTTCGCTTGTTTGGGACCAAAGCACCATGCACCTGTTGACAACGCCACGTAAAAGGTGAGGGAACTGTTATCAAGAGCAATGTGTAAGTAAAACGGTATTTCGTTTGTGTAGCACGAAGTAGATGCGCGATATTTGATTATCGCGAAGTCTGGCCGAGCGGCAAAAGTATTACAGTAGTCCCCGCTTATTAAGCCCACCTCGGGACCAGACGATTTTGGGCTTATTAACCGGGGACCCAATTTTCGCCACTCTCATGCGCATAAATGAGTATGGCCCACTGCAATATCCCTTAAAGTTGATAATCTATTGACACTGTACAAAACAGTTCCAGGTAAAGAGCGGTTTTCTTTATTACGGTAAAACATTTCTTAATATTCATTTCCGTGCAAAAACAACAAGAGTAAGTTGCCTCACTGGTTGTTGTTGACGTAGAAACCGAGGAACATGGCTGTTCAATTTTTCAAATTCATGCATTTTGTCGAGAGAGATGTCGAGTTGCTCTGCGGCAGCACATTGACTGCATTTTGGCAATGCTAGGTAATTTTTTTAATTCTCAAATTTCTTATACATGGCTACATCTGCACGTCTCTACGCCATTTTGAACACAAATTCTACGGAGCACGAATTGTCTTGCCTATCAGTTACGGCACAAACATACGATTTGTCACGAAACAGTTCAATTAAGAACGAGGTCAGCTGCGTAACGAAGTGTGAAACCGTCGAAAGCAAGACAAAAAAATTTGAGGTGCGACCGCTTTTCACCCAATTTTAAGCAAATGTGACTTGGGGCAAAGAATGGCAAATTTGAAATTGGAAAATGAAAGAATGGCATTTGAAATTTGTTCTAGGCTTTTGTTTACTTAACTTCAGCGCAACAAAAACAATTTCGTATCGTTGACGTCACAATATCTGCGGACTGTGCGAAAAGATAGCCTGCCTGGTCCACGCTATCTTCCCACGCTACCACCAACGATACTTCTCAAACGAAAATTTTGTAAGCCCTAAGTGACAGCAGAAAGGACAGGTAACATCCCGGTGGTAGTTAGTAACCAAGTTTTATTTAAACACATTTATATCACTTTCGATTACTAGGAAGCGAGATTTGCACAATTAAGTATCTTTCGACTACTTAAGGATATTTCCACTCAATTCAAATATTTCTACTACCTAAGCATATTTCTATTCATTTTTGTACCACCTAAGCGTATTGCTTCTTGATATTTGTCTTAATTAAGCATATTTCTATTTAATATTCCTACAACTTGAGCATATTTCTACTTAATAATTCGACGTATACTTAAGCTTACTTCTACTGCAAGCATATTTCTTTCTATTCCGGCCGAAGAGAGATTTACACAATATCTTCCTTAACGGTCGGCTTTTTCACGCTATCACCGATGCACGACCAGCTTTACAAGTATAAGTCTTCTCATTTTTTCATTGAGTAATTTGCACAGTGGTATTTTCGCTTGCGGTGGATTAGATTGGAGCAAACAATAGCAACAATACTTTTGTACTTGTTATTACTGCAGAAAACACTTCACGACCACTGCAACAACAAAAAAAAAACAAACAGGCACGTACGGGTGCACTGCCATATATTGCCCGGCGGAAAATAGGTGCTGTCGTCTGCGCAGTACTTGCGAAAGATCGTGCTGTACCGGTTGAACCAGTATCCTTCGTTGCAATGATATCTATAACGGACATTACGATTAAAACGGTAGAAAACTTCATTGTCAACCTTACTACAGCGTCAGCATATACATCGACACGACGAAGGGCTCGGTCTGAAATCTCCCAGTTCTCCGTTAAGATCGGTGCAACACAGCAGAGCGAGGCTGCATGTGCCTGTTCCCTGCTGTTCTGCTGCTATCGATTTGCAACTTCGCCTTTGGGCGAGCGCCATTATTCAAGCTACGTTTTGCAGACACGAGGTTGGTGCGCGTATGGACCGAGCAGCCAATGGCATGAAATAACAGCTTCCTGGCACAACAATGCGTTAATTATCTTATTAATCGGCAAAAATTGTAGCGCAAGGTTTTGCACACCGTTGAATACGAAACAATGCAACAGTGTCACGACGGACGCGGCTTTAGCAATCGCTTTTATGCCTGTCTACAAACAGATCAGAAAATGGCTTGAAGGTGACTTCAGACGATATAGGCCGGTTCGCTTCTTGTTTTCTTAAAAGTAAAGCCACTTTCTTTTAATACTAAGAACTCAAACTGGTTAAATTCTGATACCAACTTTGCAAAAATCCGATCGATCCTTTGGATGCCCTTCTCAGTGAACACGCAATTGCGCAACCATGTTGACGCACCATTCGTTAAGCATTGAAAGTGCTTAAAAGTCTATGCAAGGGTCTCAAAATTTCTTTGTCCGATGGCTACATAAGCTATTACACTGTAGTTCGAGGGACGGAGATCTTGCGTAAAGTAATTGTTTCGGAATATGTTACATTCCACCAAATCAACAAATTTTTCGTAAATATATTATTTTTTCATTGCTGACAAAATGACTTCCCAGTCCAGATTTGGCCCGCCGGCCGTAGTTTGGAGACCTGATCTATACGATATTAAATTGAGAATGTTGCAAGTGCGTGAGAATGAGATTTAACTGCGCAAATGGTCTGGTTGCTCATTGGCACACCTTGGAGGGAACATTCGCCCTGCGTGATGGCGATCACAGACAACAGGCAACAAGTTATTGAGTATAAAAAGCAACCGTGACAAATAAAAAAAACTTTTAAAATATTTGTCAAGATTGTCTGCCCATTACTTACATGACCAATCTTAGGTATCCCACTGGCGTAACTGGTATGCTGTATGTTGAGTGCGGACTCTCGGGTGGAGGCAGTGGGCAAAACGTTTCTGAAAAATAAGTACGAATTGTCCCCTTTTTCGGAATCTGGTAATTTTATGCACACTCATTTGGTTTTCTTCTTCCAAAAGCTTAAATGTCAAAAGTCATTAAAAAAGGCGTTATTGGACAAGTCAAAAACGGGGAATAGGGTTTAACTAGAATCCGGCCACCTGAGGCGCTGCCCAATATTCTTTTAGATCAGTGGTTCTTATTCTTTTCTCTACCACGCCTCCCTTAAGTACTTGATTTTTGTATCAAGACCCCGTGACTTGAAATGAGTTGTAAAAGCAACTGTATTTGTTGGTAGACTTATTGATCACTCATTTGGAAGATACTTGGGCGCGAAAGGGCTCGCGCCCCCCTGGAAACTGATTGACGCCCTGCTGGGTAGGCGTGCCCCCCTGGTTAAGAAACACTGTTTTAGATTGATGAAAACGTATGAGCGGAGAGCACATCCCCGAACTTGATAAAATATGTAACAACATCGATAAAAAAGTTAAAAAACAAACGCTACAATAACACGGGTAGTGATCTGATGTGTAGAACAACAAATGACTGCAAGAGGAAACCTGAGGGAGAAGTAGAAAAAAAGCTGAAAACTTTGCTCCAAGTACCTCATGCTGTTGAATATAATTTTAGAGGAGCCAAACTGAACAGAACATGTAAATCATGAAAATGAACGTTGCTTTAAAACTTGCTAGTCAATTAGAGTTATTGATCAAATTAAGCAAAGCTGTGGGTATGGTGAGCGCTGATTGGCGTACTTTCTGAGGGGCACAATTCCATTAGTGGTTTGGGCTGGGTTAAGCACAGCCTATCTACCTGAGTATTATGCCCAGCAAAACTGATAAAATACCAGCTACGTTTAAACAAAATACCTAAACTTCGCCGAGAAACCCACGTAAAATGTCTTGAAATCTAAAATGTGCAATAGCTAAATAGGGGTTTGTTTAAGCTTCAGCTAAGGATAAGGTGCAAACATTTAATGTTACACAAGTTTTGATCCAACATATGAAAAAGCACAAACATACGAAGGAGTAGAGCTATACTCACACTCTACAGGATGTATTGGTAGTCTGTTGCCTTAGGGAAAATGTATTTGTACGTACGGTTTCAAAATAGCCTAGTTTTTTTGGGGAAGCATTCATCCATAATATTAAACCTCAAATAAGTTAAATATAAGTACTTCTAAAAAGTGACCATAACGCGATTTTTGGAATGGCAGGTATGACTTTGTGCTCATTGCCATGTGTAAAAATTCCACAGTTAAGGGCCAGAATATATTATGCTTTTTTGAAATCGTAAAATTATGGGCTTGGAAGGTAGTAGCGGATAATGCAGGTTCTCCGACAAAAAATTACTATTCTTTGAAAATACGCAGATGGACAAATTCGAGAGAATTTCAAAAATTTTGGAAAAAACGGAAAATTGATTTTGAAACCAATTCAACCTGTTTTTTCACACACACCACACAAAAAGCCACACACACAAGCAACTCATAATCTTTCAACGTTTTTTGTATTCATCGAGAACACAAAAATTAATTTTCACATTCTTCCCAAAATCAATGCAAATCTCTCGAATTTGTCCATCTGATCTGACTATCACAAAAATAAAAAATTGATTTTGTCAGAAACGCTACATTATCTATATACTACTACGTCTACCATTGATTTCTCAGTGAAGCAAAAGTAATTGTTAACTTCAAACTTCAAAAATTATTCTTCGCAAACACCAGGCCGCAGTCACACGACTCCTGTCACTCAAACCCAAACCATCCCTCGATTAATTTAGACATATTTATATCGGATAGCTTTGCCAGCAGCTTTTAAAAACCCTCCTCAAAGCTGTCACTGCCGTTCCCCTTTAAAAATCGTGATTTCAGCTGAAAAACAATCTAGCCTTTCCATCTTGGCGTAGCACCACAACTTTTGCATTTTTGAAATTGAAGACAACACTCTCCGGCTTGCTGTACACTTGTCGAATCTAATGAATGTTACTTTCACCGAGTACCTCACGTTTGTTGTCAGTTGAAAACACACTGTTTTCCACTATTAATCACATCTCTCAAACGGTTAAACAAACGGTCAACATATTCTTTTGTAGCACAAGGTCTTGGGTCTGGCCTAAATTATTCATTTGCCTCGTGTTCCCATTTAAATCTTCTTGTGCACCTCCCACTGAGTGATTAAATGTTTTTTCACTGAGCATCAAATCCAAATGTTGCTTATTTTTTATTCTATTCACTTGTGAATTTGTGACAGCGAGAATATCATTACCACGCAAGTCTTCATAACCAAGACGAATGCTTACTGGAATTTTTATTGTATGTTATCTTATTTCCAATTAAATATTTCTCTCAAGTGAATTCCAATCGTTAAATTTTCGCCTCAATTGCTTTCCAGCCTGGTCAGTAACTGTTCTCCATCGTATTTATTTTATCCAAAATCGTTGGAAGATACACCAAATTTATCGGGTTTTCAACTATTTTATAACCAGGACTAACACTCGGAAAAAAACTATATATTGTGTTTTGAGTTCGTCCGTTTACATAAAAACCAGAAATTAAATCCACATTTACAAGAATTAAATTAATACTCAGAACATTGACAACATTTTCTGACTCATGAAATCCGTCTTCACACACTGGTGTTTCAAAACCAAGAACGCTGGTAAGTGAATTGTTTTGTTCACAGTCAACTCGATACCATCTTTCATTTCTACTGTAAAACGCTTTCTAAGTTTTTGTGTTTGCCGATATTTTAATAGATTCGTCATCATGTCCGCTTCTTTTCATTGCATTTTTAAGTGTTTCTGCAATGTCAGTGGGGTGATAACTACCTTCTGGAATTTGTATTTCAAACCATTCTCTTTGTTGTGACGATGATGACAGGTTGTCATCGTTTCTCCGTGCTTCAAAAAATCCACATGAATATCGAAAAGCATATGTTTGGAAAACTGTTATAGGTCTCAAGTACACCAAAGCAATTTCATATTTTCGGTTTTCATCCAACTCGATTGGAGGTTCAAAAGTCGTTTATATTTTTGTTGAATTGTCTGAAACAACAATTTGAGTTGAAGATTTTGGAGAAGTGTTTCTCTCAATTTTTACGATGTTATCATAAAGTTCTGTACTCATTCTATTATTCTACAATAAAAAGCCATCAAAACCGTTTCTGTGTCTTCCAGCATCTTTTTTTCTTGTCAAATCACTTACCACAAAGGCACAAACCCATGAGGTTTTGACCATGCGTGTTTGCACAATTGCTTGAATTGGTCTTTGCTCATATCTTGAGACACATGGTCGTTAAAAATATGGTCAGTATTTTCTTGGTCTTGACTTTGAGGAAACAGACAAAAGAAAGTTGCGTTTTCTCCAATTGTTTGACGTGGAAGCTTAAAGTAATTCTGATTCGAATACAGGCAGTTGCAATTTGAGTGACGCCCTCGCATATAGTATGCTTTGCATTTATTTTGCTTTTGAAGAAGCAAGTTATCAAATATCATGAGATTCTTTTGCTCTGGAAATAACTCCTTTGGGTCCAAAACATCAACTGGTGATTCATAAAAATTACACTAAATGTTTGCATCACACTTTCGTTTCGCTGACTTTGCACATTCTTTGTCTATCAGGATGTCTGGGGGAATACCCCGGCCCTTTATATCTCGCATTTCAAACAAACGCAAGATTTTTTTCTTTTGGCAGTTTTTCTTGGAAACCTTTCCTCAAAATTTTATGTTCTGCTCGAAACAGAGACTTTTCAAAAACAGACAACTTTGAATAATCTAACCATTCCGGTCTGAGAAGCAAATTCAGCAAAAGAGTAGTCTTCCCACAACCCGACTTTCCAACAATCAGACCCCGCAGACTCTTTGGAAGAAGGGTTGATTATTTTTTGTTGTGTTTTCATTCCAATAAAGCTTTTTATCTCCATCTAATAAATGGATAAATTATACTGTGTTAAATGTCATATATTTACAGAAACGAAAGACGTGAAAACAAAAACAACGAAAAACAATAATCAAATGCTTCAAGGTATTTGCGTTCTTTGCGGAACAAAAAAGTCAAAATTTATAAGTGCAAGCGTGAGTGCCAAAGCGGTATGTTTATCACTCACAAATAGATGATCTGAAAAAAACTATCGAGTTGGATGTAATTTCAATATTATGAATTGTATGCTTCTATTTTGTTAGCTCAATAGGCCGTAAACGTCAAGTCGTTCTGCATTTCGAAAAAAATTTTTGGTGGAGGTACATCTATCTGCATATTAACCACTGGTGTAGTCGAGACCGTAACCTTCGAGACCGAGACTTCAAAGTTTGTGCATTTTGTCGAAATTCTTTTAAAAAATGTTGTCATCACTTCTGACTTGAATTTTTTTCAAATTTCTGGCGTTTTCCAACGTGTTTTGGTTGTTTCTTACCTGCAAATACAACAAACAAAAATCGTTGAATTATAGAAATTTTAATAAACCATTTCTTTGCAATATTTAAAGTCTCGAGACCTGAAAACTTCGATACCGCGACTCGCAAAAATGGGTCTCGAGACCGACACCAAGTCCCGAGACTCCATCACTGATATTAACTGTACGCTTGACAGAGCTGCTATGAATTACGCTTAGTGGTTTTGAGATTTGTTTAACACTACAGCGAAACATATTTTACTTACTTCAAAATTATCGCACCTTACCAGCAAATCAAAACAAAAATTTTCGCTTGTTCACAATTAAGCACGAGGTGAGAACGGTGTGGAATCGAACCCACTATCTAACAGCCGCCCAGTGGATTTAGCAACTCGGAAGGAAGCGGAGCACTCCGAGCTGCGCTCGGGTTGAAACTGACCGGTAACTTACCTGTACACTGCGGAAGGGTTTCTGGGTCAGGTTTCCACTGACCATCCGCTTCACATACTATTAAGAGATTTTGCAATGTGCCCATTCTGAATCCTGCAGAAACAATTTGCATGAAAAAGTAGCAAAGAAAATCGCGAGTTTCAAAATCGCCTTTTCAACATATTTTTCATGTATCCATGTGGCACAAGTGGGAAAAGACAGCTAATTAAATCTTGTGCACGAATTGTAGGAAATGGATTGACGGGAAATGCGCAAAAATAAAGAGAATCATCCCACACACGGCCCAACACTTTCAGTACCGGTCCACACATATATATACATACGTTTTTATCTAAATTTCGCAGTGGTGTGTTGTCTAAAAACTTGTTCCTAGCCTGAGTCAACGTAACTTTAGGTTTTGGAATGAGAATCCAAACTCTTTGTGGCTCAGAGGCTGCGCAAACGCATGTTGTCTAAAAAAAGAATTCCACTTCTGCCGTTTTTAAAAAATTCGGAGAAGAAACGTAATTTTTACTTGGCGTATACTGAGCAAACTGAATATGTTTTGAGGATTTTATTTAACAACAAGATATATACAGAAAGCTACAAATCTATAATTCGTACTTTATACTGTAAAGATATTCGGCGAGTACGAGCTTATTAAAACATACGAAGATAATAACTTGCAATGTGTTACTAGTGTAATTAAGCAAGTTGGCAGTGTAACAATCTAGCTGGTAAATTTATATTCTAATTACTATACAAACAAGCTATACAAGTTTTGACAAAGACCCCAGAAGCTAAGGAGCAAGGCCGCAAGCAACTTATATTTTGGGAAGGGAAATGATTGCAGCTAGTTGCTGTACCTAACAGCTAAACATGCTTGTTGAAAATTCCGGGATGGGAATTCCCTTGGTTGCGGACTTGCTAGCAGGGCCCGGTATCGATCTTCGTATCCCCTGGTAAAATTTCTCTCGGAGGCCCTGGCTACTAAGCCATAACTAACATAGCAAATCACAGCAGTTTGTTTACAAAGCTTTAGCAAGCAATACGCAATACACCTCTGTGCAATTAACTTCTGTTATCAATGTGCCCAATTTTTTATATACCAAAAAGACAGTACAAATCATTTACTTGTCACAACATTTGAAACAGATAGACAATGTGATGCTGCAAAGCTGGCTGCAATGTTTGTAAAACTCCTTTACGAAACAAGTCAGTTTACCAAAGAACAGAGCCAGTCTCGTCGCCATGGAGGGGCTTAGCTCCCCCAAACAATGCTCCTAGCCCCCCCCAAATTGAAAATATGAACACTATAAATCAGTGGAGTTTTGTCAATTTTTACAATCCCAAAGCCCCCCTTGCAACCCCCTGTCGAAGACTTTCTGGCGACGATTCTGCACAGAGCCACAATAACTTACGAGAACAATAAATAATAACTTGTTTAGCTTAGTCACGCAATTCTTCAAGTATGAAGAAAATTTTTCTAACATGCTGCTCTGCATTGCTTTTGTATTTCAACCATCAGCAAACCATGATGGAAGTGCGAATGGGTGACTGCAAAACTGTAGTTGCACATGCAAAAGTTGATTAACATTTATTGCTTCTTGCACTGACGGAAAGTCAGTCTCCTCATCACAAACAATATTGTAAAATGTTACCCATGCATTTGTTTTCTTGCTCAAGTAACCAGATGGCGAGTTCACAGAGCTCAAATGACTTGATCAAATGACTATCTTTAAGACTTTCATTTTGATCAACCTGATAAATTCTCTGCTCAGGAGCCTGTCTTGACAAACTAGCAGTCAGGCAATGCTGAAGGTCATTTTGAAGCTTCGTCTGTATGAATTGTTGGAACTGGTTGCATTTCCAATATTAATTTCATTATTTTAGCACTTTTTATAAATTCACCCTTAAAAATGGTTTATGCACACTATGGAAATTTGGGTTAGCTTCCAGTCAGAACAGTTGACAAACCTGGTACACTTTGTTAATAAATCAGGTTTGTTGGAACTTGAAAGTAAAAGATCTATACACTTTTTCATGTTTTGTGTTATATTCAGAGTTACAGCCATTACCCACAATCTTATTAACCATGTTACCATGTATAACTGTTAAAACATATGAAGTACCAACTGTCAAGCATTAATGATTCACATAGTAGTTACTTTTTCATGGTGTGCCAGTAGTATGACAATCAAACCAGAAATAAATTTGCACCAATTTATACTGGCAGGGTTATCATTTTCAAATCCACACCATTATGTCTTTAACAGCAAGAGTTTCAGGGTACATAAAAATACTTCTCACATTTTCAGAGGAGTCATGACTCCCATGTTACAATTACCGGTACTGCATCACACTCAAAAAACTTGCAGCATTTTTTGTTTTCATAAATAGCACAAAATCAAACTTATACGACCCTGTCTGCAAAGCATATTTACTGAATGTACCATCTATTTTTCCATGGTATTGATTTGCTTGTTGGATTAACCAAGTCAAAACACAATCAGCATTTCAACTATAGCTTCTGGATAGCACTTGAACATTTCTCATGCACTGAGGAATGATTGTAGCCTATTAATGCAGGCTACAATCAATCCAGGAGTCCCATACACTATAGTTGACATATGGTTTATGGCATAACCCCTACCCAAAATCTAACCTTTAGTTGTGTTATAAATGCAGTAATTCTATCACTCACCTTCAGGGTTGCAGAGTCGGAGGTAAAATATCCGACTCCAACTTTTCAAAATTTCCGACTCCTTAAGATAATCAGAATTAAATTTGGCTGTTAAAATCAATGGAAATCGTGGAACACGGCAAGAAATCTCTGGTTCAACAAAAGTTTCAAATGAAATTGTACCATTTCAACAGGAATTCCTAATTTAGGAGTGTGATGTAAAAAAGATCCAACTGGGCATCCGGAGTCGGACAAAAAAATCCGACTCCGACTGCACCCAAAAACCTCCGCCTCCTTACGACTCCGGCTCCGCAATCCTGCTCACCTTAAAGCTAACGCATCCTTAACCCCAGCAACTGCAAACTACACTGCACGTGGCTCTTTAGAATAACTACTGAATGCTTTCAACCACTTTATCAAAACACTAAAGCTAGTCTGTAAGTTTCAGCGGGAACAAGCTGGCAACATTCACTTTTTAGCCTGCGCGACTGGCACACTACAATCAAAACATTTGTACACTCTGCTGAACAACTGAAACTTCCACGCCTGTCAGGCGTGGGTTTTGTGTAGTATAGGATCGCTCTGGTGTTAAACAGCACATGCTCCAGAACGATTGTTTTACACATAAAGTGGCTGGATAAACAAACTAAAGCAACAGCTTTAAACATACACACCTAACTGCTTAAAAACACACTTTATACCCACACTCAGTCAGACCTAGCAGGCTGGCAATCGGCCTGTTAGCAACAGGCGAGAAAATGTGACATATCCGGCCGCATCTTGAGTAGGCCGTGCCCCACGCATGGCAAATAAGTTTGCTTGTGCTCGGTCTAGGATAGTTTTAGAAAGAGCAATGGGGCCTGCTGAAAAATTATGCGATGAAGTGAATGGGTTCTGTTATTTGGGCGACAAACTGAATGCTAGTGGAGGGTGTGAAATAACGGCAACATCTAGAACAGTGTTACCGTTACTGTCACACCCTCCGTTAGTCATTAGAACAGTGTTACCGTTATTTCATTCTACACTTCTCAAAGTGGGCGGAATTGCCCCTTGGAGGCGATTTTGATGGTCAAGAGCGCGAACAAAACAAAAGGGGCGATAGGGGGCAAAACAACACAATGTGGGCAAAAACGCTTAACCATGTTGGTTCTATCGTTTTCCACATCATATTTGGTTGAAAAGGGATTTTAAGCAGTGACCTTAATGCTCCCAAAGCAAAGAAACCATTTGTTGATTCAATAGCGAGGTGATCTACAAATGTACCTCATTAAAAATGTCTCCCAATATTTCGAAGCTTTGTGAAGGCGGCCAAGCACATCCCTCACACTAAACTGGGGAGCATGGTGCATGTCTATTTATTTAAATATAATTTTTTTAAAATATTACCTTGCCTATGCTGTATGGCAGTGAGACATGGTGTTTGAGAGAGAACGAGGTTTCAATTCTGAGACGAACCGAGAGAGTTATGGTTGGAGCAGAACCGTCGCCAGAAGGTTTTCTATAGGGGGGATTTACATTTGTTTAAGGGGCTTGACATTCTGAAACTTGACAAAAAGTCCACCAATTTATAGTGCTTCATAATTCAATTGGGGGGGCTTAGAGCTTTGTTTGAGGGGGCTAAGCCCCCAAAAGCACCCCGTGGCGACGGGAGTATGTAGTAAGAAACTTATGGACAAAAAGAATACTGATGAATTGATGAACATCCTGGGATTTAAAAAAAAATGAAAAATCTGGCAAAAGCAAATAGGGTGGGATGGTACGGACATGTCTTGAGGATAGAGGATGATGATCCCTCAAGAAAGGTTCGAGTTTCAACGTGGAGGGCCAGAGAAAACGGGGATGACCACGGAAAACATGGAGGAGTCAAGTACAAGAGGAGATTAGAGGGATTGGGTTGCAGACGAAAGACGCCCTTGATCAAGCAAAATGGTGAAATGGTATAAAGTTAATCATGTCAGAAAGGAGGGAAACCCGGTATAACGGGGACAGAACCGGATCAAAACTGGACTGCTACTATTACGATTCTACGGTAAAGTTACGCGCTTTTTCAAACTTTTGCCGCAGGTTTTTCGCAAATAAGGCATTTTTGCATCACTTGGCTGAACGGCGTCACGGCAATGCTTAAATAGGCGCCGCAGTACCTAACACAGGAGAGCAAGGAACACCGAAGTGCGATTCAAATGATAGATTCGTAGAAATTGCAGGAAGAAAACAAAGAAAGTTCAAGGCGAAAGTCCGGCAC
>JGI24158J21664_10001657_pt1 | contig 25572 bp, 21 predicted proteins | sample Ectturendosymbi3_FD_21664 | JGI IMG/M metagenome (IMG submission 21664) | reverse complement strand
ATGTCTAAGCAGCTAGTACGTGTGGGAATTCAAACAAATTAAGGATCTTTATCTGAGAACTGTTGCACCTCGCAATTTGTTTATCGAATTTATACACGAGGTGCGAAGCGCGAACAGACTCACCATTGAGAGAACGCGGAAAAGTTTGTTAAAGATTTAAAAGGTGCTTGATTAAATGGAGGAGTTCAGATAGAACAGAGGAATTAATTGTTGTATTCAACCATAGCGTCAAAAACTTGTATTTTACTGCAAATAAGAGCACTATGTATGTTTACGAGTTACTATGATAAAGTATACGAGCTTCTATAAGAGTTTTCACCTGTTTGCGTAATTCGTCACTTCGCCTAATTCGTCACTTTTTTCTAATCCCCTTAAGGTGACGAATTAGGCAAATTCTACTGTACCAGGAACTGTGTTCGGTTCCACCTGAAATCAAGACTAGCATCAACTCCCTCATCTCACTCGTGGTTGGACCTACATGTGACTTTTGTGACGTACATGCAAATCTCAAGAATCAAACAAATCGTTTTAAATTACGTCGTTTGTTGAGCCTTCGTGACGTGTCCGCGATCACCTTCCGAGGGTTGTACGTTCGATCCTCGTCGCTGCCGCCACAATAAACTCCACACTCGACTGCGTGATTATGATGAGATACGAAGTGAACTCCACTGATTTGCAGCAATCAGTCTTTTAACTGGAGAAAAAACAAGATATTTTCTGCCAGTTAGCATCGCAGCGCTGGTTCACTCTCATCTTCAGAGAATTGAAAATTTGTTCACTCATGTTGCGTATTTCAGGCTACGAGAAGTACAACATGATACGCGCTGACCCAACCCTGTGCTTCCTGGAGAAAGTGGGACCCCCCGACGAAAGGATGCTTGCTGCCGAGATGGACGTGGAACCAGAGTAAGTTGAAGGAACGCAGCGTTGTATTATGTCGATCCAGCAACTGTGTGTTTGGCGACAGCGTCAGACTGAAGTGTTACGTAATAAAGGCTTTGGACCTCAGTCAAGGACGGTGTTTGGTCAGTAAGAAGAAACAGTTTCCTGCACGGTAGGCAGTGGTTGGCGTTGTTTATAACCGTTTGTATTTTCTCAAAGCAACGACTTGATCGCATTGCTTATTGCGCTGATGTTCCGGTTGATGTTAAAGCTTCCTGAGAAATACCCCTCACCGGGTGCCATCCCCCAGCGATACGCCTCCGTCACCAACTTGAACTACCCCCTACTCCCTGCTACCCGATGATAGCTTCATGTCGCCGTGCGAGATATTGAGGCTTCTTATTTATTTGAAACCGTTGGTTTCAGAACTTCCCTGTTTTATGCGTGTTCATTTTAAATTTGTTCGCGAGAGAACATGTTCTTTTGAGGCCAGCGCATGCGTTGTTTCCAAGTTTTTCTGCAAAAGTTTGTTTATTTACTCATCCATTTTTGGGGTGAATACGGTCTCGTCCCCCCACATATTTCAATCACTTCATGAGGTTGCAAAAATCTTCTATGAACTATCTCAGATGGTTGTGTCTGAGCGGGTTTAAAATTGAGGTCTCAAACGAACTGGCTTGGCATTAACAGGAGAACGAGCCAAAGCATACTGGCGTCTAATGCACTGCCTGAGATTAAACGGTCTTGAAAAACTTCCACCTGAAGTGATGTGGAAACCTTGCCAGCAAAATTATTGGCATTAACGCTCAGTGTGTTTTGCTGCCATAGAGACACGGACGCCGATCCAGAATACAAACCGACCCGGGTCACCTTCACCGAGATGGAGTTCGAGGTCAGTGGACAGCTCATTAGTTAGTAGTCGTGTTGTGTGTTTCTCGAATGTTCGCTGACGCCCGTTGCCAATTTCTTAACAACTTTGCACTGAAAAGGTTCAATGAGATTGCCGCTCTCATTCTTGCCGTGAAGTTGCCAGCTTACTTTTCCGCTTGCGTGATAATCGCCGTTTGTTCAGAACTCCCCCTCGTCGAGCGCCCCCAACACGGAGCCAGCCTCCCCCTCCGCCGCTGGCGCCTCAGCGGGCGACGCCGATGCTGCGAAGAACAAGAAAGAAAGCGATCAAAAGGAAGCCGACAATAAAGAAGGTATTTGCGATCATTTGTCTGTATTTGAGCCAGGAACGGTTGATTGCAAGGCAATATTAGCTGTTGAAAAGTAAATGGGCGGAGATCGCTCTCAGTGGTTCATTGACATATGTTTTTAGTATTTTTGTGGATTGCAAGTTTCTCTTCCCATTTCGTTCGCGAATTTTAAGTTGCATTTTTCAAATTGTTTCGTTGGTAACGGTGAAAACGCCCCGGTGCATACAAGACACGTGAGCTCTATTGCTGCTGCTACCTGTTGTTATGGGTCACGAAGCTACTTTATTTGCCTTCTCCCTTGCAACGCTCCTTATCCACCAACTATCCCCCCCTCCTCACTACTAGCGTTTGGCACACTCCTCCCACGCAGCTGATATCCTGTGACTTGCCGTTTTCTTCGCGATGATAGCGTTCGTTTCGTTTACTTCGATCCAAACCGACATTCCAACTGCCTTGTAGCGGATATGTCCTTGCAGGGCCACCTTGACACAATTATCTTCGGGTTTTTCGGTGTCCCAGCCCACGTTTTGTTTTTGTGGTGATGTTCTTCTGTATTTAATGCTATTTCGACTGGCGACTGAACTTGAACACAAAATGCAATGCAATGCAATAAACTGTCTCGCAGCGGAAAAGACGGAACCGGTCGTTGCGGACGAAGGAAAGAAGAAGCCGGTCGAAGCCAGCGCTCCCCCCACCAAAGACTGGCCTTCCGTGTCGGAGCTGAACACCAGACTGCGACGACTGGTGACCATGTACCAGAAGCACTACAAGCATGTAAGTCGTGCTGCTGATAGATCGCGCGATAGTTTTGCTGACGAGCGGTTGAACAATGCAGGCGACGTGGCGTTCAAGGATAAAATAAACGTAGCGCGCGCGTTCGATGTTGTTCCAGTAGTTTTCCGTTGGGTTCTTTTCTCTTGGGAAAGAAACTTTATGCGCGATGTCGCAACGGCCTGTTGTAGCTTTTCTTGAAGTAAAAATCGAGCAACACTTAATTACGCTGCTGTGGAGCCAAATCGCCGCCACGCCGCCGCAGCCAATTGTTACATTCGCACAGCGCTGCAAAGGTACTGACGTGTCGGCTTGTGATTCGCTGACGCGACGCTTGCGAAAGTAACGCCGCGTGTGACGTCAAGGTTCACGCGTGCGATCGAGTTGGTGACGATCCACAACAACGCAGGTTGTTTTATTCGATTGATGACGTGGCCGGTGGCCCCCAGTGGCCATCCTGGCCCTACGCTTGCCTCATTGCAACGATCAGATGCGAGCTGCAGTTGACTTCGGGGGGTTAGGGAGATTGTGAGTGAAACAGTTCGTGCTGAGATTATGACCTTTTTATGCTGCTGTGGTTTTTACCTCGTTGCATGGTTAGAAATCCGCGCCAATACAACAAACATTTGCAGATTTCGTTCAGAGTCTGGAAAAGTTGGTCATTTCCAGGCTTGAGAAGAATGGAAATTTTTTTTGTTCTTTTGGTTTCGAAATTTGGTTCAAGGTTGATGATTTTACTTCCATCGTGTTAACTATTATAGTCCCTGTATTTGACCTGGGTATGTCATTCGGAAATGTTAAGTCCGGAAAAAGTCGGGAAAGAGTTTGGAAAGTTATATAAAAAATTGCGAAGGAGTCATCATTTTTAGTTGACCAAAGCAGTCGTTGATGCTTAGATCAGCGACAGCGATTTGTTGAGCTGCACGCTGCTGTTTGAAAACAACTGTTTTCGGACTCAAGAGCTTGTTACGATCATGCAAATTCGCCTATGTTGGGATTTCCACCTGCGGGAATCGTGACAAAGGCTCTGCTGGCATACTTGGATGTATGTCGTTAGTGCATGGTGCGTGTGGTGGAGTCCATTTAACTTTCTTTCAATTATAATGATACAATTACAGTGCTCTGCAATTTTTCAAAATTACGTTTAAATCACTGTCATCAAAACTAGGAAGTAAATCACTGAGTTTACAATTTCAGGGTCAAAATCATATATTGTCATATAATTCATCTTCGCATTTGAACAGCGTCAGCGATTGAAAAACTCTTCTTGAAGGAAGTGATAAAGGATTTATCTCACAACTTCCCAAGATCTTTTAGCAGTTTTTCACAGTGTCTTTCTAGTAGTGCAAAATGTTTGGCACAGTTCCACCTTTCTCAAAGTAAACGTCAACGCTTGGTAGGATCCTTTGATATTCCTTCTTTATCTTTTTTGAGACAAAGACCATAAGAAAGCGAATGAGTTCGGTCTTTTGGGAGATTACAAGCTCTGCTCCTTCTCTTTCCTCTCTTTTTATTTCCTTTCGCTTCATAAAAAGCTTAAGACGTCAACAACCTTCATTGAAAATTCAGTTATTCCGCCTCAACTACCACCTCCCTTCCGCATCAGTGTCGTCAGTGGAATGAACGCCGGCGAAAAGCTCTTTCAGACGATTTGGAAATTTGCCAGCAAGGACGACACCCATGCGAGCTCCATAGATATATCACAACTGTCAACTATTACTAAGGCGATACTGAAGCATGCCTTTCAACTTTGATGCTTAGCTAAGATGGCACATGTCTTATGACGTAACAAGGAATATTCGAACAGTCGTACAGACACTTCCTCTTGGTGTTGTTTCGTAAACAATTGTAATACTGTAAAAATCCAAAACACAAGTTAGGCTTGCGCAGAGTCTGTGCAAATGGGCAGTTTTGTGAACTTAAAAACAATTAAAAATCTTGTCGATAAATGAAAATGAAAGGAGTTTTGTGGAGCCGTTTACACGAACGACAATTATGAGGGCGTTGAGCATTATTAAATATAATTGTTCCAGCAAAGTGTAATTCCTTTCACTCAAGTGCATTTGACGCCATAACTGCATGGTACCAAGTAAACCTGAGTTGCAAAGGTTTCATCGATTCTTGCGTCGCCAGAGAAACTCATCTTTTAAATGTCGGATTGATTTTGGACGCGCGCGAAACGCTGTTCGCTGCGTTCACAAGTTTCAGCATTTTATTTGCAAGCCCAAATTTTGTATGATTGCTAATCCCTATTCGCAAACGAAGTCGACGTCGCAGTGGCACATACAGGCCGCGCACCAATGCAGTATGTCATTATCTCCGCGAACTCCTCCATCCGCTGCTGGCAAAAGCCCGAGCGAGCAATCGATCCTGTGAACGGAGAAGTTTGCGCGTGAAGCCGAACCTACTATCGCCATTCTCGATTTATCTCTTTGCTGTCCAGCGCGCCTGAGTGATGTTGATTGGTCGGGTCTCTTCGCTGAGCGCTCTGCGTCCTGATGACGCCGCAAATGCAAACAGTGTCTATCGCGCCGCTTCGGCAACAGCGCCGGGTTTGTTTTTCTTGCTTGTCAGGATCTGTAAGTTTTTGAAGTGTTGCAAGCGCGTTCGCCGCCAGACTATTCTACGCTCTGGCAGCCTTCAAAATTTGCTGAACTGGGCTTTCATTGTAAGAAGAAGGACTGGACTGCTGCTGAAATGATGAATTTTGTCAGCTGCTGAATGGATGCATTCGCATATAAAGCGTACTTTGATAAGGGCGCGGTCACAAGCATGGTGGAGCTTAGCGAAGTGGGAATCGCCGCCAGCTGGAACAATTGTTCTCAACCTTGGTATATTTGTTAAGCGATCTATCCTTTTGGACAATATTTCGTCTATCAAGCACTCCATGACTGTAATCATGAGCACAGTAATCAGTACGAAGACACTTAATCATTAGTTTTAGTAATAATAATCTTAATAATAATCAATACGAAGACACTTAATATTTAGTCAAAAAAATTACGTACCCCTTGGAGCACATTCGCGTACCCCAAGGAGAACGCGCACCCCCATTCGGGAGCCACTGAGCTAAAACATGCGAATTGAACCACGAAGACCAAGAACTGGCTCGTTTTCTAAATACCTAAGCCTGATCCTTCGCAAGCAACTATTCGAGCACTCATTACGTGCGCAGCTTTATTGTGCTTCGAAATCCCAGGTGCAGGCGTTGACGCAAGACGTTCCAACTCATTACTTTCGATCCTCGCTCCTGGAATAGACGCCTGGTTACGCTTGACTGCTTTTTGTCGCCAGTTTTTCGCGCGGCCCTGTTGGCCAACTTCGGCGGTCTGTCGATCGCAAATACATCCTCCCTCGTCTCGTGTAATCCACGTCGTCCGGCGAAGCGAGCGCGCGGCGGCAGAAAATTCGCTGCGCTAATAACGGAGCTTGGAGGGGGAGAGCGACGTCGTATGTCGCCGATCGCCGCCGGACTCGCTGCGCTGGCGATCGCGGCGAGATTTCAACAAGGACCGCTGATTTGACCAGCGGCGTTGAACAGAGCAAAATCAGTGTTGAGAAGAGTTAGACGCAAGGCGTTGAATTAGGTGTTCGCTCAACGATAAGATAGCACCTGTTTCGGCAGAGCGAGAAATAGTCCGTTTTTAGAGGAAGGCATTCGTCTCGATCCGTTTTTAGAGGAAGGTATTCAGGCGGCTTCACACAGAATCCGGTTACGGTTTACGATCCGGCTTATGGCCAACGGCAGTCTTCCCGCATGCAGCAAGAACACCGTCACCGGCAATCCGGCTTACTTAAAACAATTTTAAGTGAGCCGGAAGCCGGTCGAAACAGAGAAAATTCACCCGGATACGGCCAATGGAGCTTATGTGAAGACTGCCGTTGGCCATAAGCCGGATCGTAAGCCGTAACCGGATTCTGTGTGAAGCCGCCTGAATTCGTCTCGATCCGTTTTTAGAGTGAGGTATTCGTCTCGATCCGTTTTGCAAAGTGTCTGGCAGGTAATTCGGGCACTGATCATTGCGCAAAGAATGAGTAAAACTCAATTTTTGAAGTTTTCGCGCTAAACAAGGAGGCTCTCGAAACATCAGGTGTCAGCGTGAGCGCAGTTCGTCTTCCTAGCTTCGGCGACGTTCTGTGACTGAAGTGTTCAATGTGTCTTGCGTGCTGCGTTTACTTCTTCGCGCTGAGCTACGCGTCGTACGTTGCCGCTACAAACCTGCTACCGGTGATGATTAGCCGCACTCTGCTGTTAAATGTCGACTGGCTCTGTGGTGCGCCCAGCATTTCCGCTTCCGTCATTCGCTTATGACGCAGCTGTGAACAGAGCCGCAAATACAGAGACTGTTTATGTCGGGCAGTGGACGCGTCACTGATTCTGTATGGCTTTATATGCTGCTGTCCTTGCACGCGCTCGCAAATGCTACCAGCAACGTGCGGCGGGCTTGGGAGTTAATGACGTTCATGCTTCAGATGTTCTTGCACTGCTTTCATTTTTAATGGAGGCCTGCGCGCTCAATTTCAAAATATTTGTTCCCTTGGGAAAGCTACTGGATGTTGGGGTGAAGATATAAAAAGGGGCAATCCTCAACTCTGTTGTCAGCAACTGACAGTTCTTCTCATTTATGTGTCGAAATAAATTTTGTCGATGTAGTAACGTTTTCGGGCCATTCTGACGCCGCAAAGGCTTTACCTTTCCCCTATTCACATATGTTTGGCAAATGCAGGTGAACCAGTCCGCACTTCAAGCGAATTTGTCCGATTTTTTCTACGCTGGCGCCGAATCCACCGACATATTGGTGTTCGGTTGACAGTCGCCTGGCAACCAGTGTTTCCGTGTCGGTAGCGAAGCCGGGCACAAACAGAAGCTGCTTTTTGGCAATCAAGCGATATTTGGTATTTCGGGGCTACGGTGCGCCGTAAACCTTTGCGTCAGCGAAATGTTGCTATAGCAACGCAACATTCAAACGTCACTCGCTATCGTGGGTAAGGCCAGACCTTGACGTATGCAACAGCAACGTCCGAATGATGAGAAAAAATCTTGTGTTGATTTGAATTCGCCATTGTTACATCTGCATCGCCTACGTCACCAGGTGCGCCGACGGGCAACAAACGCACGCACACACACGCAATGCGTACGATTACATTGCTGGGGCACAAGTCCTGTCCAAAAGTCTCCAATCAGTCCTGGCACGACAGACAACGCGGCGCACCTTACTGAAACTGTTACAAGCCGTTTTGCGTCGTTGTGTCGTTGCGATTTTGCTACGAATACGCAGGCTGCGAACCCGTCAACACAGCATGCTTGTCGCGTAACACAGCATGTTTGTTACGTGGTGATTAGCGGCAAGCCAAGGTCGTCGCGCCTTCCGCGTAATGCCATTGATGAGGTTTTAGATTTTCTTCCTCCTGGTCCTGCACACTTGCAACGTGCAGGAGTTTCTTCAGTTGCGGCACTGCACGCGCGGCGTCCTTGTACGCAGCGAGCTGGATCACGAATGGCAGACACTATGGCTGCAAAATTATCCTCGGACCCGCGGGACTGCACGCACGCGTGAACACTGTGCCAGACACCTAAGTGACAAAAATTCCTCACACTCGCGCGTGTGGACCTTTTCTACTCGGAGACACGCGCGAAAAACTGTCAAATCCGTAAATGAGAGATGCTCTTCACAGCAGTCGTGCACGCGGACGCAGGGCGCCAACACACTTGACACCCTTGCGCTCTGAGAGAGAACGCGTCTTACGAGCTTCGCACAACCTCGGTCACGTCACGCCAAGCTACCTCGCTCGCGCGGGTGTGCACGTGCACGCCGGCGTTGCTTTTACGTTGGCGGTCGGTGCAACAACATCGCGGGGAAGTGCGATGATAATCGAGCTTTTCCGGGCAGCATCGCGTTTCATAACACACGCCGTTTTCTTTGCCGGCCTCGCATGCGAGCCGCGTGCGCTTCAGTTCAAGACAGTTGCATGAATGTGACGCGCAGCTTTAGCTCGCCTGCACTTCTCGGTTCTCCATGCTTGTTGGACAGGTTTTGCTCGTCAGTGAGCTGTTGGCCAGGTGTGCTTGTCGTAGCTGTGTTAGGAATAGTACCTGTGCCCTCTGCTGCTGCTCACGATTAGAAGTTCGACTGTATTGAGCCATTGCCTGATCGAGGACAGCATTGCAGGACCGTTGCTGCACTTCGCAAGAAAGCGCAGGTGGCCAGGATGGCGTCAAACGGTTGCCGCACAGAGCAAGGACCCGGTCAGTGTGCCGTCTCGCGCCCGAGTCCATTCGCGTCAGACGTTGCACTTGAAAGGCTGCAAGCCGTGGCCGAAGTCGAACGACGACCGGCGAAGCGGCGCCGGGAATCCCCGACTGCGAGACACCGGAGATCTGCTTTAGACACGACTCGGCGTCGGTCGAGAGTTCGCAAAAGTTCCGAGTCGCAAGCGCAGAGGCGGAAGAGGAGGATTCTCGAAGCGCATCACAGGAGGATCTCGCAGCGGTTGAGGCGTTGGAGGGCGGCGCTGCGCCACTTATCGGTCTTGTGTCGCGAGGAAAGCGTCCTTTTTGGTACCGGTGACGCCGCGGCCGGAACCGATGACGTCGGAAGGCTCCTGATGGTTAGAGTTCTTGGATTTTCGAATGTACGATAAAAATTTGCCCGCCCCCCCCCAACAACAGGCGATAAAACCGCGCGCGCTGCGAGAAGTGCGGGACGCGGTCTTACGTAGAACTGAGGAGTGTTTAGAATCGCGCCCGGGTGCTGTGTTTTTCTCTACCTCCCATCTCATCTGACGACGTGTCGTATCTTAAATGTGTAATGTTTGTCGGTGCTCTTAATCGAATTGCACGTTGTGATAGTCTTTTCCCTTCATGTGCCCCTAATGCCTTGTGCAGTTCAGGTCCATCGGTTGTTCCTTGGTATTACTGATTTCAGTTACGCTGTATGTTCTGTTTGCGCTCTTTTTACTAAATGAAGCTTCGTATCTACAGTCAGTCACTGGCGCTGGTATATATGGGGCCAGGAGGTGTTTTGTCTTCAGGTGCAGTATTAATGCAAACGTCAAAATGGTAAGGAAGTCTGCTGTGCGCGATGGGATTGACTTGCCATGCTTTGGCGGCTACTTATCAATCATTTCGCAGCGTGTGCGAACTTTCAGTCGGGTGTGCTGGATTATGAGGCTTTATTCGCTGATGTTTACTCTTCAGATGCAACAACGCCTGATGAACATGGAGAGACGTTCGGCACGACCCCGCTCCCAGGATTCGAACCGGGAACTTCGTCGTCCCGTCGCTCAGAAGTCAGTTGACATCATTTCTTGCTAGATTTAATCGTTTTTCTTGCGTTTACTATTATTTTTTACCAGTTTTTCAGTACTTTAGCTTTAATCATATCGCCACGAACTGTTTAACATCTTTAAATTTTGTCTTTTGCGTGTTATCACCATAAAAACGTGTTATTCACCATAAAAGCGTTTTTTCACCAAGATACTGATTTGAGCGGTTGATGAAATTACTTGCATCAGTGACTATAGCGTAGCAGAATATACCAAACGGGCATGAACGCACAACTTCCGTGATCCCATTGTTTTCGAGGCATTTGGCGCCTTAAAGTTGGGCGCTCATGGGAAGCCCTCGCACGAGAAGCTCGCCTTTTATTGTCTGCAGTGCCGTGTTGATTTGCCCGCTTCATTGCTTGAAACTGAATGGAGAGCTTTAGTTTGCGAAACACATTCGTTCGCGGCTCACACGCATTGGTGTAGGTAGGAGATGGATGGTGTCGCCAAATGCATGTTCTTAGGCTTGGTCTTAGGCGCAACCGGTTAGGAAAGTTGTGTTGAGTTTATTTAAAATTTCTAGGAAATGCCAAATATTTGCAGTACGGTCTTGGAATACGAAAATTCAGTGTTCTGCTTTTGCCGGAAACTGATGTGGAGAGATCCATTTAATTAATTAACCGTTCCCTTCCGATGGTGCAGTCACGTTGTTAGTTTTCGGGTACATCTTGTAAGTCGCATGTCAATCAGCTGGATCTGTTTCAGCGAACGCAACTTCGTAGCGGTTGATTATGACGGTTAAACGCTGCTGATTTCTAATTGGGCCAACTTAAAGTTTATTTCATTCGCGCCGTAAACGGGGATCAGATCTAGAACAGCGACGTCGTTACAACGTAATTTAAATCATAACAATCGATCGGGTACTTCCCACAACGGCTAAAACTTAACCGTGAGAAGTGATTCACATCGTTTCAAGTCGTTCTGATTTTTCTTTATCACGTCGTAAACACGCAGTAAACCTTGGCAATCAAAGTCGTCTTTTGTGAGCGGTTTACTCGTTCTTCGCGCTTTACGAGTCGCATCTTCGGCGCTGGGCGTCTGAAGCGACCGAGTCGCTAAGAGTTTGGTCATCACTTTGAAGCAGCGCGGTAGCGGGATCCTGTGCGTCGAACAGGAAGCGTTTCAATAATGCGGCTAGTCGGGCGACTTTATGAATGAACTAGGGTTTAATCTTCCTGTTTATTGTTGAACCTGCAGCAGTGAATACAGCAGCGCACGGTGGGATACGAGCAGGTACTGTTGGCGTTCATTGGCATTGCATGGTCTGTCCGTGCTCGGTTCCGGATCTGAACGTAAAAGGGGTTCTTGGCTTTGCGTCCGATCTCGAGCGTTGTTTCTCTGAGTTCGTCGTCCTTTCTCGTGTTTTCAATTCAAGGTTGTGCTCAAGGGACTTGAGTGTGTGTGTGGCTTGTGTTGAACGCTGGAGCTCTGCTGCTGCTCGCGTTTTGGATTTTAATGCGGCATTTTTTGTGTGTTTTTTGGTGAGCAAGCTAGGGGTTGGTGTCCGTTCTCTTGTGCGCTGAGAAATTTCGGTCATTTGTCCGAAACAGCTTAAAACAGTTTGTCATTTTTTCGTTTTAGACATTTTTGTATGACTGAGAAAGGCATTATGACCGAATAAACTTGCTTTTTTCGGTCATTGAAAAGAATCGGTCAGTGACGGAAAAGTCACAGAAAAAAATCTCAGGATGGTGTTTTGGTGAAACCCCGTGAATAAGTGGACGAAACAAAGATAGATTTCAGGCGAAAACATTCGAATTTGCACAGAAACTGTGTCCTGTTTATTAATCGCCTAATGCTGCAGTAAACACGTTGTGTGCAAGGGTCTTGTTCAGTAGCAGATCAAATCAGCATCACTTCCACTGTTGTTGTTAAACCGAACAAATTGAGCAACGTTCGAACAAAATAATTTTATATCTTCGTTTACATACGAATTTTTTTCATACAGGTAGAGCGAAAATAGATAGAACGATAAAACTGATTCTCCGTAATAAGAGTGTTTCGTGCGTTCTTTCCCGTCTTTCAAAGCTCCCTCGCTACAAAGCACAACAATGCTGGCCCAGGCAGTTGCTCAGCAAAACGTCGTGTACTGGGGAAACGTAGTGCGATTAAGTCCCTTGCGCTTCTGTAATTGCCTGTTACGCGCCGCTCTTGTTCGTGACGATTTGCTTTGACCCCCTTCGCAGCTCTTCTGTTTCTCGCCCGAGCCTTTGTTGTCCAAAACGGCGGGCTGCCGGTTTCGTCACGTGTCCTCGTTGCATGCTGGCGTGTGTGTGTTTGTGACCTCATAGGTATCGTTGTTGCGACGTGCACGACCGTGAGTGTTGTCGCTGGGCAAAGTATGAGATGCGGGATCACCCCCAGCGCTTCTAGCGTTGTTTTGCGGGTACATCCCGAGAGGTGGTCGCAATCAGTCGGTGCATTCCTCTGTAGGCATCGGGCTGACATGTTGTGTGGCCGAAACGTATGTGCTTGTTGAATTTTTGCGTGTTTCAAATGCTTCTTTTGTTTCTTTGCCACGTCGGTGTTGCACGTTTTGTTTGGCTGCGAAAAACGATGACGACTGTGACGGCGCATTGCGTCACAATGCCTAGAGCACACAATCGGGAGGTAGTTCAAAAATGCAGCTGCGCACGACCAACAATAGAATGAACCTGGTCGAGCGGGATATCTCTGTTGTTGCTTGCCCGCTGCACTTGTAGGCTTGGCGTTCCTCCCGCTAGGTGTTCGAATCTCCCGTAAAAAGTTGCAACAAAATGACATACCATAAAGGGACCAGTGAAAGAACTTCCTCAGTTGCTTGTTGCGCTTTTAGCGAGCTTTGTCGGGCCCCTCAGTGTTTGTTCGTTAAACGTTGGTGTCATGCGTTAATATGTTTAAAAAATAAAATCAATAACGAACAGAGGTCGTTGCCCATGCTCCTACTCGCTGTTCTGCTACTCGTTGCTACTCGCTGCTACTCGCTGTACATGCTGCTACTCGCTGTTCCTGCCCAAGTTCAGCAGCGTCTTGAAATCGCATTTGCTCTATCCGCTGCATCGCCTTGTCGTGGCCGTTGTTACATTGTTACGTCATATTCTACACCTATCCGCTTTGCGCCCCCCCACACAACAGGAAGTGGACGCGACGCGACGAAGCCGACTTCTATCGCGCGGTCTCGACCTTCGGCATCGAGCGCGACCCGCGCTCGGGCGAACTCTTGTGGGATCGATTCCGCAGCGTGGCGAAGCTCGACCGCAAGAGCGACGAGAGCCTGCGATCCTACTACATCGCCTTCCGCAACATGTGCGAGCGCGTTTGCCGGTGGAAAGGTCCCGCCGGCGCTTCAGACGGCACGGGCGTCGGTAGGTTTGTGGTTAACTACGGATGCTGTTAGTTTTTCGGGTCCGTAGCTGAGGCCGTAATTTCCTGTTGTGGCGTGGATAAATCCACCGTGCGAAGAAGTTTGTAATATTTTTGAAGTATTTTTCGATTGGTACTTTTGAAGCAAGTCACGTGATAAGTTCTCGCGCCGCAGCAGCGAGAATTATTTTGTTTTTATCCCAACGGCACGCTCCCCTCATTGATTGCGTATACCTGAGCCCGTGCTTCCCCCAACCTGCAACTGTTTCAAACTGGCATTAGACTCGTTATCGATGAAAATTGGGTGTAACTTATAAATCTTGCAAAGTCGTACAAGAGACAGATGCGCAGTAGCCAATGGCCTGCTTCAAATCGCCGATGTTTGCTTTAGATTTTTGTGCGCTGAAAGCTTCGCGTTGCAAAAGTACCGATGCTGTGATTCATGCTCGAAAACGTGACTGAACCGCGTTTTTCGAGCGCTTGTGTGCACACCTGACTGCACTCATTTACGCGTGACTGAACTGTCCAATCGCGTGACTAAACTGTCCAAATCTCATGCATTTACCGACGCCGAAAAACTCAAACAAAGGTCTCAACGAAGACATCCCGTCGATCAACGTCGACGCCATCACCGAAGAGCGCGCCTCCCGTACATTGTATCGGATTAGATTGCTCGACAAGATACGCATGGAGGTGCTGTGCCATCCGAAGTTGAAGGAGCGTCTGGCGTTGTGCCAGCGCAGCCCTGACTTGCCGGTCTGGTGGCGATGCGGCCATCACGACCACGAGCTGCTTATTGCCATGGACAGGTGAGTGTATTTAACGGTGTCGATTTCAGGAAGAAAGTGTTTGTATTCCTTGTGAAGAGCTCCTCTGTCTTCTCTACGTTGACAAGCCCGCAGTGTTTGGACGTATATATTTCTCAGTGTTGTGTTCGAGTCCGTCATTTGCTAGAGTTCACCGATGTAAGTTGCTTACAACAGCCATCAGCTGCCGTGTTGTAATGTGAACAGAAAAAATAAACGGCCGGAAAAAATGCTTTGCAACGTTTATTTCGCTGTAAGTTAACGCAAACGCAAGTATTTCCGCGTCACGATACCGCAGTCCATCTAAATTGTTGTCAATCAACTTCACGAAGTCACGCCTGAGCTGTTTGTGGTTGTTTCAAGGCACGGCGTGACGAGGACCGAGATCCATGCCCTGAACGACCCAAACCTGTCCTTCCTGGCCGCAATGAAGGAATACGAGGCGAACCCGACTGCTTTCAAGCAGCAAGTACTCGCCGATGAAAAGTAAGGGTCGTGACGTTAATGCGGGGTGAATTGGTGATCGAGTACATGTGAGTCACGCGTTGCCGCCAGCAAGGGCGTTGAAAGGGGGGCAATAGGGGTTGACATCCCTGGATTTTGAAATTTAATATTTTTCTATTAACTTAATCTTTTTTCTCTTATTTTCGATTTGGTGAGTTTCACCACTGTTGGCACCCACTGGAGAAATGTTTTTGACCACCACCTGGCAAATCCGCCATTGGCCCTCCTGTCCTCCCAACGCCCATGGTTGCGAGTAGTTTTACCCGCTTTTTACGAGTTAAACACCATGAGTGTGGAGATAAAACGTTGATAAATGTGGAAAGAATCTTCAACCTGATTTTTGATCTGAAATCGCCCTCACCTTTGAGGTAGGCCCGACTGCATAACGAGCTGTTTTATTCAAAGTTATATTTCAATTTTTTGTGCTCTCTCAATAAGAACGTAAACTTAATTGGTATTCTAGAAACAAGCCATTGCCGTGTTTTGTGTAGATCCTGGTGATTTCTTTAAACTTCGCTATTTTACCCGAAGTCTGCTGAGAGGGTATAGTGCATCGAGTACGCGCCGGCAATGCTGGTGGTGTGGGTTCGATTCCCGGTCGTTGCCCACGGAAAGCTTGAAAAATGTCACTCGCGACTTTTCCAGCCTTGAGCTACTCATTGTTACAACCGGCCTTGACTTGTCACTATAGCAACATTCACTTTGGTATTGACCCGAGTGCAGAGTAAGCGGGTGCGGACACCTGCCCCCCACTGGTGACGCCCTCACAAGGGTTATATAGCAAAGACTGACGTTCTTTCAATCGAACGATACGCTTTTTATACCTCCGACCACTTCGTGCCGAATCTGAATGATTAAAAAATGAAGAAAATAATTGTAATGCGTCATTGATGCTTGGGTTTTAACGCATGTCGCTTTTTGCAATAACTCACTATCTTCTAAACAGTCTCCTGCGACCCACAAATCAAGAATCGTGGCTTATCTGTCGGTAAATACTCGTTCGAATGGACGACTGTTTATTTCGGTTCCATAAAGAGAGTATCTGTTGTAGCATGCGATATTTGTTTGTGGTGAATGCCACAGTTTTGTTCGGCAAAAACGCCGTTAATCTCTGCGTGTTTCACGTTGCTTATTTCATGCTGCTGATTTAGCGCGCTTAACGCTTTTTATATAACTCTCTAAAGTCGCTCCAATCCTTTACATCTCGTTTGTGCAGGGCTGAACTGGAGAGCTTGCTGAAGGCGATGAAATCGGAACAGGGCATCCAGCAAGGTGATTGTGTCATATAAGTTTCTTTCCAACTGATGGTGACCTCTTCACATTATATAATCGCAGCGTTATATAATCGTAGCGCTGCGATCCTGAAAATCTTCACCGAAGCAGCGCGCTGCAGACAGAAAAGGACAAACATTCTCATCTGCGGCCCTGGGCAGGCCAGTAGCCACGCGAAGCATACGAAGCCAGTGCCCCCCCAAAAGTTTTTGTGCCCAAAAAAGTTTGTTTTAAACGTATAGTGAAAACAAAAATCCTGCCACCCCTGATATGTATTTTGCCCCTCCTCCAACCTTAAAACCTGGCTACGGGCTAGGTCTTGTTATTGACGCTGTAGCGCAACACAGACCGTGTGACTGGTAAAGTTTAAAGTATATTCGTTAAAAAAACTGTCAGTCTTTTGCACAACTAGGAAAATTCTGCACTGAGAGCAGTCGAAAATAATTTTCTTGGGCTTTTTCAAACGTGAGTCTCTACTCATAACAGATGTGCGCGTCTTCATCAGCGAGCCTTCGAAAATAAACGTCACTATTTTCGTATGGCCAGGTTCTTCTCCCCCGGAATCGCGCCCAATTCCCCCCTCGAATTTTTCGATTCTTTTTCTCGTCCAGGTGTTCCGGCCAAGTCCGAGAAACCCCAGGTTGAAGATCTGAAGAAAGAAACAAAGGACGAAGTGATGACGAAACCGTCAGGTGACGTCAGCAGCGAGACGAAGACGACCTCCCCAACCTCTCCGAAAGAAACGAGTCACTCCGCGAAATCTGCCAAACCGGTGGAAACCCCCCCGGCCGAGAACGAACAGAAATCTCCCCCCGACGAAGACAAGAAGAAAGAAGCCCCCTCTGTCGACGCGGACGCGGCGGCTGTTGATGACGTGAAAAAAGAGGAGGATGCGAAGAAAGAGGAGAACGCGAAAAAAGAGGTGTCAGTTGAAGATCCTGAAAAGAGCGTCGACGAGAAAATGGAGGTTTCGGAAGCGGCCAGCGGAGAAATACCGGAAAAGGTTTGTGGCGGCTGAATTGGCCGACCCTGGGCCTGGTGGCCGTCTTGTCCGCGAGGGTCATTGCTAAAACCACGGCACGCGCTCTCATATCGAAGTGTTTTCATGTTTTGTTTTAAAGCACTTTCCTCCCCGCGCGAAGCGAAACGAACTGTGCGCAGGTTGTGCCCAGCAACGGCGCTCTACCCTAGCAACGGGTATCTTGCGTAAATGACGTAGCATTGTGGTTTTTACGATAGATGCGAAAAATAGATACATGAACGTTTGTTCCGCAAATTAGAAGAGCGCTTTGCGTTGTGACGTCACTGCGTCGGTTTAACGTCACCCAGCGTCTCGATAATATCATTATTTTTCACTTTTCGCCCCTCTGCACAGCCTGACGAGGGGGAGAGCAGACCGGACGCGGGCCCAACAGACGCCAAAGCGGACGTTGAAAAAGTCGAACAGCCGCAAAACGACGCTGCTGCTTCGGAGAAGGAGCGGGATGACGTCGTGAAGGAACCGGAAGGTGGCGATAAAGAGGCGGACGTGCCGAGCGCAGAAAAAGAACCGTCCGCTCCGAAGGATGAGAATCCGGTCGAAGATGCGAAATCCGCCGCCGACGGCGCTGCAGAACCAACGCAACGTCCCCAGGAAGTTGCTGGGGACGAGGGCGCAGCCAGTGCTGACGTAAGTAGATTGGCGGGTGCGGATTTCGTTTGATCTGCCGCTGCGGCTGGGAGTTGAAGTCCCGTGTGGTTTTCGTGGCGTGCGGCGTGGATCGGGGTTTTCATTTTCGCTGAAAAATTTCGGTCGTTTGTCCGAAATAGTAGTATTGGTTTGTCCGTTTGTTCCATCATAGTAGTATTAAAACGTATCGTAACAGTATTCGCTAGTCTGTCTTTTCAGACATTATGACTGAATTGAATTAACTTTTTTCGTCATGTAAAAAATTCAGTCTGTAACCGAAAAACGAACGAAAAATACAAACCCAGGCGTGGGTGAAAGAACAGCGGTTGTTCGTTGTTTAGACGAAAACTGAGGAATCCGTCAAGAAACCGGCAGAAAAAGAAGAGAAAACTGAAGAGAAAGACGAAGAAACGGAACAAAAAGTTGAGAAAATGGAAGTTGACGGCGAACAGGAAGCAAAGAAAGATGTCGATGACAAGTGAGTACAAAGACCCTGCCGCAAACGTCACTGATCTATTTATACACTGTATATATTGATCGTGTTATTGTAATTACTATTGTCTTGTGGTCATGGGCGTCGGAAGGATTTTTTCCAGGGAGGACACCGGGGGTTTTTTCCAAAATTTTTCCAGGGAGGGACGAAAGTGGTGAAATTTGTTTTTTCCCACACAAAACTAAGAAAACAACCATTTTATTGCTGAAAATTTCAAAATCCAGGGGGGCAAAGATCCACGCCCCTCTTTCCGACGCCCATGCTTGTGGTGGTGGTGGTGTGGCTTTTCTGACGTCCGGCCTGATTTATTGTTAACATGCGCGCGCAACGCTAACGATAATGGGTCGTGTGTTAAAAACCGACGGAGCGTGACGTCCCACGTGACCTGAAAATGCTTTCTGATTTGTCAGGGACGAGTCGATAGTCGGCGGAAAGACGCAAATGTCGCTGCGTTCCAAGTCGAGCCTCCCGTTCGTTGAGTAAGTACGACGCGCTGTACTTGCGTAGCGATCTAAGTAAATGTGACGTTTCAAACGCGCTTAGCGCGCGCAGCCTGTATTCATCCGCGATTGTTCACTCGCGAACGCCTTCTTGTTGCTCCCTGTCCACGCTCTTTCAATTACCACCATCCATTTGGTGCATACACGTTTGATCGCAAGCAAAATTAAAAGCTGCCCTGTTTTGTGTCGTAACAATAGGCCTTTCTTTCTCAACAAGGACGGGTTTACTGATAGCCACAGGTGCAAAGAGCAACTTAGCGAGACTCGTCGTCTGTTCTTTTTCGCGTCGTACTTATTTGACCGAGGCCAAATTCGTTCTCACCGCTGAAATATTGACCGAGACCACTCGAACGCTTTTTCGTACAATCATTGAAAAAACAAACCTTTCGTTGTGACGTAATGGTGCGCTGCTCTTGATGTGTGATGGGAAATGTACGATTTGTCACACTTCGCGCAATACAACGCCTGATCCTAATCTCCTGTTTCGGCGTTTAGCACGATGACCGCTTCAGCTTACGCCGGGATCGGATCACTCTCGTCGTCGTTTATGATCCAGTCAATGACGGGAAGATGGCCGAAGGTATGAATTCGTGTATCTGTTCTGATCTGTTCCTTGCGCGGTTGTTACGCTCTCCAAGTTCTTGTGGAGCCGGGGTGAGGGCTTCTTGACGAGGGTCAGTTGTCTCAGAAGCTGGTAGTTGTGTCGCATGTGTCCGACATGTTTTAAAAAAATTATATTGCACAAGTCAGTGCATGTTTGTTTTTAAAAACAACTTGACTCTTTTCTCAAAAACACGAATAAATGCGTTGCACGTTTGCAATTCGTATCTGACGTGCAACGTTGAAGTTCGGGAAGGAACTTGTGCTTTCATGAAAAGAGAAACGCTTCACGCACGTTTAATGACCTGCAGCGGCCTTGTGTTCCCCTCGTTTATTGCATATTCGGGAACAGTGACTTTCGGAGTCTTTCGGAAAAAGTCAGCACGTGTGCTTTCGGCACCTTTCGGAAAAAATCGGTACAAGTGTGTTCAACGTTCGGGAACTTTCGGAAAAAGTCGCTACAAGCACGTTCATTCCCTTTGTCAAAAACGACTCAGCGCCAATTATCTCGCAGAAAAAAAGGCTTAAGTAAAAGTGATTGGGTAGCGAAACTGACATGCTTCTCGAATCTTCTCCGCTTTCCAGGCTTTGATTTTTTATTTGTTTCTTTTCGTCAGGATCGCGTTCTGATTCAGCGCGTCGAGAACATCTGTTATTGCGTAACAAAGGGAGAATGGCCGCATCACAACCAGGTCATACTGGGCTCAAGTCCCGTGTCCGCGTCGCAGGGCGCATCGACGCCGTCCGGTTCCAGGTCTCAGACCTCCACCCCCTTGGCCTTCGCCGGAAGCGAAGGCCGAAAAACGCCCAGCTCGGCCACGAACACTCCGGGCGCTATGCCGCCTCCAGTGACCGCGGAAATGTTCGGTAAGTTGAACTTTTAGGCTGTTTCTATGATGACGGCGAACAATTGGTGGTTTATGCAGGTTAAGCAAAAAATCAAAACAAACCAATCACGATTGCCACATCGCTATCACAGACCCAGCCAAAAATGGCTGTTTTTGTAAAAGTTAAGTAGAAAGGTTTGTCTTCGTTATGTTTTTTTCTCATGACGACTAATTTTAACCGCTTAAGTATAAACCCTCACCTTGAAGGTAGAGTCCACCCGAGTCAGGTTTAAATGGTGATCTTTTTCGTTTTGAACGTCAGCAGGTGAACTGACGCGGTGAACTAGTCGCAAATTTGTTCTTGTTATTTACCGGCCACCAGCTTCACCATCCTACAATCATCAGTTTTTCACGATATCGAACTCGTTTTTAGCACTAGAGGGCGCGCTGTCGGTTTAAAAAACATTTAAACTGCTTAGTCAAGTTCATTACTCATTGATTCAAAGCACGCCTCTTATCTCTGCGAACCCTCACTTCAGTCTCTAAACGCGCATGTTCACTGTTGCAGGCAACGAGAAACAGCTGCGAGAAGCGATGGAGTTCCTCAGCTCGAGCGTCGAATCGGCCCAGCGCGGTAGCGGCTACACCCCTAGAAGGTAGGTATTTTTGTGTCCGGGCGGATTTTTGGCGCCCCTCACACGTCACCCGGTGATCGCCAGGCAACGGAGTTATAAGTTCAACCATGTTCGATTGCGATCTTCGGCAACTTCGTCCTGGCGAACATTACGTCATGCTTCGCTGACCGCTCGTTGTGCTTCGCTGGGCGGTCATCATGCTTCGGTGACCGCTCGTCATGCTTCGGTGACATTGTGGGACGCCGTGACTTGTCTTTCTGATATTTTCTTTATTGATTTTCTGCCTGAAAGCTGCTGCCTGCTGTTGATTTGCTCTCAGTCGTCAGCCATTGACCCACAAAATGTAACTATTTTTTGCCGCGCTAACATGCAGTCCACTGTAGGGGACGGAGAAGGCGACGCGGCGAACAATCGATTGCGTCACCGTCTACGTCAGCGGGACTCCCCTTCAACAGCTCGTCGCCGGTAAGCTTTCGCCTGCGCACTGGTTCTTTGTATGCCGAGTTGAATTGTTCCAAAGCATCGTGTTATGGCATGACTTGCTCCTGCTGGTAATTTTTGTAGACTGAACAAAAGAGTGAAAATAATTAGTTTATTTCTAAAATCTTTCAGAATATTGTTGCATAGTTTGGTCCCTGTGCATTGTACAGTTGTTTGTGTTAGAGACTTTTATGGATGAACGTGAAGAAAGATTGTTATTATTAATCAAATTATGGCTGTCAATAAAATGCAAGTAATAGTAGAAGAGATCTAGGTACGAAAAGTATTGCACACTATTTTTTTGGACATCTTTTTACTTCACAGTCATATATTTGATTAATTTGAAATATTTTGCCTGGGTCGCATGAATGAGGATGTGCACCGTTTCGGTTATATCACAAATGCAGCGCAACGAACTGTTATGAAGTACTTTGAAAAGAATTAGGCACTAAGCACTAGAGGTCAGGGTTGCATGGTGGAGATCAGGATAATCTACAGTTAAGTAGACCACGTGATAAATCAACAATAGCGCCTGTGTCTCGCCTTCCGTGGTATTTTGCATGTAGCGGTCGTGCACTGGTGCCGTTTTGTGTCCAGATGTCGTCCATGGACAAGAGCATCCAACGCAAGATCGAGCAGCTGATGGCGGCCAGCAACGCGCCCGGACTGTCTTTCCCGGGCTCTTCTACCTCGGCCTCGTCACAGCTTTTTTCAGCGCCAGTGAGTCTTGTCGATGACGTAGCGGTTGTTAACGAGACGGGAAGTCCCCTCTTCGCAAACCTGATTTTATACCAGTGTTTTCAACCTGGGCTCTGCGGAACCTCAGAAGGTTCCGCGAGGGCCTGCCAGGGGTTCCGCCGAAACGGCCGAAATTGCCTGGGACAAAATTCGCCACCACAGTCCTATGCGGTTCTAGCAGTATAGACACCTGGAACATTGCACAGGGTTCCATGAGCAACGTGAACATTTACGGAAGGTTCCGCTGCTGGAAAAAGGTTGAACAACACTGTGCGATACACTGATGACTTGCTGCTGGTTGCTGAAAGGAACGTTACAGGGTTGGAACTAAACGCGAGCTGTGGCCTCTCTTTTCAGAGCTCCAACTTCACGGCGTCGATCTCGGACATCAGCTCTGCGTTGAAAATGTCCCATTCGTCGGGAAGCAAAGACGAGGAGCTCGGCAACAGTTCTGCCTCCCTGTTGGCCAACCTGCGGGTAAATTGGCCGTTCTGTTGCGTTGCGGTTGGTCACTGTAGCCTTCTCGAGGAGCACGACGCTTGTGTTTGTTGCGTCGCCGCTTAGAACAATGCGCGCTCCTTGCCCCTTGTTCGTTGCTATCCGTTTCAAGATGTTACCAGCCAGTGAGCCTGTCGACTGCTGCGCTACTACCGCCTGCATTTTCACTGAATAATGTCAGTTCTGTAACGTCTGCTTTTTGCAACTTCGTCATAATCTTAAACTTCCCATGACTTCATCATAATCTAAACCAGGGGTCTCCAAGCTTTTTTGCCAGAGGGCCACTAAATTATTACACAACAGCTCGAGGGCCTGACATCTTATGTAACGCGATTGTTTCGGGATATGTTACATCCAAGAAAAGCAACGAATTTTCCGTAAATATATTATTTTTCATTATTGATAAAATGTCTTTGTGAGCCGAAATTTGGCCCGCGGACGGTAGTTCGGAGGCCCCTGAATTAAAATACAGTGTCCTTTTGTTACAACTTCGTCATAATCTAAATATTAACTTTGTCATAATCTAATTAACGATTTCGTCATAATGTAATTAATAACTTCGTCGTAATTTAAATAGCAATTTCTTCACAATTTAAACAAAAACTTCGTGTTAATCTAATTAAGAAACACTAATTATCTCGTGCATTCGGCAGGAACTGAGTAAAAGTGACCCCTCCCCAGACAAGGGTTCGGGCTCCAGAAGCGGGCGCTCGTCCAAGTCCGGCTACCGCCAGTCGCGCACCCACTCCCCCTCGCCGTCTCGTTCGCGCAACAAAGAGTCGCAGAGCAAGCTGAGCCAGGAACTTCTGAAGGCCCAGCAGCAGGCCTTCATGCCCACCACCGACCAGCTGGTGGCCGCCAACAACTCGATACAGCAGTTGATGCAGGAGGCCATCAAGGCCGGAATGGACCCGATCACGGCCGCCTCGGTGTCCCTGTTTCCGATGCTCGACCCGTATCAGATGATGAATGCTGCTGCTGGCGCCGCCGGCAAAGGATCCGACAACATCCCCCAGATGCCCCCGCAACTGCCCGGCATGCCCCCTCACGGAGAAATGGAAAAGCTGCTCAAAAGCATGGGGCTCCCTCCGGAACTGGCCATGGTTCCGGGCCTGCTGCCCCCCAACATGATGGTGCCACCGGTGTCGACCAGTACCGTTCGGTCCGAAAGGCGCCAATCGCCCACCGACGCTAAGTCGTCGTCGATGGAGTCTTCCACGGACAGTTCTGGGCCATCGAAGGCCCAAACTCTGCCAGAAAAAGATAGCTTCGACAAAAGCATTGCCAGTATGTTGGGCGAAAAAAGGAGCTCGTCGGGAAGGAAGGGGGGCAGTAAGTTGGACGCCATGTTCGGCCTTGGAGGTGCCAAAGCTGGAGATGAAAAGTCGTCTGGCAAGGTGGGCGTGGCTTTTATCTTAGTTTTAGTTTGTGGTTGAATGTATTGTTCAAATTCCGTTGGTCTATACCTGCAAAGCGACAAAGGCCACAGATTAATGTACAACGTGAAGCGGTGGTCTCCTCAGTATGTTATGCCGGAGTCAGGTTGCTTTGAAGCAGTACTTAGGTCGGTAGTCGGAGTCTGGTTAATGTTTCTGGCGTCGTTTTCTTCTGCAAAAGCTTGTACGGGAAACCGACAATCGAAATTTACGGCTAGATGCTTTGAACGGCCGTCTCTCCACCGCACTGAATGGGGGGTAATGACGCGCATTTGTTTGGGGGTAATGACGCGCGTTTGTCTGCTGTGCTTCTTGAAAGCAAAAGCCAGCCTTGTGCTTGCATTCAGCAAGTCTTGTTCGCTTTCAACATCGTGACGTAGTATAAGGGCCCGGACTCCTGAAGGCCACGGCCAAACGCATGAGTTTGCGCGAAAGCATTGCAGAAGTAAGTCATAATAATGAGATTGCTAATAACAACAGTAGTAATATAATAATAATGACAATACTATTGGTAATGGTAGCATAATCGTCATCACATTAAGGTTACCAGTACTGTTATAATAGTAACAACTCTGGTGCTTTATGTCTTTCGCAAGACGCCGAAAAAGAACTAAATTGCGCCGATTTCTGATTGTGGTTGATGCTGGTACAAGACTGTGCACAAGAACTGTGATTTTTCTACAGAAATCCCGAAAATCCAAGTTTGTCTCCCCCACCATGCTACCCCCTGACGCCCGCATCCCGGTGCTGAACCCCAACGAAGGAAAGAAAATCTCCGGTGACGACGCTCCTTTCAATAAGGACCTCGCTGAGTGGTTGCGCGAACATCCGGGTAAGTTTTGTACTGACCAATAGAAGCGCGTCATGATCGTGGCGTGTTCTATTTCAAGAAGTCGAAACGCGAGCGCAACTTTTTCGGTTTTCAGATCACCGAATCAAAGCTCACTTGTGGATATGCGAGGGAAGGATTTTTGCTGCAGTAATTGTTTTTGATTTGCCTGTGAGTTCGGGGCCGAAAAGAAAAGCTAGGAGCAAAGGATGCATGCCACTTGAGCGTGTTTCATGTTTGAAATGGCCCGTGGGGCGCAAACGCGGTCTGGGCCCCAGAGCAGTGAAATAGAAAGCAGAGTGTAATGTGATAGCTGCATTTCTCCAAACCTCGATCGTTTCGTGATCTCAAGACCGTCCCGGATTTTACCGCAGAATGATGCTAAGAATTTGGGGGGTTGTTTGTGGGTGGGGGTAATTGACTTGTTAGTGCAAGGTCACACAACTAGGCGTTTGCAACGCAGCCATCACGACTGTACGTCATGCTTCTTTCATTGCCTCTTGCAGCTTTGCACTTGCACTTGTGCTCAGCCAAGCTGTGGTGCGCTCTCATGCGTAACTGAAGCAGATTAACCTGATTGATGCTCGCGGTTAATTTCCCCCTAGTTTCAAATCGCGTCCCTCCCCCCTCGTGTTAAATTGCCCTCTCCTCCTCGTTTCAATTCGCGCCATCCCCCTCTTGTGTTAAATTCCCCCCTGGTTTTAATTCCCACCTCCCCCTCGTATTAAATCGACCCCCTGCTTCGTCTTTAATAGCCCTCCTCCT
>JGI24158J21664_10001656_pt1 | contig 25573 bp, 19 predicted proteins | sample Ectturendosymbi3_FD_21664 | JGI IMG/M metagenome (IMG submission 21664) | reverse complement strand
CCCCCCCGCACAAACGTAAAGCCCTCTTATTGATGACTTTCTAGCGACGGTTCTGAGTTAACAGGCTGACGTGTACTGTTACATCGAAAATGCAATAGAGGAAGCTGTCAAACTGGAACAGTAAAATAAATTAACCTAATTTCCGAGAAGGCTAAAACGGCAACTTCGATTGACGTTTTAGTCAACAGTTGAGCACAGGTTTTTGTATCGTACAAGTTATTGTTGTCACGTGGTGAACGTGATTGACCACACAATGCCGTAAGTATTTGCGCGCCTCGTGAAATTCAAGGCATGCCATAGTTTCGATAAAATTCCATGTCCGGGAGCAATAAACTCGCGTCGCGCAAGCAAACCGGAAAACATCGTGAGACAGCATTCACTAACACTACGAAATAAGGAACCATACTATCAGCAAGAAATTTGAAGTATCTTGTACCGCAAGACTGTGATTCGAAGTCAAATTGCGTAACTTAAGCGTTACAACGACGACATATAATCCCACCAGCACCACATAGAACAATCAAGCAATTAGTGTTGCCGTGCTCCATCTCAAGTCGCTCTGAGTTGGGAGCGGGATTGCACCAGGGAAGAGGATGTATTACAAAAGATAATTCTGGTCGATCAAAAACGAGATGGTGCAAGAAAGGCATTGCTGATTGGCAACCACGCCCACAGACATTTCGCTAAAGAACACATTGATCTGCAGCCACAGGTTTCACGCAGCAGGACCGGCCGCAGCGGGCGACTACGATCTAATGAACAGCAGCGGACAAATCAACATAAACTAACCTGCTTCCATTCCCGCCCGGCTGAACTGGAGAAGTACAAGTCTGGGAAGCGGCTCATGTTTTGACCAACGGTGCCCTGCGCGAGAATGTAGCCAGGCGCGGACGCCTGCGAGAAAATCGGGGTGGAACGCGAGCGCGGGTGCAGGTGCTGGTACTCTTGCGTCAAGTGCAGCGAGCATCCATGTCTGCGCAAAACAAGACAGACTTCTTCTTTGACTGTATGTGTACAAAACGTCAATCGTGGTAAAGAGCTTGCGGACCATGAAATTTATGGCTGTGCTGATGCTGACGAATGTGACATAACGCGCGCGATGTCAACTCTGGTAGGTAAGTCAGTCAACTATGAATAGCAGGGTTTTCCTGCATGCAAAAGGAATAAGACTGGGCTGGCCTCCGCTTTCTAAAAAAAGCACTCCATTCACCGAACCAACCGTTTGCAACTGGGCAACGCAGCAGTGCACCACTGAGACTCGCTTATATGCTAAAGTTGCCGTTGCTCTGTGATGCCAGTAGACCAGAATCACAAGAGCAGCCCTTTGAGGAAATGTCTTCGCTTTTTTTGCTTCAAACTAGGACGCTGCATAAAATTCAACAAATGACCGCCAGAAACGCACAGAGCCATTTTCATTCGAAGGTCTCACAATTCGTTTATTCGCCAACCTCACGTTCAAGCACGTTGAAAATCAGGCCATCGTTTCGGTTGGATTCGCCAGCGGTTACGTCTGTTTGAAAAGAGTCTCATGGCGCATAATAAAGAGCGCCAAGAAGCGCACCTTATACGGGAGCCAATGCGCAACACCGCCAAGGAGCGAGCACTTACGGACGAAGGTGTTTGCACAGCAAGAAAGCTAAGGTAGTTGGCAAGCTCAGTTGGTTCCTTTCGTGTACAGTATGATTGTAAACGAAACAGCTCAGCAACAGATCGATAGTTCGCGAACGCGAGCAGCGCGTCACCACCGTTGTTTTTGGCAATTTTTCTCCGAAATTAAATTTGAATCGCTGCTATTGCGAGCGCAACACGCACCGCGTTCAGCTAAGGCCTCCTGGAAACACGTATTTCTGTTTCCTGTTCATCTCTCGTTAATACACGCAACAATCGCTATGATTACAACGGGTTAAAATACAGTCACACCACACGACTACATCAAAATTCACTCGAATTGGGCAGCGTAGACTTCACCTGGTTCGATTTTTTTCTGTTTGTTGCTGGATGGACACTGTGCCCTTTGCAGAATAAATGTTCCACTCAATATTGCCAACTTTACACTATCTTGTCGCATGTGACAGATCGCCAAGAACCCACAGCCTTGCATGTGTCGTTTCAACAGTTGAGTGGATTTCTGAACAGCTGTTTTTGATATTACACTACGAGAGTTTTTATGTGTGCTGGTCCAGTTTGAAAACATCTGCCAGCTCAAGTAAAAATCTTATCGAACCGATCAAAGCAGCGCAGCGCTTTCCGACTGAAGCTCAACGTTGAAAATCGGGGCAAGCGAAAATTAGCTGCTTAAACATATGCAACTGACTAAAGTTCAGCAGAAGACGTGTTACACAAAAAGNGCCATTTCCTACCGTGGAAAGCAACCCTTTCCTTCGCAAAACTACACCAACCTGTATTTTTAAATACAAATCCACAGAATTCCTACAATCGCGTATGCAGCTTTTTNCATTGNACANTCCACAGTAGTCTAAGGTTTCAGACAGTTTTTGAACACTTTTGAACAAGAAGTGCACGATAAGAATGTAGAATCNTAAAAGCGTGAGTGCAGAATGGAGAAGGCACGGTTGTTGAGGTGATGATGATTTCCGCCAAACGGATGAGTTCAATAGCATGTGGTTTCCGTCGCGGACCTTCCCTCAGTGATAACTAACGACCCCAAATAACCTCAGCAAGCAAAACAAACAGACACACAAGACCGATTTGTAGCATTATTGACTAGCGCTACCCGATTAGTTTGTTAAAAATATCTAGCTACAAAAAATCACACGCTCCAGTTATCACCGGATTGAATCTGCTACATTCAGCCAAAGCTTATGAAACCATACTAACGTTAGGAGTGACTGAAAGAGTTCGGGAGATTCCACTTTAAGAGGCAAGTCACGAATACACATTACGCTACAAATCGAAGCAACCGCAGGTTCCGTTTTATGCAATGTTTTTGAAATGAAAAAAGCTGGCTGCGAATAAGTGAAACAGAAATTTGAATGCTTTGCAGAGCAAACTTAAGGAAAGTAAAACTAACTAGGTCAAGATCAGGCGGAAAAGGTCGAAGTAACGATTTGAGTTTCGACGAGGAACGAATTAGAATATACACGTTATGGACAACGTAACAAACGTAATAACTGAATTGTAGCCTAACCAGACTGGTACAGCACTTCTACAAATCGGTGCGCACATTTCAAGATAATACATCGAAGCGATTAGGTAAATTACCGAATTTTTCTAAACATGAACGTCGCTAATGAAACAACGCAGTCGGTTACTTGAAAATTACAGCTGGGGTCAACACAAACCAAACATTTTATTGAACAGCAAATAGCCATTACTTGGTAATAATGGACAAACAAAAATACTGGGCATTTTAAAAGAAGGCTCTGTGTGTAAAACATTTTTTGTGGATAATGGCTCGTTACCATTTCTTCTAAACAGCATACGTTAAATTTTTGGGTGTTATTCGCTGATTCTCAAGTTCGTTTTCTGTAAAGTCATTCCTGTTGTTACTGCCGGTCAAGCTTTCAGCACGCTAAATTTACACATCGCAGTTATCATTCTAGATCAGTGGTTTTCAACCTGGGGTCGTGAACCATGTTTTGAGGGTTCGCGAGTTGATATCTTATGTACGCAGCTGTATGACATTTGCTTTATTCGAGTTTTAGATGGTGGTCGTTGGGTTATAGTGGGTTTCTGTAATGGGTTGCGGTACAAAATGATTGTGAACCACTGTTCTAGATAGATGGAAAGTTCCACGTTGAACGCATAGAAGCCCACGCGCCTCGGATCAGTAACATCGAAGCTCACAGCGACGAGTTACGCAGAGTGGTTTCTTCGGCTCAGCATTGCACAAGCACTTCTGGATTCGGACATAACCATCTCATCCTGAGCACTGCTGCTGGGCAGACGACTTTTAAGTTGGCGAAAAAATCATTAACACGGTCGATCCAGGACCACTTACGTGAGCGCGGTTGCTCCACAATAACAAAAGCCGGATTCCCGGTAATACCGCGCCATTGTGTATGGCGCATCACGTGATGTAACACGCAAATAAACGCGTCTTTGTTAGGACCAGGATTTGAATTTAAGCGACGCGGTGGTTTCGCAGGTTGTTTCACTGAACTACACCAGTGTAGATATAATAGACATCAGCTGCACAGCATCAACGACTGCAGCAACCTCTGCTTGCTGGAAAGATAAGGTCCAGTGTTTTGCACTACTCACAGCATACCGCTTAGTGTGCAGTACTTGCAAGCAGCTGATAAAAGCCAACTTTCTTGAAAAAGCAGCACCCCTAGTTTAGACAAGTTGGGCAAAAATGTGAAACGAGGTAACGGTTGTCACAAGCAGAGGTTGGGCTTAAGGCAATACGTGAACGAAACCACGTACGTCTAAGTGCGGTGAACGATGTCGCAAGAACTACGCGGCGGACTTGGCAAATGCAACAGAGAGAGCGCTCGAACAACGTGGTATCCCTGCTTCCCTGACCACTGGTGCCGAAGTGGTACGATAGACATGACACTACGCTCAAAAGCAAACACACTGAATCATGTTTTCACGTGATAAACGTTCCGCAGCTCCACAGCCCCAGATGACAAACTGTTGTGACTACGCCGGAAACCCATTTTACGTTCAAAAACATTGAGCTGTTCAATTTCGTTACAGGCCGCTGATGTGCATGTGAGAAAGAAATAATGCGGACAGACAAATACCCGCTCCACGTGATCTTGATAGCGTCGCTCGCTATACGAAAGACACGTTTGTTGTTAGAGCTGATAAATGATGATGACGTGCTTGTTTTCTTCCTGAATCATGAGAAATATCGTGCGTTCTGGGCGAGATGCCAGCGTTACGCAATTAGCACACAGACGGAAGGGCAGACAGTGCAATCGACTGGAAATCAGCGCAAGCGTACTGAATGAATGAATGCTGCGGGAACGAGTAAAGCGGAAAAACCAGCGAAGCGTTGCATCGGGGTTGCACGACAATGGACAGGTTTATTTGCCACCTGCCAGCACAGCAACGACGCAAACCCTCGCACTTGACATTTCTTCTTGCGAGATGTCTCTCGATTGCAGGAAAGCGCACTTGCGGCGAAAACGTGAATGACTGAATAAGGGCAAGAAATTTTCGTACGTAGCAAGACCCGTGGCCACGGGGGACATTCGGGGTCAGTGACCCCAAAATTTTGTTGTGTCCAGAAAAATTTATTTTAAGCATATGATAAAAACAAAACTATTTCCCCCTAAAATGTATTTTGCCCCCCAAACCCCAAAACCTGGCTACGGACCTTTACAAAGGCGCTTGCAATCGAATTGCAGAGTTACAATGAAACAATCCGAAATCGTTATCGTCTATTTCATTTATGCACGTGTTTAATTTAAACATTATTGCAGAAAATGACCTTTGTTGGATGGCGTACTTACAAAAGGTCGAACGTTTAAAATGAAATAGGGTGTCTCATTACCGCAAGAGCGTTTTTTATGCTCTGCTTGTCACTCCAACATAAGCGTGATCAAACGCTACGATGTTAGTTTAAATGAAGCAGCACGTGGGTATGTTTGACAGCCAAGGGTATCTACGGAAAACGCTAGATTTAGGTTTGGCAACAGAATTATTAATGATTTGGGTTTTTCCCCGCAATACAAAACATACAAAACAACGATTTATTACCTGATTGAACAATTAATTGGTGTTCCGCTGTCATCGACCTCAGGCGTGGCAATCTTATGCCAGATTCCTCCCTTATCGAAAGTAATCAAGCTTTGCATTGCGGGGGTGCGGAAGCCATTCGCGGGTCCTTTGACCACGTTGGCGATGAAAATGCTCCTCATTCCATTCACCTTGTAAACGTCGGCAAACTTGGACTCCGCAAACAAGCTGAAAAAATTAACATAAAAAAAAAGATTACGCCCAATGAAAATTTACAGCCACCGACAGCTTTTTGAGACTACGTTTGATGACGCAAAATACCTGCAACTTGGTGATTTATCATTCTCGGACATCCTCGAGGATAAAACTGCACCTGAGCTTTTAAACGTGCGAGCTCTGGTAACAGCCACAAGCAGTCATTGGGATTCAAAAACAAAAGCCAAAGCATCTTCAGGCAACACCCTGCAGCTCGACAAACGTGTTAGTTTTTACGAATTGGTGGTCGCTTCCGATCAATCAATCATAAGCGCAGTTTGAACAAGGGTTGCTGGACGTGTGTCACGCAAAACAAATGGCGGTTCCATTCACTGTACAATGCAGCTAAGATTCAACCAAACCAATTGCAGCAGAAGATGCTTCGAAGCAGTAGTCCCCAACCCTTTTGTAACCGCATACCTGTCAACGCTTGACAATTTTACCGCGGCCCGGGAGTGCTCCATGATGGTTGTTATTTTTTAACAGCTGAAATGATGTTACCAGTTTGAACCATCAGATAAGGCTGCTGATGCGTTATCTGATGGTTCAAACTGGTTACTTCATTTAAGATACGGGTGCTGCATATTTATGTGCCCGCTAAAACTCACATGGGAAGAATTCGTTCTATGGGAAATGTCGACCAATCACATGCCCAGAATTTTTTTTATCCTACTCCGACTCGGGAAGTCCAACTGAATCATTTTTTACATTGCACTCATAAGTTAGGAATCCTAACTCGTGCCTGTTGAAAATGGTACAATTTCTTTTGAAACTTTTATTGAAGCAGAGAATTCTTGCTGTGTACCACGATTTCCATTGATTGCCAATTGCTACAAAATAGTTGACGGCCAAACTTCATTCACGTTATGCTAAGGGGTCGGAGTCGGAAATTTCGGAAATATCGGAGTTGGAGTCTGACATTTCACCTCCGACTCCGCAGCTCTGCTTTGAAGTACCAGAAAATCTTAGCCTCAGCGGAAATATAGTCATGTCTGTCACATGGGCAATAATTTAATCAGCAGGTGGGTGCTGGGGTGCTGCTCGGAAGATAGGAAGAGAAACAGTTGATGCAACTGACCATCTGGAAAACTGGCGTAAAAACGTAATTGACAAAGAAGTACCAAATTTTCACAGACACGTAACTTTGTATTTCTTTATTCATGACAAAAAGTTTGCATGCATTCTGAGTAATTCCACGTTTTTACTGATAAGACAGCGATTCAATGTTTTTGATTGAGAATTGAGGCTGATGAAACTATGATGGTAGTTTAAATATCAACACCCGCAAATTGTCTACCTAAGATGAAGGCATCATGAGCAGACTGAGATGCAAAGCTGCTCGCTTCATTGCAGCTGTTATCAAAAGCACCAGCACATGAAATATCCGGTGCATTTCCACAGTGCTGTCACTTTACTAAGTACCTCCGCATTCAACCCGATGGTTGTGGTATAGAATTTCGATGGCATTTGAAAAAGGCCTGTTCAACATGCGTTTGCTGGCAAGTTGAATCAGCAGAGGGAATGCCAAAACGCAGGTTAACGCAAAAAAACGTTGGCATGGCAAGGGCTAGGAAGTGAAGGCGGAGAATAGTGCAACACAAAAAAATCGTCTCAATCTCAATCGTAGAAAAAATTTAAACGAAGCGTATCAACTGATCAACAGCAAACCGGTCACGTGCAACAGACACCAATGCGACAGAAGTGCGTCGCAGAAAGTTTTTGCCTTTTATGAGCATGGCAAGAAAGCGCGCAAGTCCATCACGTGAAGGATTACGGTAAGTTAACGGCGAAGTAAAGCTCTTTCATTACGGAAATGGCGACTGAGGGATACCTGTCTTGACGCCATTGGACAATAACTTGTTACGCACGTTGAGCAGTAGAGACGACCCAGGCGAATAGGATGAAACTATTGCGAACAGTTCCAACCTATACCCAAAAATGGAACGAAAACCTCAGGCCGTGTTAAGTTAATGAAAGCTTTCCTCTATACACAATCATTCCGTGCATGACTTTAAGGCTGGCTGTCTTGCTGCGCAAAACAGTTGAAACACGTGGGGGGGGCTTCAATCAGGACTAGGAATGCCAATGCAGCGTGCGCACAAGTATGCGACCGAAAAATGGACCGCAGAGCAAGGCGTATGCACGAATAATATTACCTGAAAATGAACGCAGAGCTTTTCGGATTGAAATATGTCACACTTTGAAGCGACAGCGAGAAGTTCAACCCGTTAGGTTCAGATATATAGAGATTCGTTTGGTTGCCATGAAACACGCAAAGCATGATCTGCAGAAAAAAAAACACAACTTGATTATTATCATCGCGGTCGTTGGGATAGTTGTGTACGTTTAAACAAGCCGTAGCTCCACTTGCATTTTGAACACTACGGCAAGAAGGAGTCTTGCATTTTGAAGTACCGTTACTGCGTTGGCAGTCTAGAAGGTTCGGTTTATCGCGAACTGCTCCGGATTACATGCCCAGCTTCAAGTTTTAAAGACGGCGTCTGAGATGGAATCCTTTATCATTGCGTCACGATTGGGTACAGACACAAACGGTGGCAAAAACATCACATACCGATAAAAACCACGCACCGATAAAACAGGTAAAATGAAGTTTGGAAACAGGGTTGCAAAGTTGGTATTTTTACTGCCGATTCCAGAAATTTGGCCTTATTTAAAGTGGCTTGGCATGTTTTCGGCCTTTTTTGTAGTGTCGGCGTAAAAACAAGGTTGTTTTGCATTGCCTGCTTTGGTGCCTGTTTGGGATTTATTGAAACTATTTAGCTTATTTTGACTAACGATTTAGCGTATTTGCTCCATCTGATCCTGCAAAGCTTAATAGTTCTTCTGTGGGTTCTCTGTACTGCATTTTGCAATAGATGGAATTGTGGCATGCCTAACAATATCAGGCGCTTGTGTACAAAATTCAAACTAATTAAAAACTATGGCACAGTACATGTTTCAAACATCTGTAGGTATTTTAATTGAGCATTTTCTAGAAGAAATGGTTTTATGGATATTAACAAGTAATTGTTAATCTATACGCAATAAATCTAGGCTAGATTCCACAGCAACACTGCGTTTTTGTCATTGCTCATCCGGGTAATTCAAAACCGACAGCCACGAGCATGTTTCGGTTTGTTTTGATTTGGCATATTTTATTAAGTCGTTTGGCATTTTTGGTCCAGCTGGGCCTAACGACCCCTTTTTCGAAACCGCATGGTACAAACGTGGAAGCAGGAAACGACACAGGGAAATATCGTTTGTTCGTTCAACGGAAATCAGCACAAAACGCACAGATTGATATTAGGCAGCTTGCGAATCGCAGTTTCGCTCTCATCGTAGTGCGTACACATAAGAGTTACTACCTTATAGTCGAAATTGTGAGATTCAACACGCTGACATGCAGTTCAGACTGCTAAATAACACAAAACTAAAATCGTACATGACGTAAAAGTAAAACCACCGTTGCTGCAGTAAGTTAAATGATGCTAGAAAGGCATTAGACTGTAAACCCCTGCTTGAATTTTTCGTGTTTGCCCTGAGCAGAGACAACCGCCAGACCTTGCTTAAAAAGGAGGGTAGCAATATTTTCTCACGGCACTGTCTGCAGCTGAAGTAAATTCTCCAATCAAGCATAATTATTTAATTGCAATGTGTAGTTTTGTGGGCAAGACGTGGCGACTAACAACAATGAGACTAAAACAAGACAGGCGACCAAAATGTCTTCTATGAAGCATTACTATACAGAAAAGGTAAAACCATGAAAAGAAACGTTGCCACTACATTTACAGAAACTGTTCTCATGTAACAGCATTCCAAACCGTTTCCTTAACCTTACGCTTGCCAATAAATTATTATCAAGTTCAAGCAATGAAGTCTTTAGCATGCAATAGCGTCATGCGTCAAGCATCACCAAGCCAGTTGCACTGGACAGTTGTGTAGCGGCAAAAACAGAGGTGGTGGAACGCTCGGAAAAGTGAAAGACATGCAAAGCTGGTCAAGACGCCTGGGACTCTTTCTGCCGAAAAGTTTCATAGCAAACGACAACATAAAAGCTTCAATTCCGCTGTCACGATAAAATACTGTAGGGAAAAGCTTATATATAAAAAATGGTTGAAGAACGCCTTCAGAGCTCCCCCGGCTACATCACTGCAGTCACACAGCCTTTACCAAAATTACCTCGACCTCCGAGTAAAACTTGCAAAGGTTTTCTACAAAATAGGGCAACAGGGTTGAATATCCACGAGGTCGGATTTTAATGAAAGCGGGAAAATCCTTACAAACGCAACAGAATCCGCTTTTACTTCAATCCACTCACAGTGGAAGATATTGCTGAACTCCACACCCTGCACACGAACTGACAACGTGGAAACCGCACTCAATTCCTCTTGCAAGGTAGGAGCATCAGAAAATGATGTGAAGAAGAGGAAAGAAAGATGCAGAAGGTCATGTTATCTTTCTATTCGCTACGGACACAACGATAATCTTTATAAATTGCTTGACAAAAAAGCAAACGGTTATGAATGAATATACTGATTGCAGGTCAGGACGAAAATGTTTTCTGCGACATGGGCAACGAGTATAATTTCCTGCTTTTTCATGCAACTGAAGGCATTTGCCAAATCACGCGGCGAAAATGTGGAAGTAAGTGATCTGCATCGGTGAGCAATGTGCACCGTTGATGCGCGTGAAGTCTCATTCGCTTCTGCAAACCTTGCCGCACAAAATGGCCATTATTCTTGACTGTAGTTAGATGACGCTGTTGGTCAGGCAGCGAAAGCTTTGCGATTGTGAGCTTCGCTCATTCCCGCTGTTCGTTATAAGCAGTTGAACTGGTATAAAAAGGATTCCGAGTTGCTCACTATTTGAAATTCGCCCGACCTGACAGCGAAATCTACAGCCGCGATGGAGAAAACATGCACTGAAGCGAGCGACACAATCGCAACAGCAGGACAGAAGGGCACTGCGCAAAAAGAAATATTCTCAAAATTTCAATACAAATTTTCAAAGCAAAGCTAGCTTCAAGAAAAACTGAAGCAGACCCGTGTGACAATTTTGCCCTTCAGAAAAGCGACGCTAGACGACACGCCAAAAACAAGTTTTCTAACCTGCAGACACAAGCCACTGAGAAAATCAAACTGGAAGAGGAAGTTGTGTCAATAGAGTCACAATCACGTGAGGTCGAATCATCAAATAAAACCGCTCCAGGCTATTTACAGCAAAGGAAGCGCACGGGTAAGCTGATCGATAGCAACTGGCAACATCGACCAGCAAGCGCCGAAAACCAAGCTCACTGTTCAGGTCAGCAGTGAATGAAAGAAAACAAAATTAGCCAAGAAACGATGCACAGGAGATTGATACATGGATTGGTGAAGTAAACGCACTTCTGCGTGAACTTTATCGTCCTGTCTTTACAAAATGGAAGCGTTCAAGTTTTAAACACCGCAACGCCGTCAACTTTTAAATCGGCAGTTGTTCCTATCCTCACCTATGGTCATGAATCTCGGGTAATGACTGAAACGAGTGCTATCACAAGTACAAGCGACAGAGATGGTATATTTGCAAAGAGTTCACGGTGCAACACTTAGCGACAAAGTGTGCAGCTGTGAAATTCGTAAAGCCCTTAGTCTCGGCCACTTCTCCGAATAGAGAGATAGCAACTACGTTGGTTCAGCCATGTGATCAGAATGGCCCACGAAAGATTACCAAGGCGAATTCTCCTATCTACACCCACGAGAAAGCGGCCCAGAGGTCGCCCAAGTACCAGATGCCATGATGATTACAGCTCTGGCCTTGCTTAGTCTCGTCTTAGTGTGGGAGACAACAGAACTATCAGACGTTGATGAAAACCGTGAGATATTTCGGGTCCTCCTACGGCTGCTGCCCCGGCGACCCTCCCCAGCGGAAAAGCGGGTATGAATCTGAGCTGTACATTTCTGTTTGTTCCATTAAGCTGTGCTGGTGAGCACTGCGCAATATTTGTGACATAAACAAGCAAGCTGGCCTTTTGCGTCAACACGCGATGGAAAAAGGTCTGCGAGGCGTGTTTCACATAAACCGTTACTTGCTGTTCCAACAAAGATCTTTTGCGCGGGTTTTTAAACGGTTACATGCATCANTTGTTAAAGACGCAACACAACTCCAATCTGGTAAAAGGACAAGGGCGCAGAGCACTGACGGCCCCAGTGCGGAATGAGCACGGTCGAAAAACAAGAGGCCGAATTCAATTCCTTGAAGACTGTGAAACGCACACACANGCGTTTAGGAGGAAATCCCAGAAATACGAGAAAAAATCTTATAGAACTTTTGCGCGAAAACCGGTTATTTAAGAGGTTACGATATTACGACCTTCTCACCCCCTCGAAACTCACTTGGGAATCCGCGGCATCGATGATGAAGAATTCTTTCGTGGGGAGTGAAGTGAAGAAATTCGCGCGTTGAAACCTCGAGTGACGATTCGGCGCGATCCACAATTCCCTTGTTCCTGCTGAAAACGAACGCATTGTTACATCGGCTTGCAACTTAACAGATACAGTCAGCGTTTGTCCGGACTCCAGTAAATCAGGCATTCAATGAAACCGGGATGCGTCCTGTAAAAAAACGCGCTGAACACCGGGCATTGTTTCTTCTCACACTGAACAAAGTTGGTCTCCGGGCCTCGATTGTCAGATCTCAGTTGCCTGGCCCTTTGTGAAACAGTTCTGGTAATGCCTGGATCAGGGTTGGGGGGACTATTTACTATCGCGCACAGAGGAAATTGTGGAATATCATGGGCGGGCCACAAAAAATCCAAATTATATCGTTTGATGAAAAATGCAACCAAGTTCGCATGTTCTCTTTTTCCGTTAATACGCAAATGCAACACAGAATACATGTAACGACGTAGCTTCCGACACAGACCACGTTAAATGGTCACGCGGGCCGCACATGGCCCGCAGGTGCCCTGCCCGTGGATTAGATTGATCTGCACAGTTTTTATAAACTGACACCACGCTCCTGCAGAAGGATGACTCTTGCCGAACTCAGTATAGACGTGTTGCAATTGGTACAGTACGTCATTCTACGTCGCACGATCGTGTATGTCTCACGCAGTGTTGTTAGGAAAACCGAAGCCCCAGCCAGCAATCTCAGCAGCAATACATTTTCGATCCGCTTTGACTCTTATGCAATTACGTTTTGTATATTCATGATTAGTTGGGCGATTTCAGTAAACGGAAATGAGTGTGGTGTGTTTGCAACTTTGCATGAGCGTTCGATAAACTTTTGACCGAGACTTGACGCTTGAATGATCCCGATCAACCAACAAAACCTCCGTTTTGATTCATTGGAACATTACACTTGCAAGAACAAGGTGTTTGTGTTTGTAGCAAACGATGCACACTGGCAGCTTCCAAACGACTTCTTTGCCATTGAAAATAATACCCAACCACTTTAATATCCCTTCCTAACAACAATGCTAAACGCACCAACAAGTATAGCGCAGGTGATATATATAACGTGGCATGGCTCTGAGACAATCGTCGCGTTGCACAATGGGGAAAACAATAAATCCAACCTGTCACTTGATACCTGGTTTACCGCTCCTTGTGGCAAACATGGAAGCATTCACAACCATGAAATCTTGGACGCCAGAGATGAGAACTTGTTCAGTGATGTCGTTTTGGAAGTAGGTTTCAGAGCGCAGCACAGTGATAGTTCCGTCTTCTTCTTTGCGATGCACGTACAAGGAATCTTCCTTGTCACTCTCCTCGTCTGCACAGCACAAGCAAAATTTGCCGAACCAAGTTTTTTTTTAATGAAACGCAGACCTGCCCTTTTTCGCGAAAACAGCCTGGCTGTCGTGGCCGTTTTTGGAAGGTCCGTTTGTCCAGCAAAAAAACGTCCTCTCACCAAAACTTACATACAGATAATGCGTTTACTAACGTCGTACTGGCAGACAAGGTTCGTGCAAGCTGCTGTACTATCTTTGAATCAAAGATAAAAGTGAAGTTAAAACAGCACACCACTTTTTCAACATGCGAAAACCTACCTCGAGGCACGATCTTTTACTCACTTGATGTTGAGTAGCCCCATTCCGCTTTATCGACATTGACCTGAATTCTCGTCCACGAGCGGCCGAAGTCGTCCGACTTGTACAAAGCTCGATTGGCGCTGGTTTTGTCGTGTCCGAGCACGACCCAGGGCTTCACAGGGTGAACTGATAAAGCGTCAGGTACGAACGGAAGCGAGGAAACGGTGTTGATGGTTCGGCCGGAGTCCACGGTTGTGTAAAGCCGGCGCGAGGCAACGTCAGCGAATATGTACCGCTTGATATCAGTGGGCGCGTGATAAAACATGGAGATTTTCACAGAACTGCCCGGTCTTTGCGGTGTTGTGATCTTCCTCTGAGCAGATGTTTGTAAATAAAGCAAACGATTTTTTCCAATACGTCTGCACCCCACACTGCCAGCATTAAAGCAGATATATACTGTGGTATTTTTTGCGGACATCATCGCACAGCAAACAGTAGATAAACTATGCATTCGTGCAAGAACCACCTGTATCCTTCATCAAAATGCAATATTTAAAACGGCTACACCAACCCGTGGCCCAGTCGCAGATTTTTGCATCGCGGTTTAGATTTTCGTTGTTGTGTCTCGATGATATTTTGACAACTTAACCTTATTTTGGTAAACCTAAATTTGACACTTTTGATGCAACAGTCCTCAATGCCACTTCAACATTCTCTACTATGTACCGACATAGTCCGATGTGTCCCTTGGCACAGTGCGAAACAGATTTCTGTTTCTGATTTCTACCGATGTGACGTTCCATTGGCACTAAAATTGCCTGTGACATTACACTTGGAAGTGATTAGACGTGGCAAACAGTCGATGTCATTGTAGTTACCATTCGAATGCTTTCAGCAGCTCAAGCCGAATTTCAGATCGCTGACAACGAAGTAACTCCTTTAATGTACGGCCTTCATTAAAAGTGACACAATTTTTGGCCCAATAAGGCATTTCGTTGGACATATCTGATCTAAAACAACACAGGTGAGTGGGACGAGCGGATACGTTACAGTGGACACTATATCAATTGTTCTGGTTTTGTACAAAAATTTGTCGGCGAAGTATTACCAAATCGACATTTACTAAAATCATACACAAACACATGTATTTATTCAATTCAATCGAAAAACAACTTTCTGACCAACCTGGTATGAAGCACCGTAATCGTACGAGAAGTACACGTTGGATGCAATGACGTGGCCCAGGGCTTCATTTTTGGTCAACACAACAATGACGCTACTGTTTTTACCAGCCCAGTGAATAATCAGATGCCTATCAAACAACATATTTAGTTAGTGTTGTGCTATAGAGTTCGGTTTTCTTTAGTACTAAGTCTCAGTGATGTTCAATTACAACACACGCGTGTTTAAAGCAACAGCACAGAAGAGCACTGAGTCATGACAAATTGAGTAAGAAAAGAAATGGAGGGACACAAGCTTCATTCTATTCCGATCAACAGTTCAACTTAACCTTAAGCTAGTCTCTTTTGGTATTCTATTTTTCTTATTGCATTTGTTATGTTGTACTAACTGTTCTATGTTCATACAGAGGTCAAAAAAGATGTTTCAATTTTATAATCGCTATCATTTGGTATCAAATAAATCTAAGCTTCTGTTTTCCAGGTAAAGTATAGTTGGAGCTCTAAGTTTTATCTTTCAGCTTCACTGGATCAAACAGCAGTATTTTTCGTACGTAAGAGGATTAACTTTGAAAAGGTCTCTTTCACGACGAAATCAGCTGTCCAAACCCAACGGAAATTTTGCAGTGTCTTTCCAGACAGACACGCTCCAACCAGACTCACAATAAAGCGCCTAGTGGATTCAGAGAGACGGGAAGTGTACGGGATAAAATGAAAGGTCGCAGTGGCCGGCCACCATCAGTCAGAACAGAAAATCACATCGTAGCAGTCTCCAAGGAAATCCACAAGAGGTTTTTTGTCTCAGGAGACAGATCTTGAAGCAACACCGTATTGCTACAATTCTCCACTGAAAACCTTTACCTACACCGTTATGTCCCTGGAGACAGGCTCATCTTCCGTCGTACGAACCACCCTTTCTCTTCTGACCTTTGGATTATCCCCTTTAGATTATTTTCTGTAGGGATACCCAAAAACAGGGTCTATGCCAGGGTTTCAACCTTTAAGCATGTGGCCCAATTAACAAACAGAGGGTCCGTGGTCCACCGATTATACAACTTCCCCCAATGCGACAACTGTTGCACATCAACAGAACAGAATAAAAAAACAACATTTAAGGTGCTCTACAATCAGTGCGAAGGCTGAGCCTGTTTGTTGTTAGAAAGCATACATATTCGAAGCTTTTAGCTTCGACATTTAGCCTGCTTTTAGATTTCGTTTTCATGACAAACGAGTCTCCTGTTTTTCTCAAAATGGCATAGTAACTGCACATTGCGCTCAACGTGGTAGGCTCCTAACACAATGTCGAAAGAGAGTGTTCTATGACATTTGTAGATCAGGAGCTTTCTACGTTTTCGATTACAGGTTCCATCTTGTAAAACGTACTCAGTTTCAATAATACCAGGCTGTGATCCGCCAAAATTCTTCTGTGTCCCACAGGTAGAGAAACCCTGGTCTATGCTAAATATCCCCCAACTATTGATGCCGTCACGAACAACATTCAAACGGTGATCAGAAGGATTCCCCAAGAGATGTTTTGGACAGGGTCATTACTAGGGCAGGTTTTTTTCAATTAAGTCAATTTTTTGGTAGTAAGCTTGAATAGCGTGATTTTTAGCAAGAATTGTGGATAGAAAAGTAAGTTTCACATTCTTAATTTGATAGGTCAATAAAAAGTCAACTTTTACCGTAAGGTCAATAAAGTAAATTTTTTATAATTATTAGTTATTAGTCAAAACTTATTTTAGTATTAGTGAGAAATAGTTATAATTTTGATATGCCTGATAAAGCTTACACATTAACCCTGGAACATTGAGCCGGATTTTTTTGTCACACGAACTTCGAACCTGGGTGGATGAAACCCCATCTAATAAACATGAAGAGACAAGGTATTTCACTGGCTGTTTACAGTTTACTTCAAAATTCTCAGCCCACAATTACTTCTGTAGACATAAGCTTTTCCATGCTGAAAAAACTGTTGGCCATGGACAGAAACTTTTAGGCCGAAAATGTACAACATTACATGATTTTACACTTTAATTCGTCCACCTGGTGACTGGCTTACAGTGTTGTTGCAAGATTAGATTTACTTCGCAATAGCACATGGATTTGCGTCGCAAGTTTCGTTGAGAATTTGTGTGTTTTCGTTTAATAAATGTTCGTTTTAATATAAAATCTCAAAAAATTCAAGAAATGTCATTTATTCTGTCTAAATTTTGTTATTTTTAAGTCAAAAGTTTTTAGGTTAAAACAAACTTGCCCTAGTCATTACAAACTTCAGTGTGCAGAGTACCCAGTGGCGCAGCGCCAAGGAGCTTGGATGGAGCACATTATTATAAACTATTGAGCTGCGCTCGCGAAATGTTGGTGTATGAGCAAAAAAACTAACACCACACAAAACTTAGTCGCTGCAAGTCGCTGGTGCTGGGGTTTATTTCGGTGGACTTATTTGTTCACGTGGATCTGTCTGCTTCATTGTTTCCGGTTTGCAAGAACGTGGAACTGGTGAATAACAGGTCATAGGATTTTAGTTCGGGAAGTAGATTATACACTGGCCGTATTTTTAGCCAAGTAGTCGGTAATTCCACTATGTGTGGTTGACCATTTCCACTATCTTCTTGCGAAGCGTCATCAGAAACATATTTCGGCGTCGTAACAATTTCTTCACTCACTATAACAGCATTTTTTGCGACTGAGTATGCGAGTTTCGCACTGTTCGGTTCTGAATGGAAGTTACAGCGCATTTGTATTCCACCCGGCCTTTGGCATGGGTCTGACTTGTATGTGAGTTGCAAATGAAGTGCCGTAGCTTCTTATCGTAAAGAATTCTACATCAACATTCAAAACAAGCGCATCACGAATGTTTCAAACCTCAATTCATTTTGCAGCCGAATGTGCGAAAATGAAGAGAACTTGCGACATGCACCTCAACAGACCGGCATGGTGCTTCGATTTCGAAAGGCAGTTTTACAAACTCAAACGTCTCTTAAAGCATTTCGACGCACTGTAATGGTCCAGCGATTCTGTAATAAGCCAATGCAGCTCAACCGTTAATGTGACGTACTGCGTCTGGTGAAACACAGCAACAATTCAGTCAAACTAACTGATTGTTACCAGTACATGTCGTATTTACAAGCGCTCTGTTCAAGTTGGAGAAAGTTTTTCCCGCAATGTTTTCACGAAGCAAAAGTTCCTTGGCACTCTACATTTCTGGACCGTGCTTGAAATTGAGCGCAAGCTGAACTTTCGCAAGTACTAAAATTCCCACTCGATGTGGCTAATTTTTAAACACTCAGTCCACGACAAACAGATACCAGCTAGTCTACGAGTATACCACAATTTCCCAGCTCCGCGCGCCAGTCCTGAGTGTTTAGCAGCCAAAATGGGATAAAAGTTGCTCAATAAAAATTCTAAAAGTTCACGTGGATTTTTATTGCTCACTGTAAATGATACGAACGCTGTAAATTAATAATGCGGTTACATTAATTCACGAAAGTTAGTCAATAAGCACGCACTTCGTAACTACATTCTACGTCATTCATTCTAAATAACCGGAATCGCTTCAGTTTCAGGTGTCGTTATTCATCAGTCAGAGCTGCTACAGAAAAAAACTCATTGTTTTGGCACTTTCTGAGTTACTTGTAAGCTATCACACCTAAATGGGGCTAGGGTCCATTCTTCAGTTTTCCGAATAAAAATTTTTGAAAAGATATGTGCTTGTCCAAAATTTGCTGATGCACTGTTTTAAACTAAAACGGGATTTTAACTTACACAAAGTCACAGCGAGAGCCTAACAAATTTTGAGGTAGCGACCACATACGAGGGAAAAACATATTAACACACTAGTCTCAAATGTTCCGATAGAAATTCGTTTTTTATGGTATTTTTGACTGTTTGAGAGAATACAGAAGAACCCTTACGGTACAATTTTTGGTATGGTTCTTGTTTTTAAAAGCTAATTTAGTTACTTTTTTACATCGGGTTGGAGCGCTTGCGCAAGCTTTAGGCCAGTGGTTTGCAACCTGGGGTTATGACCCACAGAGGGGTCGCGGGTAGACATTTTATCAGTACACAGGTGTATTACATTTATTTTATCCGAGTTTTACATGGGGGTCGTTGGGTTAAATAGGGTTGCTGCAATTGGTCGCAGTACAAAAAAGGTAGAAAACCACTGCTTTAGGCGATAAGAAACTTGCAAGTCTGTCCAGGGAGCGAGATTTCTAACAGTATCGTATAGTAACTTCTTAACTGAAATAAAACCCATTTCTAGTGCCGTTGCTTTTTCGTTAAATGTGGAAATATAACAGGTGCACAAAGCTTTTGAAATTTTTCGATGCAAATTTTAATTGCTCAACTTTGCTGGTCCAACGTAACACTGTCAAGCTTTATGTTACCCCATCATTCAGATAGGGATTTTTTAACTCCAAGACTTCTAGTGTACGGTGCATATAATCTTGCAAGTAACTCATGGTTTCAACGAAAAACAATGCTTGATCTTTTCTTTGCTTACAGAGCGAAAGATTTTCCAGCCTTTGCTGGATAATGAGCTTCCAACAGCCTGGTTTCCTGCAAGAAACTTAACTTTCCTCTGCAAGACACCGGCGTAAGATACGCGTGCTGCACGTGACCCCCTTCCCAGACCCGACGCTACAAAAATAAGGCCACTGAAGACACGCACTTGTTTCGCGTGGCGATACCAAGATTTGCATCATCAGCTGTCAAAACTTCATGCAAGTTTTATGAGCAAATATTGTTACATATTGGTGGCGCAATGGGTCACTGAAAAATAAACTTGGAGCTGACCTGAGATTAGCTCCAAGTCGAAATGCCATCTTGCAAACCTTGTAAAAAATTATTCGGCCCTGTTGGCAGTCTATCATTTCAACGGCAGTATTACGTATCAGTGATTCAAAAATTTCACACTATGCCACAGCATCAATAATGATGTCATCGTGTACATGATCCCTAAATAGCTTTGTACCCTGCACGATTACTGAGTTGACGCTCTCAAAATTTTTGGGCTCAGCAATTAGAAGATGTTAGTGGCGATATCAGCGTACTTTGAGGGCGTAGTGTCGTATCTCATGGATCCGGCACTTCTAATGCAAACACTTTTAGCGTGGCTGGCCCATTCCGCCGAAGGTGGTAATTGGTGATGTTGCAGGATGGGTCTTAGCAAAATCGTGGTAAACTCTTACGCGAAGAAAAACATTGATCTCGTTTTGGAAATATCATCACAGCAACAGTTATAATCAACGACTACAGTAACACGATTGTGACACACAAACGGCATTGCTTGCAACATTTCTTATGGGATGTATGCCATCGCCACCTTGTTTGTACTTGGCTTAGAAAAAAGCACGAACTGTGGCTGGGAACACACAACTGTGGCTACCATTATTTTTTATTCAAACGATTGGTTCGTGTTTTTGTTTCTTACACAAAAGAGCTATAGCATGTTTTAATGAAGTGCATAATAGTAAGATGTTTCTGAAGTCAGGTAATAGCATGAGTCAGCACATAAAACAATTAAGTGGATATCACAATAAATTACATCAGGGTAGCTTTTGGTGTAAGAGGTTAGTGGCTTAGCACACATCAGAACCGTAACTAGGGAAGGTGCAGGCCCACCTGAAAAATTTTTCGCACCCACTGGAAAAATGTGTCGGACATAGTTTAAAAAATTTAGGCCCCTCTCAGGAAACTCTTCGCCCCACCTAGTGTCCCAAGCTGGTTACAGGCCTGGAGCACATGATCACATATTTGGTCGTGAACAGAAAATTAGACAAATGAGATAATATTAGACTACTTACAGATTTTCATCATGGAGGTTCCAATAGGTAATGCTGGGACTTTTTTGCTTTGCCTGAGTTCTGCGCTTCCAGCGAATCTTGTCATTTGTAGCAACATCATCATCCAATGCAGATAGCTTCTTTAGCAAGTCATTTTGAAAAGAATGTTGCTTTTTACTGTGGAGATGAAGCAGCAAGCTAATGTTTTAGTGGGTATGTCACCGTTGTGCATTAATAACTACAAAATTTTGATGGACAAAATTTCCAAACTAGTTGGCCAAAAGTTTAAGAAATCATTACACAACATATAAAATACCAAAAAATTGGCACCTTTCTGGAGTTTCAGATTCTGCTTTTTCAATTTCTGAGGCTGCTTTAGAAAATGAGTGGTAATTCCCACCAAGTAAGTTATTTTCTGCTTGTTTGAATAAACCGCCAGCAGATTCAGCACAACAACAAATTGCCAGGCCAAGAACCACATACAGAAGCAGTGACTTACACCACCTTCCTTGCTTAAACACCATTTTGTTTTCTAAGTTGTTACCAAGAACAGTGCACTGCTACAAAGTCATTATAAAGCACAATCTGAAATCATATTGAGTACAATTAACTTTTACTAAATCTTTGTTGAAAGTTTTATGGCCAACAGTCTAAATCTAATGATGTAACCAAAGCAGATACAAAAGATTATGACAATACTTTGTCAGTCAACTCTTTCAAGGCAATCAAAAATAACCCAACACATATGTCTAACATATATAAAAACAAACATTCTAGCATTAAGCAACCACGAATTGGCACAATGTCAAAACATCTAAGACACAGTTTTCATTTTAAATATAAACTCACTGACATAAAAACACAATGTTTTGCAAATTCTTGAAAAGCTCTAACCTTGTATTACTATTATTTAGATATACCTAACTGCATACTTATACATACCTGTAAATTTACAAATAATAATTGCACCATAGCCTTCTAATGATCGCTCAACTTCACATTCAAAGCAACAACTGCAGTATCATATTAATTCAATTGTAAGCCGCGGTTTATAAATTTTTTTTCATCATTTCATGCAGTTTACATATTTTATTTGTTTTCGCTATCGAAAGGTGCAGATGATGCTACTTCGCTCGGTCTTTCCTTGGCTACGATATGTCAACCAAACTTTTTGCATTCTATTCTCTTCAGCATAACTTGCCCATCAATCACAGGAGGGATTATGATAAACAGAAGGCAATTGTGGTGTGGTAATCATCATTACCACGGTTGTCAATTACACGCAAAACATGCTAGTATGTAAAAGTAGCTCAGAGGCTTAAGTAACCTATGTTCAATAGCGGTTTACAATCAAGGGCAGCTTACGTTAATTTTTAACACCATTATATGCGGCTTACATTCAAGGGCGGCTAACAATCAAGTAAAACAGTATTACATATTTTACCAGAGCTTAGGAACATACACTCCACATGGACTATGAATTACAAGTACTGGTAATGCTCTTGCAGTACAATCAATAACAATATTGACCAAGGCAGTTTATTTTTCCACTTCAGATGCAGACACCAATATTGACCAAGTCAACTTTTTTTCCACTAAAGACTTTCTGAACAATACTGACAGCGTTACTCTCTTTTCCACTTAATACTTTTGCATGGGATCACACATCAATGTTCGAACTAAAGTTGAAACAACTGCAAAATTTCAGTTCACTTTTTTGTCATTGTTTACCTGACATTTTAGCCATGCTGTAGGAACAGCAGCACTAATCTCTGGAAGACTATCATCACCATGACTATTTTAACACTTTTAGTACTGGGCCACGCATATATAGGTGAGTAGAAAACATGCACAGGAAAACATGCACATTTTTGAGCCATAATTTTGGCTCCAGATATGCTAGCAAGCCAATCAAGGGCTCTAAAGACTCGGATGATAGCTTAGATTAAAATAAACTTGACCCAAAAAAATGGCCCGTTGGGTTGGCACCCAGGGACAGGTATACTCAGCCACAAAGGCAAAAACATGCCCCATTATGATGTCACCTAAAGAAAACCTCAAACCCAAAACGAAAAAAAATTTTTTNAGTCTAAACTAGAAGACTTGCTGAATCTGTGGAGGATTTGAACAGCTCCCTTGCTCAATCGGCCGGCAAGTANGTGTTGCAAAGCTCTACCAAAACAGTAGCTCTTGCAGTCCTTAAAGGTCATGTGACACAAAAATCATCAAATCCGATTTTTTGATCAAAATCTATAAAAGACGCCTACATGAACATGTCTGTGAAATTTTTCCGCACTGCAAGCTGAAATGGCCAAGTTACGCGCTTCCAAACATGGGAAAATGGGCAAGCTCTGATTTTGCGGTTTTCTCGGTGATTCATTGGCGTGACGTAATCGCCGAACATCGCTGAAGCGCTCTTGTGTTGTTGTGCATTGTCTGATATCGGCGATCTAGATTGAGAATGAGTGCTACTAGTCTTTATTGCATAATGTTATGGCAGTATTTACACTACTAGAAAGGTGAATTTGACACAGTACTGTTTATACATACTTTGTGTAAAAATTTATTTGTTGGTTTGGCTTTTGCTTACTTATCAGGCCTTCGTGTAATCATCATGGGAAGTCAGTAAGCAGCGTAACTCGCTGACCATGAGTTTGTTTAGCAGTTAGCCAGTCACTTCCACCGGCTATTTACTTGTTGCTAAAGTGCATGAGTGTCATTAATTGACCAAGAACCAAATTTTATTACTGTAAACTGGAGCCATTACTTTTTGTGAGGTTAAAACAAATGTTTGTAGAAAACTCTGCTTCACTTAGTACTTATAAGCTACTACTATAAGTGACTTCTGAAAAAGTCGACAAAAGGCAAGACTCTGTAAGTTGACAAAATGCAAGACTCTCAATCTGAAACATGATCTGGCCAAATTTTGTTCAGATGATTGACTCCAGACAATATGATTCCATGGTTGAGTGGAACGCATTACCACTCATGATATTATAAAGTTCACCATAGTTTTCATCAGTTCATGTTTCAGATTCTATCCTTCTCCTGGCATTGTGACAAGCTACAAATTGTTGATGCTTGCAGTACAATGTGAGGTGTGTCTTACACCTACGTTAGTGTTAATTGCTGCAGATACATCACTACGTTTTCATAATTACAGCAATAATAATATTGCTACGTTACAAACTACTACCATGGTTAAATGTGCTGTTGCAACTTGTAGCACGAGAAGTGGGCAAGATGAAGATGTTTGCATGTTCCGCTTTCCAAAAGACCCTAAGCTAAAGCAAACCTGGTTTATCAAATGTCGGAGGGAAAACTACATCGTTAACGAGCATGCAAGAGTGAGCAAAAAATACTGCAGATTCTGATTTCGCAGAACGTTTGCAGCCTCTCTTGGATACAACAGGACTTTTAGATTAATTAAACCTGATGCTGTTCTCACTATACTTCCTGAACCGAAAAGTAAAACTCCATCTTTANCAAAAAGANAACTACCGAGAACATCTATGGCATTGGAAAAGCNTCGTTGTCTCGAGGTGAAATATTTTACTTCAGTAGATGACATATGTTAGAGTTGNGTTTTCTCAAACTTTCCTTGTGCANGTGTGGCGCAAATGCCGTGGCGCTGATTGTTTCTGCCAGCAAATGATTTATTCCACGCCGCGCGTTGATTTGTTTTGCGCGCTCTGTACCTCGTGGTCGGTCTCTAAATACTGTCGCCTTTGCTGGCAACTCATTCTATTCGATACGCACTTTGCAGCTCTACATTACTGTACTCAAGCCGTAAGCGGAACTGTCTGCCTTGTTTGCCATTATCTTCTCCGAATAAAGTACAGTGCATTTTGTACAAGGTGCTCTGAGTTTTGAAGCTCTGTCAGGGAAAAACACAACAGTGGCTGCAATTTGTAAGTATGAAACAAATACACATTTAACTTTTTGCGTATATTGTTTGTTTCTTANTGTACATCCATTANGCTATGATATGTATGATTAAAGTATTTGTTTGTTTTTTTTTTCATTCTTATCAGAATGTCAGAGAAGTTCTGGCTCAGTGTGAAAGTCTACTTCTGNAAATGGTGATTGTGAAAATCTCCCAGAAAAGGTTTCAAAAGCAGCCATGNATCCAAAGTACAAATAAATCAGCTGGTTACATCCATGCCAATAGGGGTGTACCAAGGTCAGCTGGCGCCCTGAAAAAGAAACAAGTTTGGCGCCCCCAAAGAAACTGACAACTCGCCCTGTGGATTTGGCAAGATAGAAAAGATGCATATTGTTTGCAAACTAGACTGTTGGGAACTGCTGATCTAAAGCTTCAACAACCAAGCTCTGTATACTGGCAATCCAGTTGGAAACAACCAAACGTAGGATCCGCATTAAACACGCTACAAATTTATCTGCTAAGGCTTATATGTTTCAGTAACAGTGTAATTGACAAATTGCTTAAGTCATTGATCGCCGGTGCCACGATATATTCGTTGCTGCTGTCTGATGCTAGAACGCCGGTATGGTTTTCGTGCTAGCGCTCGAGTGGGCACATTTCTTTCAGCAGCAAGAAACTGCTTCAGCCGTGTGTTCGACGCAGCTTCACAAACGTTCACTCTTGGCAGATTTCAAATGACCCCTTAGTGTGAAGCATTTGTGCACGCAAACCAATGCAGAGTGCATAAATAATTACTCTACAA
>JGI24158J21664_10001655_pt1 | contig 25585 bp, 19 predicted proteins | sample Ectturendosymbi3_FD_21664 | JGI IMG/M metagenome (IMG submission 21664) | reverse complement strand
TGTCACAAAATCCTGTTGTAGTCCACACATTTTCATAGCAAGTTTTCCCAACGCGACTTGTCGGTCACGCCAGTGATGCCATATCACTAGGATAGAATTGCATATGTGGTAACAATCAAACGTTTTCATTGAGGCAGAGATATTGGCTGCCTCCCTTCGCCGCCTTACCACTGAAGCTGCACACCTGACCAGCTACTGATGTGACATAACGCTGCATATTCAGTATATCATGCACAACATCAAGTAAGTACCAGTCATTGAAATGCGAGAGCATATAGTAGAAGGAGTACATATATTAAAAGTGTATACAAACATTGCACTGTTACTGACATGAAAGTTACAAAGCTGACATAAAGGTGATTGCACGGCAAGCGCTCACCACCACAGATTGTCACAAACTTCTCAATGCGAATGCCACCCGGTGAGAGGAGGCGCAAGCAGTCGTTGCCTCCCTTCGTGACCGTCCACTGACTTGAAGAAGAAATACGCAAATTCAGATGTATTGACTATGAAAATGATTAGAATCATAAAATAATTGCACCTTTTCAACATGAAAGGATATTTTTTATTCAATTTGTTATTTTGGATCCCTAATTCGTTTTGCACATTTCACGATTATGCTAGGGGAGGAACTCTCTTCCTTGCCTCCCCTGACGGCCCGTCACTGATTTTTTATCATCCAGATTTTTGAACAACTTTCTTGCTCTGAAAAACAGAGTTGCCCTGAAACTTTTCACTGTGTTGAAATATTTTTTATCTTGCAGGACTTTTGAGCAACTTGTGGCTTGCCATGAAAAACAGAGTGTGCCCTGAATTCACTGTGTTGAATATATATATTTTTAATCATTCAGAATTTTGAACAACCTGCGCTGAAATATTTCACTGTATTGAAATATTTTTTATCTTTCAGGATTTTTGAGCAACTTGAGCTTGCCCTGAAAACAGAGTTTGCCCTGAATTTTTCAAGCCGGGGGTTGGCCGCCCCCCTCCTCGTACGGCACTGGTGAGTGTCATTGTCAACTTTCAACGAGGCATGAGGTGCTACACACCAAGACACACCAAGACTTGATCCGAAAACTTTGCCTCTCAGGGAAACAACTGGTGTGGCAGGCTAAACCTTTTAGGGGAAAAACTACAACATCCATCTTGGAAGTCAAGAGGCTGAAAGTTAATCGACATGGACTCGTAACTGGACTGAACTGACTAATTTTATTGGTGTTTTTGGCGCTGAACAGCAGAAGAGCTTAGTAACGCCAAGCTATATTTTCATTAACGACACGCGCAATTACAGAAATCTATATACTAAGGTTGAAATACGTCCGGAATTTTCCGGACTTGTCCGGAATTTCGGTGTTAAAATTTGTATCCGAAAATAATTTTTTGAAAATGCTCTGATGTGCGGAATTTCGACAGGTTCACAGGATTTTATCATCATATCCTCTGAATATTATGAATAGTCAGGATTTGGAGAGAAGACCGCTTGTACTGTAACTTATTGTGGAAACAATTCTGTGATATTTTTCTTCTGTGATAGTGATGTTGATTTGCGGTGGATTGGTAGTTGTACGAACATACTGAAAATGCCGTATAGTCCTTGTTTGTTGTCACAAAAAGTAGCCAATGAGACTGTCAGGACTTTTGCCTCTTCTGATATGGTAGCTCTACTGTAAACAATCAAAACTGCACAAATCAACGAGAATAACCTCTTCTGCTCATCGTGAGTCAAGTGAGAAGGCAACAGTAGCAATCTACATGGACTTGGCAAGACCCTCACCAGAGCCGACCACGGAGTCTTCCAGCACTGAGGGTGACATACCGACTACTTGGTCACACCGCGAACTACACTGAAAAGTGAATTTTGATATGGTGGTTTGTTGTTGGCGCTTTATAACTACAATGGTTGAAAAGTGAAGCAGAGCTTCCACTCCTGCTTATTGTTTTATGGCCGAAGAAGAATCTGCGCCTGATTCGGGGACAAATTTGCGCGTGTGTTGAAAATTACATGATGACAAAGCAAAGGAATTTCCAAGCTTCGACCAGCCTAGTTCTGCTTAAAGCAGGGACAAGCATTCTGCAGTGATGGTAACGTGCCATTCACTGGAGCTGAGTTGAACGGGAAGCTTTTGTCGTTTGATAAACTCAAGCTGACTAACTCGAAAGGCAAGAAGCCTGTTAATGAGGTGCACATCGATGAAATAAAGCTTATTGCATCACCATCTATTCTTCTTTGGCTTAAAAGTTTGGCAAAGTAGCATTTCCAATTCGTTTCAGTGTCAAGGTATTGATATAAGATTTACTTTATTTTAGTGTCAAAATATTGATACGGAGTGCTTTGTTTTAGTGTCAGTACATTGATACAAGATTTGGATCATTTAGGAAACAAATTAGTAAAACACATGACGGCGAAATTATCAGAAAAAGTGCCATAATTTTTTTGAATTATGCTGCGTGAGGTTATTAGCAGTTAGTTTAAGTTTTCCTGAAACTTGCGAAATTTCGACACAGGGCGAGCAAAGGTCTAGTGATTCCCGGGGCAATTGCTTGATTGAATGAAATGACCCCCTACCAAATTCGTCTTTAGTATTAAGGAATGCGATAAATGTAGGTATTTGCAATAAGTAAAAACTATAGTGTTGACAAAAAACAAGTTTCCAAAAAATATACCTATGTATCATGTGTTAGTACAGTAGCTTTACAAAGTTACAACATGAAAAGAAAGTAATTACAGCGTTTTATTTTGTTTGTAATTTCACTCTGGATGCGTTCTTCCTCCCTCTCAACGCCCCTGCTTCAACAAATCGGCCCAAAATAAAATCATGGTTCTAGCAAATATGCATGAATTAGTGAAGCATGCTATATTGTTGTTTTTAAAACATCTGAGCCTTCCAGTCTCGGCTGAAGTGATTTTCACGCAATTTTAACTGCTCCGTCCACGTCGTCTGCAGTCTCTTGATAAATCCCTAGTAATTGTGTGTTCTCTTTTCTTCGTTCATTGCTTTTTTGAAACACGCTCGCGCGTGTTTGTTGGCGTTACCAAACAAATGCTCACGATCTTTTTCTAACCGCCTGTATCGTTTCCAGACATTGGCCGAACCGATGGGGATGTACGAAGTGGAGAGGCTGGGTACAAGCCGCTAATAGTCCGTTTTCTCGGCGGGCCGCTAACGACATTGTTAACGGTTACATTTCATCGGCCCGCTACCGCCCTCTAATGATGAAAACTTTCAAAACCCTGCTCAGGAATCCTTGGGAGTCCACTACCTAGGGCTTGTTTTTTGTTGATTTCATATCCTTAGAAAAATGTTAGAAACCTGTGCTTCCGTGACTTTTCTGATTTTCAGAGACAAATGAAATGGTTCCAGACTTCTTTTACAAAAATGTCCTAAAAGCCAGGGGCGTGACGTGGTTAGATGGCGCCCGGGGCAAGAAGCAAGTTTGGCACCCCTATGTTGGAACCTGAGGTCTTTCGGAAGCAAATGTACTGTGTTGAAGAAAGTACTTGTGACAATGTTGGGACTTTTCGGCGCCCCTCGCAGTCATTCTGTGCCCCCCGCAGTGATTCGGCGAACCCATAGTGATTTGGGGCCCGGGAAATTGTGCCCACGTGCCCCCCTCGTTACGCCCTTGCTGAAAGCCTATATGTAGAAAATTGGGGTACTATACTAATCCAGGTTACCTGATGTGTAACAAATTTTGGGCACCTTACTACCGTTACATCTCAATGTGATTTTAAGTGCAAAACTTGTTTGGCCAAATATTACCACCGAAACTTTATATGTGAAGACTCTTCTTACACCAAGTTGTCATTTTTCAAGCAATACAAAATAGTGTTTTAATCCTCAAACTATGCCATAGGCCGATAGTAAACAGCATGAAGACAAGTTTTGCACGGCAAAGTATCGTTGCAACACCCTCAGATAATCACCTGAAGTAAGCCCAACGTAGACACGTTTTTTAACGTAAAACTAACGAGAAATGTTCTAGCTGATTCAACTAACATACAGACCTTCAACAAACAATTTCTGTTTGCGGACAATCTAGTTGGTAACAACCAAACGCAGAATCCAATAATGATAATATTGCTTTTCATCGGAGTTCTGCAGTATCTGGCGGTCTTGCGTTGTTGCGAGTTTTTCGTCAGTGGAAGACTGGACATCAAGTAATTACTGTTCTTTCTTTTTCATTCTTTTCTTGTGATTACGGGCGTAGCCATGGGGTCCAGGGGATCCATGCCTCCAAAATTCTCAACATATCTTGTCATTTTGTGCTTTGACAGGCAGTGTCCTGAAAATATATTGTTGCTCGCTTGAAGTCAAAGTATTTGGCTCCCCCAAAATTTTGGGCTGGCTACGCTACTGCTTCTAACCACTACCATACAGACGGCCGCATCTCTCTCGAGCCAGTCATTTTCCTCAGTATCAAACCTTTCAAACAGCACTTTCCTACTTGATTTTTAATCTTCCACTGACAAAAAACTCGCAATGCCGCCAGACACTGCAGCAGAGCTCCGATGAAAAGCAGTATTGTCATTCTTAGTTGCGTAGCAAACATTATTATAGTGTTGTTACTTTACTGATAAAATCTTGGACGTTTACATTTTCGCTCGTTTCAAAGTAAGTTGTGAAGCTATGCCCCTGCGCGGTTTCGCAAATTTTAAGTTGATAATAATGAGTCGTCTCATGTTATAGTAAGCGCGGGGCTCTAAGCTGTGGCCTATGCCGAAAATTGAAATGTTGGTACTTTCATTGAGGAAACGTATGACTTGGCCGCATCAGAAAGTCATAGGCTGACGTATCCAATGTTGACAGAGCGGGATGTGAACATTGCAGTTGCAGGCCACGGACTTTACGATACTTGTCTTCATGTGGAGATCAACATCTAGGCATTTTTTATTTCCATAGTGTTGCGGATGGTCGGCACTGGTCCAATGCTGCTAAGTAGCCACCACACCCTGTTAAGCGCCGTCATGAAGTGCTTTTCGCTAAAACATCATTAGTTTTGCTCAGAGTCGATGTAATCAAATGAGTCTCATCAATAGCAACTTGAGCAGTTTTGATGGCAATCCGGTCTCTGAAGTGCTTTATATGTTCTTGGGCATTCCATTTCGAAGATTTTCGTTCGCTTTTTGGTCTTCAAGTTGTATTTTGGAGCTTTCTTTCAAGTAAAATGAATTTCATTCCTTCTTGATCAGGTCTATCTCAAACTATCTGCTGTACGTAACTCGCGAAATTTAATTTTTTCCACTCAAAATTAAGAAAGCAACTTTTTTTGCAAAGAACAATACAGGAAAATGTCAACTTTCAAAATTCAGGGAGGACAAGACCTTCTATTCGACGCCCATGGTTCAACTAAAAAAATAGCCACTTTCTTGGCTTACAAAAAGTAATCACTTTTGTGTGACACCCAGCGATTGCGCAGACAAACTTGGGCTTTGACAGGCAGTGTCCCGAACAAAGAAAGTGAAGACCTTTTTGACGCCCCATGTTTGACGGCCTCCCAAACGCCTGGTCGGGATCCGCTACTGTGTAACAAGTAACTGAAGACAGCATAAGATTGAAATAGGGTTTTCAAAAATAAGCATGGGCCTTACGACAGAAAGGATGGGCCATCATAACGAAAGTTTGCCTATCACTTCTGTAAAACAATGCTAGAATACATTTTAACTAATGACTCTTAACTAAACGAAATTCTACTTCGTTTGTGTTCAGCTTGTTTTTGCATTTTAAATTTGGTCTATATTTACAAAAAGCCTTTCTGTCTCATGCAGTGACGTAGAGGGGTGTGAGCGGAGCGACGGCCCCAGGCATCCAAGGCAGGGGGAGCCAAGGCCCCAGGCATCCAAGGCAGGGGGCATCCAGAGAGTGAAATTACAAAAATTAAAACAATAACCGCTGTATAGTGATTTTTCCGATTGTAAAGTTACAAAAACCTGCTGCATAGATTTAATTTTTGGACACTTGTTTTTATTACGTGTGCAATTGCCAGTAATTCTCACATTTATCAATGCCAGTGACTTATGCTCTAGGTGTGGCTGGCAAATCCAGTCAAAGTGATAGTGACGTAATTTTTTCCATATCGTGCAATCAAGTTAAAATAAAAAATGATTGAGAGATAATTATGGACGTTTAATTGATGTATTGAGCCAAAATTCAAAACTGTTCTCTTTCAACCTGTTTGATTTAGCTGACGTTTTTGATGCATCACTTGTTTCCCATTTTGTTTTTGTGTGGCAACCCTGGGTGTGTGCGAATACAGCCGCACACGAGTGCTTGCAATATGTGGATCATTTCGAGCTCCGTCATAAATTGGCAGTTCATGCAGATTGATCATAACGGCTCATACAAGCCCAAATCTGTTCTGTCCCCCCAGTAATTGTACATACACATAACAGCCACATAACGAAACCGAAAGTTTTTTGTGTACTTTATGCGCACTTTCAATTCTTGTGTAGTTTGGCAAGTTTCAAATTGTCAATCCTGGGTGTTCGCCATCCCAGCCGCATATGGTGCATACCATCTCTGCTTGAGTGCTATTCGACGAGATATTTGCGCAGCCTGATGTTTCGGCAGTAGTGAACTGCCCTATTGTAGCGTTGAGTGTGTTTTACTCCACTGATTTTATGCACTGCCTTGAATTTTTGCAGTCTTGAACTGCTCTGCCTTAGCGTTTATTGCTGTGTTTTGCTCCGGTCTTCCAACATGGAGCGCTGATAATTAATTTATGTTCATCACAGTGACACATTTTACAACAACGAGCAAGGAGAGTGCGTGTAGAATAATATGCATCTTGTGTCAACAAACTTCGCCAAACTTTTGGTTTGCAAACCTGAATAGGACGCCACATTGTGACGTCACAACCAGCGTATACCCAGTAACAATGACCACCATACGCCACCGTTCAAAACTAGAATTTCGTAGGGGGGTATAATATGACGAAGTCACCCCGGGCATCACCAGATCTCTGCACAACACTGGTCTGATGTACAAATACGTTTACAACAAAACAGAAACTTTTAACTAGTTTGCAGCATTTTTAAAGACTAGAGTACTGTAGTTGTAGCCAAGCTGGTATGCAACAACAGCTGTACTACAGTAGCGCTCCATCACAAACTACTGTTTAGGTTTCGCCTGGAGGAAGCGATTTAACTTCACCACCTCATCTGTTTCCCTTTTCACTCGCGATTCAGGAAGAGTTCAGTTGCAAGTAACTCTCGCGAGATTACGAAAGAATTTCGAATACTATATGCGAGCATGATTTGGGTATCCTACGCTTGCGTTGATCATCAATTTGTCAAAAGTAGAAGCTATTGTTGCTGAACAAAATTACATCATTTAGCATTACTTATCGTCAACAGATGACAATAACCTTGTGGGTGCTTAGTCTGTAATCAATGCTTTGGTCCACTGTGCATGGCCACATTTAGCAGTTTTAATAGTTTTGAGGTACCTCATAGAAATAACTTGAGGTACCTCATAAAAGTAATTTGAAGTACCTCATAAAAATAATTTCGGAGAAAAATAAATTGCTTTGCCTGTTGAAAAAGCAAAAAGTAGAATAAAAGTCGGTCAAATTTTACTCAGAAATCTGATGTCTAAATTGAGAGTTAGACCCAAGCTTGCATGGGTTATGCCGAAATTTCCCTTGGTCGTAGGACCTCAGGAAATTTTATGTTGAAACGCAAAAACGAAACGACCGACCAATTATCCCTACGATCATGGACGTGGCGAATTTTTCGGAAAATATCAAAATTTTGAGCAAAGTATTTGCAAAAATGTTCTTGTTTTTGAGCACTTGGAATATTTCTCGCATTTGTAATTCGTTTTCATTTAAACGAAATTTGTCAGCAATAGTGCGACCTACCCTTCTCACATAATAGAAGGATATCAAATTTATTGGAAAGTATTACTTGTTGGTGGAAAAAATGCAAGAATTGTTTTAGATACCCATCCAATATAAGAGAAAGGTCTGCAGCAGGAGCTGAAATCTTCTTTTCTGTTTTGTTCCGTAATCGTGCAAAGTTTGGGTGTGATCCTTAGTTATTTCGTCTTAGTCTTATGATTATTTGTAGCTGAGTAATATTCTGTGTTTCATTTCCATAATAACATCAGTGCTTCATTGAAGCTTTTTTAATTTTTTTTATTAATCAAAGTCTCTGGAGACATGGGTCAAAATCCTTGACATCGTTTGGAATAATACAAAGGGTTATGTTGGTTTCAAACTTCTCAGCTCGTTCTGTGTTTATCTTTTGCCAGCCAGATGAATCTTATAACTCACGCTGATCATCTTTTCAAAACACATCAATTACTCTTCGGGGAATTGTTGCACGATATAATGTTACTGATGTACCAGTCACTAGCGTACGGAGATGGGGGGCACTGTGCCATGGCCCCCCTCAAACCCTAAAAAGATAAAAATGTATAAAAAGTATTCGGCAGTGTATACCAAAATGCTTAATTTTAGGCAAATATCACTATTTGGTTTAGACAAACGCTTCTCAAAGCACAAAATGACTATATTTTCTAAAAATTTAGGGGGGCATGGTTGTTTGGGCCCCTCTTGGCTACGCCTATGCTTTGACCCCCACCTCGGAAATTTTCTGCGTACGCCGCTGATATCAATGCCTTCATTTATATGTGAGTAACCCACATCTCGGATCATTGCCTCTCTAGGAGTTTTGCTTAGACCTGTCAAGGTAGAATATTGCACGGAAGGTCCAAAAGAGTTTTGCATGGGTAGTAGACATTTCCTTGAAGATCTAAGGTAAAAATGTAACTCATGTTTGCTAAACTATATACTAAAATGATGGTAAGTAGTAACAACCTCTGATAACTTTCAATACATACTTTTGAACGTCCGATCTGCATAGCTATTAAATGATTAAGTCTTGCTACTGAACAACGTCGTTTGCAACAACACAAATCATGTTAACGTAATTTCACGATGCATTTATTTGCTTGTGAAGAACTGATTTGACCAACGTTTTGCTTTCTTTCATCCATACGTTTTCTGAAAAAAATGCAGAGAGTCAAATGAAAATGAAGGCATCATATAATACCACAACGCTTGAAGAATGTTGCACAATGTTTAGAAATTTGCTTAGAAAGAAACAAAAAAAGGCAAAGACCTTGGCTGCCAGTCAAAAAGTACATCACGGTGAAAGCAACATGTCGACAGTTTTCCTTTTGTTAAATGCACGTAACAGGAAATTTGGGTTTTGTGCTGATATTATTTTAATCGGATGATCATTATTAATATGTAGAAAACTAGTCGCAATTTGGAGGTCTCCTTTAAACCATAATGTGTGGTGCATATGAATGCCCTATTTCAATGTTTCTCAACTAATTTCATGGCCGTGCTCCACATATTCATCTTAAAAGTGGTGATGTTCTCTTTGGAACATAAAAATTTTATTGTTAATTTTTCCAGAGATATTTCCTATCAAAAAACTAAAATTTTTGTTGTGTATATATTTTGCAAGGTGACAAATTATACCCTTTCAGCCCATTCTCAAATTTAACCTCTGTGAAGTGTGCTTCAAAGTAGGCAAATAGCAGTGATCTGGTAATTGACGTCAACCCTTCTCAAGTAACCAAAAAAAACTAAAAATATTGGAACATATGCCAAAATGAATAAAAATTGTTCCAAACATTTTTGGAATACAAGCGCGTTTTTCAACAACTCAGCAATTGTTCACAAACTCATCTGACACGAAAAACCAAATTTGCAGCATTTCGAAATGCATTTTTGTTTAAAAAAGCATATTTTCCTCCAAAAGTGTGGGAGGCACGAATAATTAAGACACTAAAAGACAGGAAAAGTGCAGAAATTCCGCCAGTAGCCCTTAGTGGTGGTCGGTTGAAGGTAAAATTATATTCTGCTGAAAGCTTGTGGTTCTGCATGCAAAAGACGTGAACTAAGTTGAGACATGAAAGTGTGTTGTTTTTCAGTAGTCTGTTTTACTGTCTGTGCCCACAAGGTTTCTCTAGTCAAAATGGCTAAATTGATTTCAAAGAATAAGTATCAACAACCAAGGTTGATCATGAGTCATGCACGTCGAACGGGATTGTCTTATCAGCGAATTCCCTCATGGTACGAGATTGCGAAGCTCGCTCGTCCATCAAAATGTCAAACTTGTTTTTGCAAAAATGGCATTGGAGAACCCACGTTCCCGTTTTGTTTTCACACGTAAAGCATGGATTGCCATCTTGGCAAAAACCTCACCATTTACACAAAAAATATAAAACTTCTGCATATGTCGGTGCGAATGCTTGGTAGAGGGCTTAAAAAGTCAGCTAATGAAGGAATTAACTAAAAAAATGCACTTTAGGTCTTTGCAGTTTGTTGAAAACTGCATTAGGAGTATTGTCAAAAAAATACCTGAGAAGAATTTTCATTTGAAAATGAGATGAATAAGTTTTGTTCAAATTTAAAAAGAGTTAACATTAATTTTTTTGAATATTTTCAAAAAGTCTTATAAAATCAAAGTGTAAAATTTTCTTGAAATAAAAATGACATGGGTAAATTTCCCACGAAGACAAAGAAAATGAAAACTTTTTTCAGACTGAAAAGTAATTCTCATTAAAAATAGGTTTATTTGTGAAACGCCACAAGCACTGAGTGTGTTTCACCAGGCAAACAATTTTGAACAGATAGATTGAAATACCTGCATCAAAATCAGCATGAAACCATTCGTTCAGCAACAGGCTGTACATCAAAGTAACATAAATATCTGGTTTATTTTTCACATTGGCAAAGTATTTGGTGAAAGCAGTTTTTGCATTTTGTAAAGTGTAAAAAGATTTTAATGACATTTTAATGTGCTGTTGAGTATTTCAGAATCAGAGACTTTGAAATAGGCAGGTGGAAAAGTTTCCATCAAGCACATAAAGCATTCTTATGGAAGAAAAGTAACTGAAAACAGGAAAAAAAGCGTGAATTTGACAAAAACAAGTGACATCCTTTTATTGGAAACGTTTTGCCTCCTCGAAAAAGCAGTGCATGACAGATAATTTGGGGCATGAGTTATGTTTCAAAATGTGAACAAAAAACACAGGATATGAGTTGCAAATGGTGTTTAAATACTTTTGAATAAAATCTTGCTCCAATAAATAAACACAGTGCCACAACTTTTCAAAAAACAAAAATTATTTTTAAAAGTCTTACTCACATAGAGTGCATATGTTCATCAGCGAAAACCAAAATCAAAATCTACTTACAATCGGTTGCGAAGCGTTCATACTCTGAAATGTAGTGAATTATTTATAAAATATGGTTTTATTAGAGTATGCAAAAACTGTAGTATAAATTAAAGCATGAAATCCGTAACGATTTCTTTCAAATTAACGAAAATAAATATTTGCATCGAAATTTTTCAAATAAATGTAGGAAAATATACCTCCAGAATTTTGATCGTAGGCGGGATTGCCATTTTTGTGTTTCCATATTGAATCTGTAATTTTGTAAGTAAAAAAATCAGTAAACCATTAACAAAAGGTAATGTTTTTCCTTTCACTATGATTACGAAAAAAGTAACTGTTTGATACGGAATGATTTTCAATGAAAGTATTATTTGTCAAATGATTTAACACAAAAGTGTAACAACAGGTACAAATGTTCAAATGTTGGTGAATATTCACAAATTTCTTGGCAGCATAAAATATTAATATGTCTGCTCTCAGAAATGTTTATTTTTCTTTTCATATTATTCTTTCCCAAATCTTTTATTCATGTGGTTTCAGCACATGTGTGACAACCTTCTGAAACAATTCTGAAACACCTTAAAAACTGCATGCCTGTTAGTGAAACTAGTGTCTTCCCAACACTTTTGCAAAGCGCAACTCAGGCCTTGGATTTGACTGTTCCGCATTTTGTAAGGTAAATTTTTTTGACTAACAAAAATTCCGAGTAGTAGCAACAATACCGTAAACATGACAAAAATGTTTCATAAAATCTTTTAAGAATATTTCAAACAATTGTTGAAACATAATGCAAATGTACCATCACTCACCCATCAACTGCTCAAACCTGCAACAAAGAAGTGCAACAGGGTTACTTTTCAAACTTCAAGGATGCTTCAAGTGCAGTGCAACACCAAAGCTGGATTCAGATTCTAAATGGGGTGAATTAACTCGGTAAAGAACATTAACTTGACTTTGATTCAAACAAATCTGATTATGTGTTCACCTTTGGTCTCGTAACAAATACTTCAAGACAGGCGATGGGGGAGGTTTCTTTGTTGCGTTGATATGACCAGCAAAGAATAAACCAATCATAACAACAATCAAAAGAACTTTGTTCATTTTTGTAGATTTCTTTTCAAAACCTGATGCAGTTTGAAAATAGGTTTATTAAGGCTTGGGGCAAAACTGGTAAACACCTAGTTTTAAAGATGAAACCAAATTGATATCAAGAATATTCTCAGGAATTAGTTAAAATTTGTTTTACTCCCTAGATTTATATATTTCTACAAGCGCTCGGTATTATCAAACGAAACAACAGGTCAAAATCGACCAAGCGTTGGACTAGTCTATGAGAAGAGCTGAAACTCGACATTCACCATGGGTTTGGTCGACGCAACTGCATCTCACGAAAGAGCAGAGTAACGCACCAACACTCAAAGCGATTTTATAGCTTTGGGTTTACAGTTCCTTATGGAAGAATTTATATTTTGACTAAAGCAGGAAAAATTAAATCTATTTTTAGTCATTATCTTCCTCATCATTTGAGAGGAAGCAATCAGAGTGATGGGAAGCTTGCTTCGAAAATTTGCATCAGAAATTTTCTCATGTCGTCTTACATACGGCTATATGCGATTTGCAGTCGAGCTAGTCCAATAAAGCTACTGGTTTGAAAGCATGCCGCAATAAAAATCGAGTCGAGGCAACGTAGAAATAATATCACTTCATCTACTTCCACTCGGCCATTTACCTTTCGTGAAGCTGCTTGCTTATTAATTTCTCATCAATAAGTAATTGTCACACCAAGCAAAGCAAGTATCTGTTCTGGAGATTCATCACCTATGCAAGTAAGCTTCCTCAAGGCAATGCTTCACCAACTTATACATGTAAATTTACAAGTAAAAGAAAACAATTGGCAAAAAATGAAAAACACAAGGAGACAAAAACCTCAACATGTGAAGGAAGTGAGAGGTGATTTAACAATTATAACAGGTAAAAGGTGGCGGTGAAGACACAGTTGTTGTCTGTGCCGTTTTCCTTTTCAGACGATTAAGCGTCGTTTGTCACTGTGTTGTATTTGTGCTAAAATTCTCCTCATTATATTTCATTTGCTGCGCTTCGACGTTTACTCTATGGTGCGTTATCTTTTCCAGAAGATATTGCAAGGTTGCGTTTAGTTTAATGGTCGGTTTGAAGATTGACAGCATATGGTGTTTCTCACGAATTAGTTTTAATTTTTACCTACGTCTGATGTGTACGGTAAAATGAGTTTAGATACAACAGCTGGTTGTTCCTTGAGTTACATTCTTTGTTTGTTTTTTAACGTCTATGTGGGATAATTAGTGGCGAGTATATGTTTCAGGAGATTGATCTCAATCTTCTGGTCTTGTTGTAGAGATAATTTTTCATCTCGTTACAACAGAGTGTTAACCACTGATTGTTCATGTTGTAAAAGGTGTTCTGATCTGAAATTGAGCTACCTTTCTGAATGTCCTTGTTTTCGGTAGACTGATGAAAGTAAGTAGCATTATGGTGTGCGTCTATTTGTTACATCCATGAAGGAGTTGAATTGTTCATTTCGTTTTTCCATCATGAACTGGATAGAACTTGCAGTGGCCAAGACAATGTTTTCTTCCCTAGGGTGCTGAAACGCCAAACTTATAAAATTAATCAGTTTCAGTGCTGCTGAATTATCTTGGTTTTTCATGAGGTGTATAGTTGCCTCTGCCAATCACATGGAAAATGTCTCGTTTCAGCACCTTCCTTGAGCTAGTGCAAATGTTGGTTGATTTTGATTCGTTGTTTTTGTTTGATGACTACGAACGTTTTTGCAATTAATGAAAATCAAGTGAGAAAACAATTTTTTTTGAGAATTTCCAAGAATGTTCTGTACATCAATAAATTTTCATCTGCAAACCTAGATCTTTCCACCCTTTGTCCTTTTCGGGAAGCTTTCTGACATTCTGGACGTTGGCATTTCAATTAATTTGTTTGTCTCTTTCGCTTCCATTGATGGCAACGTGTCTTTCATCACATATTTTCAGCCCATCAAATTTAACAAAAAGCTGCGTCTTAACAACCCAGTCGGTGTCGTGTCCATCACGCACGTTTAGACTAAAATGCTCATGTCTTTCTTTCTCACAGTATGGTTATGCTTCCCCCCAATAGTTTTCATCTGCTTCATCGTAAACTCGTAAATATTTGGTTCTGCCTCTCGGCAATGAAGCAATCACTACATGCATTCCATCTGTACGTATCTTTTTGATTAGTCCTTCCNTTATTTCTGTTGGTCGGTGGAATTAATGAACCTTACGTGACTGCAGCAGTTTGAAATGAGTACACTGATAAAACCACATTATTATACCAAAGATGCTTTGAGTGCAATCAATATATACAAAAACCATTGCAAAGTGCAAACAAAAATTGTATTTTAGTTTGTATGGCCGCATCGCTCTTAATCTTATCATCAATGCCTTGCGCACGTCACTCGCTAGTAAACAATACGGCAATGAAGATTTCCTCGCGAAGCTAGTTGCGCAAGCGTGTGTTTAATTAGATGCATTCATTCAATCTTTTGTACCCAATTCAAATTTTAAAGCCTTATTCGTTCGGCGTTAAGTAAAGCTTGGGATTGGCAAAGTTGAAACATGACAGTGCTGCTAGCGATCCTGTGACATTGCTCCTTGACTTTTTTTATTTGTCCTCAACAAAAGTTGATAGGATCGGTTTAAGGATGAAATTTGATGCGATGAAGCTGAATCCAGCCTCATGCGATTGAAGCTAGCTACTACTTCATCTTTCAGCTGACAAAAACCAGTTTTTGCTCTGTGCAAGCAAAGGATACTACACAAATGAAGAAACGCCTCCGTAATTATACGTCCATGGTTTGATGAATATCTCTGTTCTTTAAGTTCGTGAAATCAGGTGAGGTCTTTGACAAATACCGTACGAAAAGCTCAACACGTCAAAGTGAATGAAATAGGAATTGTGTCCTTGCTGGAAATAACTTTACCTTTATTTGTTGCACGGAAATATTGGAAAGATGTTGATAAAAGGAAATGGTAAATGTTGATTTTCCTAGGACCACATCCGATTTTTTCGTATCAGAAATTCAACAATCTGACGTTCCTGGTTGCGGAATTGAAAACAAATGAAAAGTGGTATCTGCATCGACTTGGCAAGAGAATCAACACCGTTTGGGAAGATAACTTCGACAGACATGTTCTCTTTTGTCATTGCTGGGTATTTCCAAATATTCCACGATAATGTTGTTTTCATCAGAAACTTGATATTTCCGCTAACCACGAACAAGTTTTTAAAATTAAAATTGGGAAAGCATTGTGATATGAAAAGTAGTTGATTCAAATTTTTTCAATGTTAGGCTAAATGCTGTGTGTAATGTTGACCCTCTGTGTTCACGTTTTCAATAAAATATACTCAAGCCGAAGTATCTAACAAAGAGAACGAAAAGACACGTGTGACCATTACTACTACTACAAATAAAAATGACACAAAATGAAAAGGCAAGCAACGTAGAGCAAATATCATGCGGCATACAACACGAAAACAAGCAATGCAAAACAAATCAACGCTGATTATACACTTCAGCCAGAGTATTTTAAAATGTGAATTTGCATTAAAATCGCCTTGTCCCTGCATATCAACCAATATTTATTTAGGCGATTCAAAAGTTTTTGTAACTAAATCAATCAGTGGGGCGTCCCTCTCGGTCGACGTAGAGCGTTGTTTACATTTAAATGAGTTCTACAGTAGTACCAACAGTTGTGATGTCATCACCGTCACACAGTGTTGATAACCGGCTGTCAACGGGAGTGTCGTGAGTTGTTTGTTGAATCGTAGACCGCGCTGCAAGGTAATTGCAATATGTATCAGTTTGAGTTGCCGTGTATAAAAAACATATATCTATTCATTTGTTGTATAACTTATTGTTTTTCGCCATTTGCACATAATCTTGACATTGCTGTTAATTTTCGGTTAGAGGGGCGCTGAGGGACAATCAATTAATTACCAGTTGAACAATAGGAGAGTACAACTTAAAAAATGAGGTTTTCTGTGAATTAAACAAATATATCAAATTTGTACTCGTTGCACAGACGAAAGCATTTCGATAATTTTTGGGATTTGCAACTAATTGAAACATCTACTTTTGCACATCTGCAACTGCCTGACAAGCTCCACGCTTTCAGCTGTGAGCTTAGAAATGAGGCAAATGTGCAGCCATTGCAACACGGATATCTTCTCATTAAACCCATTTTCCTAAAATTTGTAATTTTGAATTTTTGTAAAAGTTGTAAGTTGTGCTTTCTTGTTGTTCAACTTGCTTTGCGTTTTGAATTTTGACCGTATTTGCAACAAACACGTTTGTCTCAAGTACAAACATTTTCACAACAAAACATAATTTTTTGAAAGTTGGCAAAGATTTCAAAGACAAGAACGCTGTAGTTGTAGCCAAGCTGGCATGCAACAACAGCTGAAGGAATACTAGCGATCCCTCAAAAACTACACTTCAGGTTTCGCCTGAAGGAAGTGATTAACATTGCCACATCATCTGTTTCCCTCCCCACTCACGAGTCAGGAAGAAGTCGTTTGCAAGTAATTCTCGGGAGATTACGAAACAATTTCGAATGCTACATGGCGGCAGGAATTTAGCATCTTAAGCTTGCGCTGATTATTTTGTCAAAAATAACAGAAATGCAATTTTTCAAAAGAAAAACAATTTATTATAATTATTTCTTGCAACGAAAAAAGTGGTTGCCAGGTTAGAACACAAACTAGATGTCAAGTCCTTTTTCTAAACCAAAGTGAAAACTGTTGCTCAAACTATTTATCAAATTATAAATGCTTTAGCATAACTTAACCATTGTTATGTTATGGCGAGTTTTACGTAGGAAACACATAAAGGAAAAATAAAGCAACTCGTGCAAAACAATTCCGAGGACCATAAGGAAGCGTCTGCAAGTAGGTGAGTACATCAAAAGCTCTAGAAACATCAAAATTTGATTAAAAAACTTCAAAAGTGGAGAGACATAAAAATCATAAGAAACATGTTAAGTCATATAATGAAAATCACGGCCAAAGAAAACGATACAAACGACATATTGCAAACGTTTCGATAACTCCTGTTATCATCATCAATTGCAATGCACTGATGATGATAATAGGAGTCATCGAAACGTTTGCAATATGTCGTTTGTATCGTTTTCTTTGGCCGTGATTTTCATTATATGGCTACTTAGTACTTCTGCGCTTTTCGTGTACCATGTTAAGTCAGTAAGGAAAGAAAGTTTCTGTGTTTGTTACTTCAAGCATTGATTTTGTTTACCGATTTGATTTTCACATCTGCTTACGTAATCGTAACGAGGTTGTTCGACAAATGCAACAATGAAGCAATCACAAAATGAAATTTGTTTCTCGATGCCATGGTGAAGGATTACACGTTGCGTTGAAACAACATCCTTGTGGTCACCAGATAAATCTAAGGTGGGGTGTGAGCTCCAATGTTTAGGAAATCTATTGACAGTCTTCTCCAATACATCTCTTTTTACTTTTGATGAAATGAACAATTCAAAACAAGTTAATTGGATGATTACATGGGTAGAATACTCAAATCAGCCGGCATATTGTCTTCAAAGTTGTGTCATTATCTCGCGAAAGTTACTTGCAGCTGAACTATTCCTGAGTCGTGTTTGAGGAGGGAAAGAGATGAGGTGGCATAGCGGAAGAACCAGCCAACTGATTGAAGATTCAACATCTGCCAAGCAACGATGGAGCTTCCCCAAAACAAGCTAGCATATGTCGTTTTACTCAGACTCGCATACTAGGAAATTAACTTCGGCCGTGGTGTTAAATCAAGTCATGCAAACAGCTAAGAATGGAAGGACAAGTGCACTTAACTTTTCAAATCAAATTACTATACTATCTGGAAAATTCGCTGCAGATGCGACATATTTCAAAACTTTAAAGTTACAAATTGCACATTTTCACGAATATTGCTTTAACTTTTCATATTGTAATTGGTATTTCACAAAATGAAATGCATTGTTTCGTTCCAAGTTTAATGCTAATGCTGTTAAATTTAGGTCATACAGACGCTGATTTTCAGTCAATTAATTATTACCAGTGGAATAACAGGAGAGTGGAACTTAAAGACATCAGGTGTTCTTTGAAATTTGGCAAAGATGTACTTTTTGCACAGAAGAGAGTTTTTCGCTTATTTTTGAGGATTGCAACTGAACATCTATTTTTACACATGTTTAGTGCGTTGGCCCATGTGCGTAACATTGTTAAAATGAATGTCTGGTCGTACTTTTAAAAGACGTCGTGAACAAGTCTAGCTTTGAAACTGAACAAGTTTACACAAATGAACTATTTCTTCCTTCATTTCATTCTGACGTCGCTTCTGACACATTGCCAGCGCGTAGCAGTGTTCACACTAGAGATTCATCTTCAAATGTTACAACTTCAAGCAGTTGTTCATCCCTTCCCCAGCGTATGCGTGACTACTGTGTTTAAGAAACCTGTTGTTGCCGATTCATTTTATATTGCCGATGTTTTTCTCTACTGCCTTAATCAGTTTTAACCTTGTGTAGTTGAATAGGGCTAATTTTGGAGTGCTAATTTTCGGAAATAGTGGTATATTCTCTTTTTCCAAAATAGTGCTAATTTCGGACTTTTCTTTCCGTGTCANCATTCCTGTTAATTACTTGATATCAGTGGAAGCTTACCAAGATAGAGAAAACAAAGAAAAAAATCGCGGTTTTCTAAAATCCCACTGCTCTGTTCATTGAAGCGTTTGATCTTCTTCTCACTTATTGTGCACTGAACCCTTTGGTTTCAAGGCGGTCACTTTTTTAACCAAAGATTTGCAACGCCGGAACTCGCCAGCCGATTGAGCTAAAGAGCTATTCAAATAGTTATGGCGTTGCAAAGCTTGGTCAAAAAGCGGCCGGAGTGGGACTTCGAGGTTAAGTCCGAGTGCGCCACTTTTTCTGCAAAGCTTTTCAATGCCATAACGTGTCAGCCGATTGAGCTAGAAAGCTGTTCAAACTCTCTATGGATTCAGCAAATATTCTAGTTTAGTTTTTGAAACTTTTTTCGCTTTGTGTTTGGCCTTTTCTGGAGGTGACGTCATAATTGGGGGATGATTTCGCCTTTTAGGCTAAGTTTACCTGGCCCTGGGCGCCAACCAAAGGAGCCATTTTTTTGGTTCAAGATTTGATTGGAAACTATGCTGTGATCAGCGTCTTTAGAGCCCTTGATTGACTTTCTACCATATCTGGAGCCAAAATTATGTTTCCAGATGCACATGCGTGTTAGCTTGGACACTGCTCGCGATGATTTACCAACCAACGGCCTTTCTTCTTTCAGACAGTCGTCGAATCGGTGCGGATGTACGAAGTCGGTCCTCACGTAGGTCCGATGGACGAGATCCCGGGTGTTGGGTTGTTTGATGTGATCAGATTTCCGCAGACGAGGTTCACTGCAGTCACGCCATATCTGAATAAATTGGTAAGATTGAGCTTTTCTTGTATCATGTGAAAATAAGGAATGGAACATTGCTGGATTAATGGAAGGGTTTGTAATATTGTTTGCATTTTACATCTTGTTGTGAACAGAATGCCATACAGTCCCTGCTCCATGGGCACCGGAAGGATTGTTTGCAGTGAGGGGCCAATAGTGGATTTTCCAGAGGAAGCCAAAAATGTTTTTACAGGGGGGCGCAAAAGTGGCATAATTTCATTTTAACCCTACGAAACTGATAAATATCTTTTTTGCGACAATTTGATGTGAAAATGTCAAAATCAAGGGGTAGCCAAGACTCCCTGCACCCCCTCCTACGTCTAAGCCCTGCGCTATAGTAGACGAATCCCAGTGTCAATCTGCGACTGTAAGTTTGCCACAATTTTATGGCATCGCTGTAGTTTCACTGATTTTTAGTTTAAGGAGTTTATGAAGAATCATAAATCGTTTCGCAAGATGGGAGATGTTTAAAAAATTGTTCCTGTTTCTAAGTTGTTGGTATTTTGCAGGATGCATTTCTTGAAGCACTTTACTAAACGTGTGCAACTTAATGTTTAGCTGAAACAAAATTACCTTAGCTCTGTGTGCAGCCTGTGGAGTTTTCGAGAGTTTCGTGCAGATCTTCGCTGTTGACTCATGCTGAAAATTGAAATGCTGATCGTTTTTGTCAGAAAACGCTTGGCCGCATCAGAGTTACCGACTGACGTATCCAGTAATGACAGGGCGGGCTGTGAGCATTACTGTTCCAGGCCATGGACCTGCATCCATGTGAGGATGACTGGCCCTCCAATGCTGCTGCGTAGCCATCATACCCTTGTGAAAGCCACCAGTACTTTTCGCTGGAACAGCATTAATTCTGCACAGAGTCGATGCAGCAATATCTGCCTTAACCGTTTTAATAGAAATTAGAAAAAAGTTGTTGTTGTTGTTTAGTCGTATTTCCCGCATGCCTCTCGTAAAACGCCCGTTACGCTTAAAAGTTACTAAGAAGTGGAGATTCAACCTTGGACAGTGTTTATCTGTTCCTTTGTGTTCGCTTTTGCAGTTAAATTAATTATTGTGAGAAACAGAACAACTACAACTCTGTGCGCCGGTACAGCAGGAAAATCTATTTTCATTTGTAATTATTTGGTACATGCCCATACGGACTAACTTCGACACATCTGGCTTGTTTTAACTTTTCTTAATAGAAATGGATGAAGACAGTATTGGAGTTCTTAGACTACAGAGTTTCTTTTGTCCTGCGCTTTAACCATTTTGTAAAGAAAATATTTTGTGTCTCAAAGCAATGGATTACTTCCTCTGTGATTGCTGGTACTGCACCGTATAGACTGCTAGTAAAGTCATCGATGCCAAAATTAACAAATTGGACTTTCTCGGTAATGCCTTATAACTGTAACCAGGCTTGTGGAGCCGGAGCCAGTCCAAGCAATTTTGGATGGCTGGAGCCGGAGTCGGAAGCTAACTTTTTTAGATGGCGGAGCCGGAGCCAGACATTTTGGTTCCGATGACACATACAGTTTGTGGTGCAAGCGATTTGTACAAATAATGCAATGGTTTTTAGTTTTCAATGGACCAAATCCTTATGACGCCGTAACCTTAGCTCTGGTTCTTTCAACAGCAGAGTACTGCGCTTCTACCTGATGCCGCAGTGCTCACACCCGCCTCATTGACGCTGTTATCAACGACACTTTTCGAATTGCGACTGGATGTCTGCGTCCTACTCCAGCGGGCAATCCTCCTATCATTGCAGGTATCCAACCTGCTGACCTTCGTCGAAAAGGAAGCCACACTGTCTCAAGCACGCCCTCCCATGGACACTGGACATCTGCTCCATTCAGCTCTCACCTGTTCACCGGATGGGAATACAGGGCATCTCAAACGGAGACACCTATTTTTGTATTTGTTTGAACTCGACACACAACAATTCATCAGTTCATCTGACGACAACAACAGGTGGGCTGCGCTCTGGGCGGATCACTAATAGAATGCGGAGTGGTTGAGAGAACACTGCAAGACTCTGTACTTTCATCCCCGGCATCCACCCTCCGAGAATTCCCTGCCAAGCACGGACGGATTTAAGGAGCGCGGGGCCCTAGGCCATCTTAGCTTTTATGGCCTCAGGCAAGTGTGACCTATTTTGCCATTGTAGGCCTAGAAAAGCATAACAGCAACAAATGGAGCCTTGAAAACTTCACTGCATAAAACAAACCTGAAATATGAAAACTTCACAATATCAACTTATATGATTTACAGCTAAATTTTTGTCGTTATAGCTGAAAAACACTTACCAGCATCACCAATTTGATGTTCGCGAAAGTTAGGGTTGGTTAGAATGGTGGGTTACCACTGCATCTTCCTAATTTTACAATATTTACAAGTCTACCCAAATTTGAATGAGCTTGTTTCAATTCACCCAAATTTGATTTGGGCTGTTGCAATACAATCAAATGTTTATAGTATACGAAAATCTGAAAGAACCTCTTCTACTTTACCCAGATCTTTCCAGTAGTACCCAACTTTTAATGAGACTGTTTCAATTACCCAAATTCGATTGATACTGTTGGAATTTACCCAAATGTTTCTGATTGTATCCGAATTTCAGTGATGTTCTTGTATATTACCCAAATTGGAATAAAGTTGTTTGAACCTACCCAAATTTGAATGAAGCTGTTCAACTAGGCTCAAATTTGAATGGAGCTATTGCTGTTTGCTGAAAGTTGATTTAGTGCGTTGGAATTTAATTTACCCAAATTTTTCTAATTCATGGAAATATTTCTATATTGATGCAAACTTGAATGAAATTGTTCTAATTTGCTCAAATTTGATTGAGGTTGTTGAAATTTGCCTAAATTATTCTAATTTTATCTAAATATGATTAGAGCTCTTATAGTTCACTTGGATGTTTCCAAATGTATTCGAATTTCGATGGAGCTTTTCTATGTAGCCCAACTTTGTCTATGACTGTTTGAAGTTACCCACAATTGAATGAAGCTGTTACAAATTGCCGAATTTGATTTGGCTGATGGGCTTTACCCAAATGTTTCCAGTTTATGCAAATGTTTTTAATTTCACCCAAATTTGTATAAAGCTTTTCTCAATTGCTCAGATATAATTGAAGCTGTTGGACCATACTCAAATGCTCCAAATTTACCCAAATGTCTAATTTTACCCAAAACTTGAATGACATTGTTTCAATTGGCCCAAATTTGATGAAGGCTATTGGAATTCCCAAATGATTCCTGTTCACTTGAGGAAGTGATTATTTTAATTCAGGCAGTGTTTATTTTGCCATTAGAGGCAAAAAGAATGACAAAATAGTCTCAACAAAGTGTTTGCCATTGATCCACTATAAAAAAAGTATTTTGTAAGAATTAGGTTAGGCAACTTTTACCTTTGCCCAACACAGGTGAGTTATTGCATGGTACTTACCCAAAACCAAAATATTTTTATCCAATTTGCAAGAACCCCACTTAGGGTAACTTTAGAGTATTTGGGGTAACTCTTCTTGTTCTCCAAAGGTATGTTGGGTGATACATCTTTATTATCCTCGAACATGAACTATGGCAACATAGAAAATGGCCAATATCCCCTGCATCCCCATGCCGTACGCTTATGCTGTTATCTTGAGTTACGTTTCTGCTAGTAATTGTTCGCTATATCGTCTGAACCTATGATTGTTGTTTTTTCGCTGATTTCCTCCTGGTAACAGCGCTGGTTGTAAAAAATACCAGATTATATTACTCAAAAATGTTTGGTATGTTCTCTTACTTATGTGTAGCCTACTTGATTGAATTAATTTCCCATTCAACTTGAGGCACACCAAGACAATTGAAAATATTAATGTGTAAAAACGAACAGAAGCCAGAGCTGGAGCCGGAGCCATGAAAAAAGCGAGCTCCGGAGCCAGAGCCACACTCATGAAAACCAAGAGCTCCGGAGCCTGAGTCACGCTCATAAAAGAAGAGCTCCGGAGCCTGCGCTGTGTCATTTTTACGGCGGCTCCGCAGCCCTGAAATAATCCACACTGCAGCCGGGCACAAAGGCGATCCAGAGCAAAAATGCAACAGACATATTGCTTTAGCAGCAATCTCAAACGATTATTTGTCGTAGAAGACTAAATTAATATTTGCAAGAAACTAACCAGTCATACAGTAATAGTAGGTTATTGAAGTTAACTCAATGATCGATTAGTGCTTGAATATTTTCGCCCCCTTTGGTTTTTCGCCATCTTACCAATCGAAATCGCCCCCAAGGGGGCGATTCCTCCCACTTTGAGAAACACTGCCTTAGATCTTCAACAGAAATTAAAGCCTTACCTACGTTCTTCTCAAGAAAAAATGGTATTGCGATCTTTTCATGGAATCTATAGCTCTTTCGTTTAGTTCAAAAGTTCTCTTCGTTAAATTTCCGTGATTTCGAGCGTTTGTTGTAGGTTCATTCTGCGGATATATACATTTTCATGCGGGACTTTGTTGCCGCCCTCGAAAATATCGTCTAGTTGTTGATGTGATTAGCTATAGGCCAACTCCTTTGTTATAATAACGCATATTTTATGGACTAAACAAGCACAATCCATTCAGTGGACAAGGGTTTGTTTGTGCCGTTTTTAAGCTGTCATTTTTGAAGCAACAAAATATAGTGTTTTTTTAGTCCTCCGTGCTATAGACTGATGGTAAACAGCATGAAGACAAGTTTTGCACTGCAACGTATTTTCGCAAAACCCTCAGCTAGCCATATGGTGTAAACCCAAACGTACGCATGTTTTGCCCAGTAAAACTCACGAGAAACTGTCCTAGCTGATATAACTAACACATAGAGCTTCAACAAGCAATCTCTATTGGCGGGCAGTCTAGTTTGTTACAACCAGCAGCCTCCAATACTGACAACATGGGCGTCGGAAGGGGGGCTTGCACCCCCTAGATGTTAAAATTTTCAGCAAAAAAGGTTGTTTTCTTAGTTTCGAGTGAGAAAAATCAAATTTCATCACTTTTGACCCCTCTCTGAAAAAATTTAGGTAAAATCCCCTGGTGGTGTCCCCTGGAAAATACCCTTCCGGCGCCCATGACTGACAATATTGCTTTTCATCGGAGTTCTGCAGTGTCTGGCGGTCTTGCGTTGTTGCGAGCTTTTTGTCAGTGGAATGTTGAACATCAAGTAAGTACTGCTCTTTCTTTTTCATTCTGCACAGACGTATCCAGGGGGTGCCAACCACAGACGTATCCAGGGGGTGCCACAGACGTATCCAGGGGGTACAGACGTATCCAGGGGGTAACCACAGACGTATCCAGGGGGTGCCAACGGGGCCCTGCCCCTCCACAAATTTCTAGCATATCTTGTCATTTTGTGCTTTGACAGGCAGTATCCCGAACAAAGCACTGTTGCCCGCTTAGAAGTCAAAGTATTTGTGCCCAAAAAAATTTTGGGCTGACTACCAGGGATGTCGTACTAACAAAAAGGTGTGGGAATGCACCCAAAACCCCTCAAAATAGCCAATTTGGAACAGCGTTAAACTCATTTTAAAGCGAAGCGTGAAAAATTTGTGGGAACGCCGTTCCCACGCGTTCCCCCGGCAACGGTTTGGCCCAAAACCCGCAAAAATCGCAAGTTTTCAAATTTTCCGGAAAATTCGTTTTTCACCCCAAATTTTTTTCGCCAAAGACAATGGTCAGTGATTTTCGTGTTATCGGTGGTTAGCTGCAATCCTTGCAAGTATTTTTGTTTTATATGTTGTTGGTGATGGCGTTTTATAACTGCAATGTTCTCGAAGCGCCACGACTGAGTTTGCACATTGTCTGGTTACGTTTTGACTCGCTTTGTTATTTTGTGTTCCCTGCAGCTCTTCCGCACACCGTGGCCCTGGTAAG
>JGI24158J21664_10001654_pt1 | contig 25593 bp, 17 predicted proteins | sample Ectturendosymbi3_FD_21664 | JGI IMG/M metagenome (IMG submission 21664) | reverse complement strand
TTTAATATACCTTTTACATTCAGGATGTTTGAGCAACTTTTGCTTGCCCTGAAAAACAGAGTGTGCCCTGAATTTACCGTATTGAATGTATTTTTTATCCTTCAGAATTTTGAACAACTTGCGCTTGCCCTGAAAAACAGAGTTTGCCTTGAAAATGTTCACTGCATTGAAATAAGGATTTTTGAGTAATTTGCGCTTGCTCTGAAAACAGAGTTTTCCCTAAAAATTTTCACTGCATTGAATATAGTTTTTNCATTCAGGATTTTTGAGCAACTTGTGCTTGCCCTGAAAAACAGAGTGTGCCCTGAATTCACTGTATTGAATATATNTTTTTTATCATTCAGAATTTTGANCAACCNGCGCTTGCCCTGAAAAACAGAATCTGCCCTGGAATTTTTCACTGTATTGAAATATTTTTTATCTTTCAGGATTTTTGAGCAACTTGAGCTTGCCCTGAAAACAGAGTTTGCCCTGAATTTTTCAAGCCGGGGGGGCGGCCGCCCCCTCCCCCGCCTCGTACGCCACTGTCCTACACCTATGGGCCTATAACTGTCAATAAAGTACCATTCTTCCATAAAAATTTCCAAGTATACATATACGCTGTATCAAGGACCTTATTTTGTGACAACAGCTCTAGAGCCAACAAATGTTGCAATCGCCTCATGCCGCAACGCAAAATTTCTCAATGACGTATTATGCAACACGTGGCGTTGTGACTGTTTACTTGCAGATTATAATCTGAGCTTGAGCAAAAGATTTGAAAATAGCGCTAGCAAGCGCAGGAGAAATATGCTCGAAGGATATGCGGTAAATAAGTTTATACCCATCACTGCTCTTTTGCATCAGTCACTGACACATCAACCATTGTACTGAAAGTAACAAACTTATAGGCAAACAAATTTCGATGAACTCCTAGATCAGGGATGGGCATTTAGCAGCCCGCGGGCCACATGTGGCCCGCGGAAGCATTCAGGAAAAATCTTTAAATCTGAAAATTTTTGAAAAGTGTGAGGTGACATTTGTCACACTGAATTGCTTGCGCTGGATAAAATGTATTTGCACAAGAACAGTCAGGCTTTCATGAAAACTTTTTCTGTATACCGTTATTATTTATGTTTTTTGTTTACTTCACGATCAAGTTAGAAGGTACGGTCGCNGTCTTCTCAAAATGCCCCCCGAGCCAAATTAATTNCCCACCCCTGTCCTAGATGATTTTGCTGTAAAGGCCAGGAGAAAACCTTTCAACTGATTGCTATGCTGTGTTCAGTCTTACTGTATTTGATGATTGTAGATTTTATTTCCTAGCTTTTCATCTCTCCCCACAAATACGTAGGCCTATTTCAATTAAGACAGCTTAATGGAAGTATAAAATCTCATACCCTTTCACGCAACGCTTTCGTTGCATTAAAATAGATTCTTTGCAGCTTGAAAGAATAATAAACGCGTGAATCGTGAATCTAGCAGTTGCAAGCATTTGGGTGCGTTTTACTTGACGTATTTTGTACGGAACAGTAACTTTTGCTCATGATTACGGCATGTGGGCGAAATTTTAACAGCCGTGGTTAGTCGCGACGTGGTCCTCACTCACTTGTGCTTTGAAAACCATTCATACTGCCACATAGTGTTTCCAACCGGGTTTTCCCGAACCCGAAACCCGTTTTTTTGGCTATTTTCTACTACCCGAAACCAGGGTTTTTTCAACTACCATACCCGGGTATTTTAAAAAACCTGGAATTGCTGTTGTATTCAAATATTAGTAATTCTGAAAATACTGAAGTTGCATATTGGCGCGCGTAATGGCCAAAGTAGCACGTTTAAACTTTCAATTATTATTATGAGGCACAAGGTGCGGATTTTGCTCCATGACCATCGTACGTTCATTGTTGGTCCGTTTATATTTTCATTCAATTAACCTATTTAGACGGATCGTGACGTCATTTTGCACATATTAAGTTTCTACGCGAACTTTAGTCTTTTCGCTAATCTAATTAAATAACTAGCACGTGAGGTAGTTCTTCAACGCTATGCCGTAGTTTCGTAGTTACTAGTTAGTTCATTTATACGCTGTTATATGATAGTTCATATACAAGCTGTGATTTTTTGCAAAATCGATTCGTTCCTTTTCAGTTTGCAATAACTTTCTACGAAATATTTGGCTTTCCTTTAGAAGCGACTTTAAGTAGATTTTTAATCATACTCATTCAGTTTGAAGACGTTAGTAATCAAAGAAAATCCGAAGCTTAGAGCAATTGCTTGTAAAACAAGACTCAACCAGTGCCAAAGTGCAATTTTCGCTCCGTGAAACAAACACAGGTCGGTCAATCACCTAATATTTAATCAACCATTTGAAATCAAAGCACAGAATCCATGCAATCCTTGAGAGTGAAGAACAAAAAACTATTCGGGCACAGGAAGAGATCCGATCACAAATTTTGAAAAAGGAAATGGTCTTTTTGAGGCTGCAATAAAGGGGTCCAATGACCTTGAAAAAAACTGTTCCGTGTCTCAATTACAATCAAGCCCAAATCACTGGAACCGGAGAGGTCTTTTTCAGCCACGGGACTATTTGTCACAAAACTCAGAATCAGACTGAATCATGAAAGTATGCTTTGATTGGCATGCGTCAGTATTACAAACATCATTGAAAAACTGTGTTTAGCTTATTGATAATTCGCTAGTAAATTGCGCATGGACCAACAGTAGTAATTTCACAATGATATTTAATTTAATCGCTCAAAATCGCATTCATTTCAAAACCGGAAAAAAAACGGGTTTTTGTCTCAGCTACCCGAAACCCGGGTTTTAAAATTTTGCCCCGAATCGGAAACACTGCTGCGACATGTATGTGCAGCTGGTTTTGCTTTAGGAAATTGTATATTTGGGATGCTACTATTGAGCACAGATAAGAAAAAATGGACGTGTTGACCTATTTTTTAACAGTGACATTCTCGGTTGTTTCGCCGAAGGAAATTAACAATCCTATTCACGCCAGCCAAGCACGATTTTCACAATTCCATATCACCAGGGGCGTAACGAGGTTACATATCGCTCGGGGCAAGAAGCAAGTTTGCCGCCCCCACGTTCAAACATAGGTCTTTCGGAAGCAAATGTACTGTATTGAAAGAAGTACTTGCGACATTGTAAGGGCTCTTCGGCGTCCCCGGCAGCCATTCGGCGCCCCAGCAGTGATTAAGCGCCCCCATAGTGATTCGGCGCCCGGGGAATTATGCCCTCCTTGCCCCCCTCTTGTTACGCCCCTGCGTATCACTCAACACTTTTTCGTCGCAGAGAGCAATGCTCCTGGGGCACTCTAGTAAGAATTTAGATAATTTTCATTGAGCGCACATGGAGAGCGTCCATATCGTCATTTTTGGCTTTGCGCAAATTGATTAACACTTTTCGATTTCCCCAACTCGTAATAATGGGAGAGGGGACCGCACAAGTGGATTAGTCTTGGGCTTCGCATCAGCTAAACCCGGTCCTGTGAGCAGCTGAACTGAAGTTTTGATAGAACACCACTGCACAGGAAATACCATACAATCATACATGTTTGTATTAGGGAATTAGAGCTGTGATGAAAAATGTGCAACCAGCAAGCAGAGCTTGTGTATATGGCAAGAAAGACAGGCGCAACACGGGGGATCAGTGGGAGGCACTACTCTAAAATATGGCAGGCAGAAAATAGTATGGATGTTCGCAATCCTTTTGCATATACAACAAGCTGATGTTCAGCATTGGGCAAGATGAACAGAAAAGAATACCTGAGGCAAATGCTCTAAAACAGAACTGGGCATAACGGTCACACCGTTGATGCGTAAGCCACAACTTGGCAGTCTTATGAAAAAAACGGCAGAAACATCACAGTTGAAAGCACTATGGACGCTAAAAAAACAATTTTCAAGAAATTTGACCAACGTCACTGGCCCAGGATAATATTTCCGAAACTGTGTGATCCAGTAAAGCGCACGTTTCCCTGACAACTGCAAAAATTTACTTTAACCGAGTTTCGCTCACTACTGAGCGAAATCCGCTTTGAGACGTGGACGGAGAAAAATCAGTCATACTCGGTAGCTCGGAGTCACATAAATAGGTTGCAATAAACTGCCTATCACCAAAATCAACGCTGGAATATCGATGTACTTCATTAAACCATTCCCACGTTGTTATGTCAGAGAGAAAAATAACAGGAAATTTCCGGTCTGGTGTGGACGCACGTCGCTTACCGGATTAGAACGAGAAGCGCCAATGATCGCAACAGTCTTCTGCTGAACGGTAAAGGTCACGATGACCGCAAAACGATTTCATGTACTAAAAAGCGATTGTGCAAAGCGAAGCATAAAATGGAAATACAGGAAATAGGACAAACTTGCATAAAGCGAATTATGTGCAACAACACTTAGCACCGCAAGCCTATACACGAAAATGCAATTGGAAAACAGGTAAGTGCAGGGTTAAGAAAATACTTAAAGTGTGGAAAATTAAAGTTGGAAGGAACTTTGAGTGTAACACGTTTCATAAAACGACACAAAAACAAACTGCTAAGTATCTACATTTCCTTGTTTTACACAGTGTACAGGTTTCGAAGAAAATTCGTATCACATCAGAAGCCCCCAGCGGACGAGGATATCACACTGTGTCAGGTTGCGTGCCCAACACCTTGCCTTCTTCCATCCTGGATTCGACCAATCCAACCAGCTTGTCGGAGTATTCTCGTAGGAGGGAAACCACCGACGATTCGGTTCCAAGGTCATTCACGGACAACGATGTCTTTGTCAGGGCGCTGTCGTTGGCCAGTTTCATGTCGCAGATTCTGGTGTGAATGGCGGTGAAGGTTTGGACGAGTAAATTTACACCTGCTCCATCGTCGCTGAGGCTGTCGAACTGATAAAACAATCAAGGTCTTACACACAGCATAACAAAACAAACTAGAAAAAATCTTAGTTTTTGAGTTTCATTCACAGTGGTCTGAGTTTAAGCATTTCAGCAAACTTTCTCATACACAGCAGTTATTTTGTATAAACACAAGTGGGTAAGTAATGCATAGCTACATGCGTTCTTTGCATAGCAATATAATATTTATTATGTTCACCGGTAACACTTTAAGCTGCAGCGTACAAAATATTTTGAAATCAATAATTTTGACACTCACTAACTGTAACTAACTTAGCCCATCTTAGATGCTATCTATGTATGCAAGCCTTAAAAGAAGCTTCCCAGCAACGGCATTTTCAGAAGACTAGCAACGTCACAGCGGCTGAAGCAGTGTGAATCTTCGTGTAAACTTCGTCCAGGCAAAGCTTTCAAATGGTAATTCTCGCATCAATTTTGGGTCTTGTTTGGCGACTGGCATTGCTCTTTGCCAATTTCAGAGAAAAAACGAATCGTGGAACTACAAGGCAGTTAATTTCTGGCTTTTGACAACTCAAATACGTCATGCAAGAACTGTCAACTGCATTTTAATTCATTCGAGCGCATTGACGTAACCATGATTTGTAACTGCATTGTACAAAAAAACAACATTGAATGACTCTTATGCACTGGCAGCGTATTGCGACACAAACCATGCATTGCGCAGGATTGGTGCTAGAAGACAAACTTTTATTGCTGCCGAACCGTTATTGAAATCAGCGATTCAAAACGATTGATTTCTATCAGTGAACCCTGATTTTTATTAAGAACGTCATTCACAAAGCGGTGGATACTTTAGAAAAATATCCTCCTAACTCAGCGGTTCCCAACATGAATAAACTCCCGACGCACTGATCCTAATGCATAAAATCAAACGACGCACTGCATTAAAAATATTCACATATTGGTATTTAAATTACGCTCACCTGTCGTATACCAGAAACTCAATTTTTCTCCTAAAGTTTCTGTTATCTGGTTGTTGAAATCAGTTTCGCTATTTTACACCACTTCCCTCATTGCTCTTGCATGCTCAGTTACGCGTACATCGATTGGGTTTGAGCATGTTTTTCAAAGATCCTAAGAATTTTTGACAGTGAAGGTGGGTGTAAAGCTTGGAACACACTTGCCATCTAAAAACGACGCACTAGGGCGTGGCAACGTCCCATTTGGGAACCTCTGCCTTAACTGAATTTAACAATTCTAGTTCAAGTTTTACTCCGAATCGGTGTATTGACAAACGCGTAATCACGTTCGGCTAAGCCTTCCGCGATTTTCCCCAAATGAAAATAAGACGATTGCTCTTCACAAGTGACATTGCGGAGACTGGCTGCCGCAAGGTGGAGAGCTGCCACAAATATTACTTCAACTGCTTTTGTCATCAACAGTAGTCACGTTCAAATTGTTCTTAACTGCGGTGCACTGCAAATCGACAAATTCGTTAAATTTGGTTTGCTCTCTTAGCCTAAAGAGCGCTGTCCACTTCAAACACAGAAGATATTTAGCTTATTGAGTATGTCATCAGATGACGTACTTCCGCAAAACAAACAATTGTAGTAAGAATCACGAATCAGTCTAGTTGCAAAGGACGCCAAACGTTTGTAGGCATCGGTTCGAATAAGCAGGTTAATTTCATCCAGGTTAAGCCAGTGTTTTTCAACCAGGGTTCCGCAAATGGCTGCCAGGGGTTCCGCCGAAACCGACAGAAATTGCTGGGACGAAATTTGCAACCACAGTTGTAAGCGGTTGCAGCAATATAGACACTTGGATCATTGCACAGGGTTCTATGAGCAACGCAAACAGATGCGGTAGGTTCCGCTGCAGCAAAAAAGTTGAAAAAACAACCGGTTACGCAATCAAGATTAAATCAGTAGCTTAAAATATGTGCTCATAGCTTTTTCAGGACAACGTTCAAGCAAATACAATGTCGATCTAAAAATACTAGGATAAGTGTAAACTTGATTTCACTTTGTGAAGCGTCTTGTGATGTAGGACGACGCTTGCGCTCAACTCATCCGCATATTGGTACTGACTGTTTGGTTTGATCAACGATCACCTTCAACATTCACGTATCTCATGGTCTACACGAAATTTATGGCAGTAGTTTCAGCAAACGATCTTGTTTAGGTACGGGGCGCTGATTTCAAATATGCAACAAACATTTTTCTACCGCATTAGGCTTTGAAAATACGAAAATCGTCATTTTTTGCAGAAAATAACTTTTTCCGCATCATTGGAAGTGAAGCTCAATTGTTGCAGCAAAGTAACAAAAGCTTGGCCGTTATACTTAGCCTTTTTCAAGCCACATTTATGTATTTTGTTCAAATTACAAACCTTTTGTATAAATTGGGAAACAACCAATGGTGAGAGCAAAGAATTTTACAAAAAACGTATGCTCAGATCGACAGAAAAGTGCAGTCTTGATGTTTACATGTATTCAAAGCAATAGTGTGGTATGAGATGGTTTGCTTAACAAGCACGGTATAATAAAAAGCAAGACAACCACAATCAAATTCTTAGTCTGTCAAAACTACAGTTTGTGAGATATTTTGGTCATGATACTTTTATATTACATCAACCGAGTTTATGAATTTTCTTTAGAGGAGTTTTTTTTATGTTTTAGGTACAATGCTTCCCTCATTAAACTTCTGCAATGCCCTGCTGTATTCCCATTTGCCTTGGTAGCATACCTTCGTAACTTTGAACTTTGATGTCTTGGTAAAATTGTTCCCCATGCCCTTCGTTCAAGCCACCGAAAGTTTTTTGGGAACTGGTGTGGATGACTTTTCATGAAAGTCGAGAATTATAATTCATCGTTATTGCCTGCACACGATATTACCAAGATTCGATGTTGCCTTGTGCGTTTCGATTCAAGTAAACTAACCGCGTTGATGTGCGCAACGTTGACAAAAACAGAAACTGTAAATTTTTTGTGAAAAAGACAGTAAAGGTTTTTTTTGTGTCACATACTGCGACGCACGCGAGTGTTACGTGTCGCTGTGTGTCAACTTGACACAGCTCATGACACCCATCATGTGTAATGCTTTGTTCAAATTGCCTGTAGTTAAAATGCGAAACCGATCTCAGTGTTTTTCCTATCTTCGCCATCATCTCAAGCTTCTCTTTGCTTGTATTTTTTAAGATGTAACAGATTTGCTGTTATACGGCAACATATTCCGGTATGATTTTGTTTAGCTCTTAAACAACCATTTTTACATTAGTTAAATAGAGTATGATGGAGGTAATTTGTTCTCGATTAATTTACAAATCCGTTGATGAAACCCGTTCAAGCTTCGAAAACTTCATCAACAGTTTTTCTGCTTGACAGGTATAGCTAAAGCATAATGTCCCTGATCGACTGGAAGCATAAGCTGGCTCTGTCGAGAGACAAACGATATATCATGACAAATCATATATAAGCAGCTTGTGAAGTACCGACAAACTAAAACGTTTAGTCAAGATATGATTTAAAAACCTATCATCGTAAAACGAAACCCAACTTACTCATAGAAAAACCGTCTTCCTCAACTAAACTATGGTTAACTGATAATTAGAAAAGTCAGGTTTGTTTCAAACAGTATTAGTTACAAATTGACAAACCTTTCCGTACTCACTTTTTGTTCGTGATAAATCGCCTCTGCTTGGTTGAAGACAGCCATCAAATCTTCACTTGCCTTCTCATATTTATGACGTGATTCATTTCTTAAATACTGACTGATCGTACTTCCCGTCAGCGATCCGGTTTCGTCCGGTTCTGTCTCGTTATCCACTTCTGTCTCGTCATCCATTTCAGTCTCGTTATCCACTTCAGTCTCGTTACCCATTTCAGTCTCGTTATCCATTTCTAAAGAAAACATGTCGCTTCTTTCCGTTAGGAACACGGTGATTAAAGAACTGAGGAATGGCCGTCACGCTGCTGCTAGGTTTCACTTTGTTAGTACCACAAAAATTTTGCGAAATCTCATTTTTTTTACGGANATATCAACAAAAACGTGTTGCGTCGGTAGTGATAACTTAAAGAAGCTCACTCATAAAATTAAGGAAAGTGGACTCTACCTGCGGTTACTTCGAGGGTAGGGGCTGGCATGTCTTCGCTGAAGAGATCATCGAAGGCAGGAGCCAGATTGCTGTCCGCATCCTCTTGACTGTTCTGAGATCCTATTATTTCAACTGTAGGCTCAGAGTTGGTAGGACCAGGCGCATTGTCTAATACGCTTTCTGGAGTTGTGGTGTGCGACGTTGCGCCGACTGACGGGTGGAAATTTAGGATGTCATCTGTCGCATGATGCCTTAGGCGCCATACGAAAACGCAGCTGTCGGACGATGAGGACAGAAGCCGACTTTTGTTGTCGAAGGTTAATGACACGGCGACTTCTGAATGGCCGTTTAAAACACATATGCGGTCACCTAGAAACGAGACAAGAGCTGATTAATATTTTGCCATAGCTCGATGTCCAGCTTATAACAAGGACTTGGCGATCACTTAAGAAGGGCGTGAACCCGAAACGGAGCCCTCTTACTGCCACTGATGGGTTTTAACGGCGCACTGTGGTAAACCTGAGCTAAGTGCTGCTTTCTCACGGTTTTTAGTTTTATTGCCATTGCCACATTGGCTTTGTGAGTGTAGGGAAATTACGTAGCGAATGAACGTCACATCGTGTGTGCTGTTTGGCGCCTCGAGGTTTCTGCGCGTTTTGGACCTTGGACATTTTATTCACCTCCGCTGCGCTGCTCACTCGTATTAAGTGGGGATCTATTTACTATCACGGGCCGCATGATCTGTGCATTATCGCTGGCGGGCCGCAAAATCAATTAATATTATCCTAAAATTCTACCTTTATCTAACTCCGAGGAAGAGTGACTTATCTTGACTTACTATCCAAGTACCTGCTTATCATGGAGTTTCGTTTTGTACTCTAACTTGGGTGAAGAAAATTCTGATGCGGGCCATATCAAATGCTCACGCGGGCCGCAGGTTCCCCACCCCTGTATTAAGTGCTCCTGACCGGGTGATCTAGACTTAAGAGGTTAGCTCTCGCTCATGACGTAGCTCAACGAAAGTTTCAGATCATGAACTCGGATCTTCCAGTTATGCTGCACATGCATTTCGCACCTACGCTACAGCGGATAGCCAGTTCAACAATGAAATACACTGTGCAGCGGTGAAAGCCAAACATTCCAAAGGTGCAAACGCCAGCGGAAATTGATATTTTTGCGGCCAAACCTATCGTGGAAAAACTCTTGGCTCTTCTGTGCTTCAGATGCAGAAAAAAAGAAGTATACAAGGGTTTGCAAATCACAGAAATGGAATTAAGCGTGAAGGTTAATGCTTGGTTTTAATTTGGAATCAAAAAGCCTCAGAAGAACTGTCGGTTGTCATACCAAAAGTCCAGAGTGAAAAGCTGTCTGCCTTAATGGATGCTGGGAGTTCTCACAGCTTCATGCACGAAGAGATGGCGAAGAATTGATCTAAAAATCCAACTAACAAACAAATGGATTACTATGGCACAGCAACGCCATTAGTGTCGGACGATGCAACGTAAAAGATGTGTTCATGCAGGAGAAAATGCTACACAGATGTTCCGTTGCTTGTCATCAAAAACCAACCGTATGCTGCGACTTGTTTTAGGACAGGACTTCATGCAAGAACATCGTCAAGGAAATATTTTGTTTCGAGGAACGGAAACCGCACCGGAGGTAACTGGGCATTCAAGTCATTGGCCAGATGGAAGGGCTTTTAAACCAACACGCCTTCAGTTTTTCCTAACATTTTCGCTAATTGCAAGCCAAGTAAAGGCGGGCTGTAGCTTCGTTGAAAGCGATTTAAGACGACTTCGTGCGGAAGGCATTGTAAGTTAGAGCGTCTCCACCTGATAGAGCTCAAGTTTTAATCGTGAAGCATGGAGAAACCGTGAAGAAAAGGTTATGCGTAGATTACTCGCACAGAGTAAATTTGTTAACGGGATGCATACTCGCTGTGAAGGATTTCCGACCTGGTCAGTGGCCAATTGCGCAGTTCAAGTTGTTTTCAAAGTTTGATTTGAACAGCACGTATTATCGGATTCCGATATCAAAGTGCGACCGAAATATGCTTCTTATGAAGCATGCGGAAACTTCTGGGAGTTTACCCGTGTTCCCTTTGGTGTAACAAATGGAGTTAACGCTTCTCAACGACAAATGAACCAACTGGCAGCAAAAATAGTATTGGTTGCTACATTCCTTAATCATGACAACATCACTGTTAAAAGGTACAGCAACAAAAAGCTTGATGAAATCGTTAATCGTCTGTTGAAAGCTCTGGAGAGAAATAGCTTTCCATTAAATGACGGCACAACCGTGCCGGTTGTCTAAACGGTTTGGAAAATCAACATCTTCGAAACTGTCAGTTCAGACCTAGAAAGACTTCGGCCATTATGCGAACTTCCGCTTCCAGAAAACAAACAGGCATTAAAGAATATTCGGAATGCTCGCGTTCCATGCGAAGTGGGTTCTCAAATTCGCTGATCGCGTTCATGTTCATAAAAAATTGCAAATTTTTCCACTGGGCGAAGCGGAAATAAAAGACTTTGCAAGATTGAAGAAGGAAATTGAACGCGCGTAGCTCACTTACTATCGTCGATTCCACGTCAGTTGTAGAGCGCGACACCTCAGCTACGGCGGTCTCTGCAACTCTAAACCAAGAGGTGGGCACGTCGCGAACCTCATACAAAGAAGCGAGTGGAATTATTCCCCGTGGAATCGAAAGCTTTGTCAATCATCGAGACGGCGCACAAGTGACCCCACATTTGCTTAAATGGCTGCATTTTAATCAATCGCCAATTCAACGTTCAGCAACTATTAAAAGCTCCACGTTTGCTGCTAGCTTCTAGAAGTCAGTCGACTGGGCTCAGCGTTCATGACTTCGCGATGGTTTGCACCTGCATCGATCTATGTTCAAGTAACCAATGACTGTATCGAACTTGGTCCAGATTCGCAATGGTTCATGTCATCCAGGTGTAGCGGGTTGTCTGTCTTTTATTCGTTCTAAAAGCTTACGGTATTCCACTGGAGATATTGGGAAAACGTGTTCAGAATGTAGCATCCGTGCCGAAAACCCAAATATTAATCACGTGATTGCGGAACACTGATTAAGGCGACCCAACCTATGGAGAGAATAAGTATAGACTTCAAGGGCCCACTTCCTTCTACATGGCGCAATATACTAATTTGTTGATGGCTATCCGATGAATACTCGGGATTTACGTGTTCTTACGCTTGCCCCATGTAGTTAGAAGGCCCGTAACCAGCTTGGGACACCAGGTGGAGCGAAGAGTTTTCTAAGACGGGCCCAATTTTTTGAACTATGGCCAGTAGTTTTAAACTATGTCATACACATTTTCTAGGGGGGGAAGGAATTTTGGGGGGGGCTTCGCCCTTCATGGGCCCCCCTGGTTACGGGCCTGGCAGTTAGTAATAGTGCCTAAACCAGTTGTTTGAACTTGGGGCATACCGAATTATATGACTCGTGTTTTAAAATCGTATTTGGCGATGCAGGGAGCTTCCAACAGTGGATGTGTACATGGGCATGCACTCATCTGTAAATATTATGTGTCTTTGTTTTTTATAACCTTGGCTTTTCTTTTCACTGACTGCTTATGATAGTATTGAAAGTTGTATTGCAGGTTTGGTGCACTGGATGACCTCATGGTCTTTCACCAATCCTTTGTGACAAAGGAACCAGTGCACGTTCATTGCTTGCTTAGAAACTTGCTTTAGCTTCCACATTAACCTATATTCCACGCAATGCTGTATGGTCTATAGACTGTGTGAACCATTATTCTGTAGCAAAAAAACAACACACTTACTCTAGATGCACACCCTCCCGGAAACTCCCAAGTAAAAATCTGTATTAGAACAATTTGTAAGTCCATACAGTTGGCTTCAAAAAGTATGCCTTCAAATGTTGCTTTGCATCATTGCGTTCTCTACTCTGTCTGGCTAGGAACGAGACACAGCACGAGCATTGTTTAAATTTGCACTTTGCTCGACAAATGGAACGGTGTTGATTTCGTTGAAGCGAATCCTTCGTAAGCATAGCTACGCAGCCAGCAAGGACGATAGCAAGGGCGCGGTGGCAATAAAAGACTTCGCGCCGTGACCGGGTTCGCCGAGAAAAGACGTTCCCTGTTCGACCTTNCCCACAGCAGACATTGATCCGCTTTCGCTTTCGCTGGCAGAACATTCCTTCGAGTTCGACAACAGACGCCACACACCTCTGGTTCAGCAGACACTGCAATTGTTGTTACACCTGTTTCGCCTTCTCGTGTGTCGCCGGCATTGTGCTCGAGTTTTCCATTTCGAAAGTCCTCAACAGAAATTTGTAGGTCAACTTGAAGCACGCGAGGTAAACCTGCAGATCGTTTCGTTTCGGCCGATCATAAATCAAGTCGTGTGTGTTATTCGACGCCTCTTAATTAGTACTATTCGTGCGTTCCAGACCTTAGGTGTTTCGTTTACTTCTACTGGACCTCCGTCGCATAGCTCACTCGTACTACGCACTCCTAGAGCGGTGATTTAGACGTGTGAGGTTATGTAGCTGTGTTCTGCCAGTCGTTTATCTGGAACCCAATGTAGTTACCCTTATGATCTTGACTCAACTCGCAATGTGAGTATTATCTTCTAGTACGAATAGCTTCGCCAAAACGTTTGAGCTACTTTATAGCCCAATCATGCGGTTGCTCGTAAAATCACAAAGGTGAGTAAGTGAAACTCCAGTATTAAATTATCGTGTTGGTTAATTTAAAGTATTTGAAACTTGTTAATATATACAAAATACTAACACGCCCACCCCGATACAACAAACATCCCAAAATACACACTGAAATGGAAACTTCAATCTCAAGTGAATAGCAAAATAGGAACAGTTTTGGGTAACAAGAGAAGATAGATGAGAAAATCTGAAACAACACAAAAATTTGGAGCGACCAATGGGCAGTAACCACATAGTCGTCGAGAAACAATGTTTTTTAAAATTTTTGTTGAGCGCCGACGGTTCGCTTTATGTTAGTAGTGGTGAAAACTTGCTGCACAAACTTTGATTAGAGGAAGAAAAAAAGTTTTAGCAGCGTGACGTCACGAGGTCGGCCCTCTGACGTTAAAAGGACCTGTGAAAAGATTTTAAGTGCCAATTTACCCGTTTTTTTAAAAGAAATTAAACGAAAATCGGCATTTCATAATGTCTTGATTGACTCTCGATCGCTTAAGGGTCAAAATCTTGAAAGATCGTTACCGATACGTCCGAAAGTATATCCTTGTTCAAACACCAGGAGGTGCTGGAAGAACAAGCGGCAACAAGGAGTTGATAGTTGTTTGTTGAATGATTGAGGAATGGTGGGTGGTTATCTATTGAAGAACCTAAACGTGAGAATGTCTTCTGCTCAGTGAGCATGACTGGTTATTAGTGGCATCGAGTGAAAACTATGCAAAAGCATATACCGTGAAACTTTGTCTACCGTATAAAAACCAGACAAAATACACGGCCAACGCAGGCACAGCTGTCTGGACCAATGTTTTTTGACCAAAGTAAAAATCTTCCTCGGATGAAAATGTATCGCAAACATAAGTTTAAATTTCATCTACTAAGTAGATGATACGGCAAGGAAATGAGCACAGTAGAGCAATACGCAAATTCAACAAACCTGTCTGAAAACTAAAAATGTAGATTTTTTTCTTGGTGCTTGACGTGGCCAAGAGAGTCCGCTGAGGGTTGACAGCGATGCAGAGGATGTTGGCGCAGGTTTCACTTCCGCAAAACGACCGCTTGAGTTCTCCACTAAATACGTCATGCTCGAAGATCTGCGTCCCACATGCTACCAACACTGACTGGCTGCGAAGAAATGTTAAAGATTGCAACTCTTTTTAACTCTGAGGAACTTGTGCGGTCTTGATAGCAATTAAAAAGATGCTTCGGAAAACGGACGGCGATAGCTCAATGGTGGATTGTCCGCTTCTCAGTTGGAAGGCTGGTTGTTCGACCCACGGGTGTTCGACCCACAGGCACTGAGTGAATCACCATCGCGGTCCTTGGGCAGGAGTATCCACNTCAACCGCCTCAGCAGAGATGAATTTGAAAAAAAAACAACTTCAAGTGGACTATCGCGAAATGATTTTTCAAGTGGACTATCGTAAAATGATTTTTCATAGGTGGTGTAACTTCAGTCCAGTCACTGACAGTTGGGCACCTTAATTCTAGCCGTGTACTGCCAAAATATTTCTGAAATACTAAGACTTCATGTATTAATTGCAGGGCATATCTAACCACCACTCATCTCATACTTCAACATTACATTGGATGGGCATTAGATAACTCTGCTGTTACACAAAAATGTATCCTTGCAACAATTCTCAAGGCAATGATGCAATTCTAAGACACAATTCAACAAAAATTTCTTTTTTTTGGTACTGCATTATTGTATAATACTGTATATTAACACAAGTAAAACGTCGTAGCCAAGCCTATATCACAGAATGCTGGCAATAACTATCAATTACACCCAAGCCACTAGCAAACTACGCAATCTGGGTTTGGTTACGATGGCCAGTTCACCGCAAATGGGATGGGGGTATCATGCAGCTGCAGTCTGCAGACAGCCTGACTAAAATCTTGAACGGATTGCAAAACCACATGTATGACTAAAGGGTCGTATGCGGCCAGACGAGTAGACTCTTGGTTTCGCATGTTCAAATCGTATTAGACTTTGCATACACATAATGGATGCAAAAACAGACCTTTCAATTCAGAAAAGCTCAATAATGCAACGTCAGTAACGCGCATGTCTCATGTAACTCCACAAAACTTTCCAAAAAAATGTAAAGCAACAATGAGTTCGAACTTTGCAAAAAACATGAAGAAAAAATCAATCTCCTCCGATCCGCCATTATTTGCTTATTAGCTGAATTACATGAAACAATAAACCATTACCATTGCCAACAAACAAGATTTTTAGACTCCGCCTCTGCAAAAAACAAGCGGCTCGCTTTTTTGTCCACCTGAGTCTCAGAACGTTTCCAAGGCCGGATACCGTTTTTGTCCGTGCGGTGCGCATGAGACCGAAAAAACTTTTTCAGCGCTTTCTTCGGAAAAGCAAAACGCCTAATTTGTACATCTACTCCATTATTCTTCTAATTTCTTGCTTCATATTTTCGAGCAAATAATTCCTGGTAAATATACTGCTTTAGGGGCATCTGAAACTAACGCAAATTAAATTGCACAGAGAAATTCACAAATTCATTTCTGAATCCAAACGCTTTTATGTGAGCAGTAATGTACGCCAACTTCGTTAATATTAATATTTCTTGTCTCCAAGATGCTGCAATCTTTCATACTTTTTTCAGTGGCTTGCGTTTTTACTTCTTCGCCTATGTGTAGCATTTATCGCATCTCGTGTGTTTTAGCGGCTTGTGAGGTTAATCCTTCCTCTAAGCAGCGTTTTCGACCTCTGTCCAACGTCTGATTTTTCACTAATTGCTGAGTGTGTGCAACTTATGTTATCACTTTTTTATTCGCCTGACATTGGGCGACAGGAGGCATCATTCAGAATTTGGGGTCTGCAGACATTTGAGGTCAAACAAACAAATTCTACTACTGCATTAAAAAGTACATCGTTCGAAATAGCCCAAATGTCACTTCGCACACTATGTCAAAATTAACCACAGCGACATGCACTGCAGACGCCTACGCACGCTTATATACAGAGCACACACAGATGCCTTCTTTCAGATTAAAAAAACAAGACCCAAACGTTTTGAAATCTTTAAAAAAATTACTTTCACCTGTCGTTACTTCGACATTTAGCTAGGGAAGAGATTTTTGTGAAAAACCGTTGGCACGTTCTCAGTGGAGTCAAGTGTGACGAAGCAACATCGAATCAACAGCTATCGAATTTCTTACGGGTTAATATACTCAGCAGGCGACACCGACTGCCAGGTACAATGTTCTCTCTGAGTGTGCGCGTGAACAAAGTTATGCAAGGGTAGGTGGGAATGAATCAACAGGGACCGAGACGTGCATGGGCTGCACTGCTTCATACTGCACAGGTAACGTCCTATTTTCTAGAAGGAACGGTAGAAATTAAAATAAACACATTATTACTTTGTCGACATATAACATAAAACATCGCTAATCGTACCGCAACAGATCAATAGCGTGTATCATACGTCATCATGCATCTGTCAGCATAATTACACAGGACAAATTCCTCAGACAGCTCATCTTGCTTACATAACAAAACCCTGGTTCCAAATTAAACGCAACAGCTATTGCAACGCTTTGAACAACAAACTTCTACAGCTACGCAGGTTCGTTATAACTTACTCGACAATGGCCATGCTCCTCATAGAAAATTTCTTAACGAAATGATGTTCACGAGTGAACTTGTTTTCAGAGTTGTTGTTGATCGCATACAGGTAAAGAGAATGGTCAGAGCCGCAGGTGATGAGACGAAACTGAATCCGGAACAAGTCAATAAAACATTGTTATACGTCCCAAGTCGTCGCTCGATAAGTAGGTGCTAATATTCTGCTGGATGTTAGTATTTTTGCAATCAATCATTTACAGAGTCGCGTCATCAACCGTGAACACACGATCAGGATTGCGCGCAACACTTCTGCTGCCGTCATGAACCTGTTCATATCGTTTAGGAGTGAAACTCAGCAGTTGAGCTTGGGATAAACAAAGTAAAGGACTAAAGCTACTCCTGGACGGCGTGAATGATCGACAGTTACCCTTGTAACTACCAGAAGCACAGTATCGCCATGAGCATTCAACTGCAGAGCATTACCAAGAATTACTGACGTGTCAAGCTAAAAGTTTCATTGACACAGCTTATTCACATGTTTCTTACAAGTCGATAATTAAGTTTAAACACTATTAACTGAAAGGTTTCCTATGCATCAGCGCACAGTTACACAATTTCGAAAAGGTCATTCTTCAAGACGCTTAAACAATGTCGTTGCCCTTCACGAAAAACTGTGAAAAGGCATCGTTCTGGTGGTTAATTTGCGCAATAAAAGTAGCACAAAGTAGAGATATGCAAACGAGAGATGAAGTGTGCTTGAATCTTGATCTGCAGCAGCACCAACCTCGTTTTCGCGTTGAGCGAATTTAACGGCGTTCACTGCAGCTGAGTGGTCGGCTTTNTTGCCAGTGGGAACGTAGTTCTCACCGANGACGTTGACACAGTGGCTGGAGCAAGCCAGCATTTCACCAGTTGGGGAGTAATCCATGTCCAGCACGCTACCATGGCGGGTGGGAATGAACGCGAGACGATCGAAACTTACAAGATCGTAAACGCTGAAAAAATAGAACGCCGCTACTAAAATGCAGTGGAAACAGAAGCGCAACTGCTTTATATTCGACATTTCCGCTGCAGAGAGCCGGGTAAGCATACAAATGATGAAGCACAAGCTGTTCAATTTCGACAAATCGTGTGGCAGAACCTCAACGAGAGAGAACGATTGCTTGGAGATGAATGGGGAGAATCTTAACTCCATCCAGTCTGGGCAAAGGAGTGCACGCCAGGCGAGACGATTTGTGTTCTGCATGTGTATCCCACTTGGAGGACGAGATTGTGAGTTGCCTCTTGTGGAAAAAAAGATATTGGGCATATGCTTCTCTTTTTTTTTACATTTCTAGAACGAAAATAGTAGTGCCAACACCTTGAAGTTATGACCTCCATTCACCATACAGGCAGGGGTGTACCGACGGTGGTCAAAGGGGGCGCAATGCCCCGGTCGCCGAAAAGTCACAGCAATGTCGCAAGTAATTTCTTCAATACAGTACATTTACTGCCAAAAGATCTTCGGTTCGAACATGGGGGCGCCATACTTGTTCCTTGCCCCGGGCGCCATCTAAACTCTGTACGTCTCTGCATATAGGATGTTTTATGATAAATGACACTCAGAAAGACGGCCGACGCGAACAAGCCAGTGCAAGCGCCCTGTTTTGAGAAAACTAAACGAGGAGCTACAGCAAGGCTATAGCCTGCGCGCTGTAAAATGACCTCGTTTCTGATTTTGACGCCGCAAATGCCGCCACGTGATGCCGCGAATGCTGCAGAGATATCGCTGTTAAATTTTGAAAACTGTTAAATTTTCTCTCCTGCCGCATATATATCGAGCAAGTTTCTGTAAAAAAGCGCATTTAAATGCAAGTCTTGCGCATGTGCCTGTGTGCGAGATGTTAGGCTGGATTGCGCCATACTTACCTTTCGAAATACTGAATAAAAATCTTATAACCCCGGAAATTTCAAACTACAGACCTCTAGGGGGAAAAATTTATTCGATTAAAACATCTGGAAATCTCAATCGTATAAATTGCACGACATTTAACGTCGTACACGTCATACTGACTTAAGACGAGTGTTCCACTTCCTTGCGAATAATTAATTTATCCACCTTTGGTCGCAAAGTCGAAATCGATTCGCTCGATCGCAAGCTGATCGAACATTTCACAAGAACGAGTAGGTTGGCCATGATCTCAAGCGCCGTAGTTAGTAACCTGTTTTGTTACGACTGATTTAAGGCAGGCATTATTGCCACGAAACGGCCTTCAACGTGCAGCAGATAGATACATCAAAAATGAGATAAACATTTTTAATTGCATGTAATTTTGATACTAACTTCCATAACGCTGAATCAGCGGAAGCCTTGAGCTTGTTTCTCTGAAACGAAGTGGTCCCATCTTGGGGTGATAGCAGACAATGACACCCCCAGTGAATTTCTTAAGGAGCGCAATCTATCTATCCTTGCCAGGTGCTCTATCTGGAAATACTTTTAAATACTTCTAATTTTTAGGGCAATAATTTATTCTTTCTGCGTGGACCGGTAACAAACGCCTCGTGGTTTCGGTACCAGAGATTGCCGATCGCGATCTTACTGGATGTTTCCGCTTCTGTCTCCGACAGCGGCATGCTTTCCATCTGAACGAACGCAGATTGACCGCGCCCCGAACCTCGCTGATCCGTCAGTTTCCAGCGGACTATTCTCAGCAACGTCGAGGTTAATTATTTTCAGTAAGTTCTGTTAAATAAACACAAAAATGCAATTCAACTTATAGGACAAAAAATCATGAGTAAAATTTTGACGAAAACGCCAATGCTCATCGGTGCCACTTATTCCGACAAATGCAAGCTCTCGACTTGAAAAATTCCCCTTGTACGAATGAAGTCAAACGGAAATTATTTTTCTACAATAACTCCAAAAAGCTTCACGCTTTTAGTGAACTTCATCTTCACTGTATATTCGTAAAGATAGCAATGCCGTAACAGATGAGAGGCTAGATGCACCCTCGTTGGTACTTCAGTTTGACCTGCCACGAAACGACCTCTCCAGTCACAACAAAAACAATAAACAAACACGTAAACAACTGAAGAAGACGAAGACAACGTACATGGTGTCCGCTTTCGAATGTCCACAATCGCAGCGTGCTGTCGTTCGAGCACGTAAGGAAAGAGTTTTGTGGTAGAACAGTGACTTCGCCGGAATCTGGCATAACCTGTAACATATCGACAAAGGTGGGCACACCCGTTCCTGCAAAAGGAATGACGGATGCGTTCGTTAAAAGTGGAGCGGTGATCATGCTCCTCGTTGAATAAGCAGATTGCAATGCGCAAATTTTGATTGTCCTAAAAAATCAAAATAACTGACTTAAGAATTCAAAAAATAGTTTTATTGACCTAACGAATTTACTAAAGAAATGATTGTTACTTGAGTTTTTCATTAAAACGAACACTGAATGAACCAAAAGACAAAAATTCTGTAAAAATTGCAATCTAATTCATTCTTAGAATATTGTCCGAATTTTTCAGAAATCTTTTGAGGTGCAGATTTAACTTTGGATGCATTGCAGGCCTAAACTTTTTGCATCACGAATTAATACTGCGTTAGAAAACGATGCTGATTTCACCAATTAAAGCGAAATCTAAACAAATGTTTGGCCATTTTTTGATAATTGATTCTACTGTAGAACGCTGAAATATTTGTTAAGGAGTTTGCACACTACATCTGCACAACCAACTGCTTACCAGACGGTCATGCGACGTCTCATCGCGTATGTGTGACGCAATAACCGACAAAGACATACGGACGTGGTGCGCTTGTACAAAAAGTTCTACCAATTATCAGACATGGGGTCATTACAGCACAAATGTAATCGATTACGATTACTTGCCATCTGCTCGATTACGATTACGAATAAACNAAATCGCAATGTAATCGCTTACGATTACATTGAAAGTAATCACGATTGCAATCGTGATTAGTAATCACGATTNCAATCGTGATTACATTTGTCTTGAAACATCTTCAGAAGGAAAACAAAAGCCATTTGCATGGTTTGATGTAAGTATATTTTCAGACAACGTATGATATTAATGAATGCAATAAACGAAATTACTAATCTGTAAGAATCAAGCACCGGAAAAAATTACAACAATTGAGATGTTCTTGCAGTCAACAAACCAGTGGCGTAACTAGAGGTTTGAGCTAGAAGGGAAACTTAGCTGAAAGAGGCCAACTGGCCTCTCCAGGTGACCTGCTAGTCACCACTCAAAAAAAAGTTGAGAAATAATGGTGAATCCGGGTGTGGATGGCTATATTGGAACCCCAAATCAACGGGAAATCTCCGAAAAACGCAAAAAGACGACAACCTACCGAAAATCAAAAGAATACTAAAACCGAAATATAAGCTAAGTGAGGCCTGGTTTTTACATTTAGCTCGCCAGGGGAGTCATATCGCCTCTCATCCCTCTCTTCAGTTACTCAACTGCAACAAAGACTAAATATTAATTTTTATAAAAAAATCAATGTTTAAAATCTTCGTTACAGTAGACAAACATCAAGGCTTCAAATCTTTAACAGTCAAACGACATCTATCAGGCGTGAACATTTGTCCAGCAACGCTGAAAATTCGTTTGTTAATAATTTCAAAATTGCTGACTATTTCTTCTAACAGCGGGTTACGATCATCTGCAAGCCAGCATAGCATTGTGCAGGTTTTAATTTGAAATGAAATAACAGTGACGCCATTTTTGCTACGCATCTGTCTATTGGACCAAACGTCAATGGTCAACAAAACCTCACTGGTTTCGTTGAGTTTTTCTTTAGCAGTATCTGGTGGATCACGGATGACAGGCTAGTTATTTGTGTTGTGGAAAAGTACTTTCGACTTGAATTAAACTACTTTATTCCTCTGAAAAAAAAAATAATTTACTGCATACAAATTACTGTACTAATTATATACATAGTCTGTTCCAGCACTTACATTCGTAAGTTCACTCTGAATATATATAAATAAAATCAACTCCTCTCGTCGCAATGTCCCGCTATTCTGTTGACGAAGTGGCAACCCGTTTTTAAGCAAAGCTCTTCTTTTTATTGCTTCGTTTCATGAGACTCGCCAAGTTACATATGGCGGCCACCAGTAAGGCTATATAGCTGTAACAAAGCGAGAATTCGCTACAAACGCTGTGCTTGCCGCTGGACTATCTGGCCTTAACGCGCACAAACGGGGAAATAGCCCCCCCCCTGAAACATAACCATAACAAACGATGATAAAGAAGGAAACTCAGCCACCACAACCGCGGTTCAGCGCACAGTAATGTAGGGTGAAGATATCCAAGTTTAGTTGTGAATGTAATCGTCGATTACGATTAAATTGGCAATGTAATCGATTACGATTACATTTCATTTTTTGTGCATTTCACAATCGATTACGATTACTCAAAAAACTGTAATCGATTGTGATCGATTACGATTGATGATTACGATTACCCCATGCCTACCAATTATTTCCAAAACACGTATTGATCACATCCTAATGCTACGGCAGTGTGGTCCAACTACAAACCCGCGGTCAGAATTTTTAAGGCCCGCGAGCTTTCTCAGTATAAGTAAGCGATTTTAATAAGAACAAACATAGCATCTGTTCATAATAATGTACAATATCGACGGCGTTAGACTACTGCAGACTGCGTAGAGTTTCCAGAAATTAGTCAGCAACGACAGATTTTCCAAACTGAAACAATCCTTACTGAAAATGCACTCGATGTTTGGAAGCACATACGTGTGTGAAAGTACATTTTCTACCACGAAGCAAGTCAAATCTGAAAACAGGAATCGAATGGCAGACAAAACACCGGATGATATTCTCCGACTTGTTACTATTACTAACATATTGGTATTGTTAAAGGAACGATCGTGTCAGAGAAGCTTCAACCAGAAATCGCACTGATAAAGATCTGTAATAACTTGTTCGTTGCTATTGCGTAATAATTTCAATGACACACTCACTAAACTCGCCTGTTCTCCCTTTTCAATTTTTAATGTTGTAAATCTGTTGTTTTGTACATCATTTTGTTGGAAATTGCCCCGCGGGTTGTCAAGTTTTTGTAAAATTGCCCGTAGGTCAAAAGTAGTTCGAGCACGCTGTGCTACGGTATGTTGCTCATTCACTGGCCATGCGCTGGCCAGCCACATAAGTGCATCGCGTTCATAACCTCGTTCACAGCTACTAAATAAGGAGCGAGGTGAGTTTGAGGTTAGATAAGGAGCAACCTTCGTTTTTGAAAATGAAAGGGCGCTCCAGCTATCGTTTCTCAAAAAGGAGCGGGCTTCTGTCCAGCTCAGCACACCGATAACAATCAACTATTGTGACGTCAAATGGCATGCCACGCGGTTTAGAACCGTAGTAACACTAGGCCCCACTCTAAAGCAGGTGTCTCAAACACGCGGCCCGCGGGCAACATCTGACCCGCAAGTGTATTTTGTGTGGCCCGCGATGCTTTTCGGGAATTTTCAAATAATTATTGTTTGACTTATTTACGGGCCCGTAACCAGGGTGCGCAGGGGATTGAAGCTGCCCTAGAAAAATTTTCGCCCCCCTTGGAAAAATGTGTTGGACATTGTTTAAAACTATTGGACATAGTTTAAAATATTTGAACCCCTTTCAGAAAATTCTTCGCTCCCTCTAGTGTCTCAAGCTGGTTACGGGGCTGGTTATTTAGTTTATTCACCGGTGTTTAAAAGTGCTCGGTTAGCGAGTGAACAAATTCCTTTAAACGAACACAGAGATGGCTAGAAATTATTTGCCTGTAACTCACGATAACTTCTGCAGGAAATAACATGTGAAAGCTGTTTGTAAAAGCTCTTCCTAGTATATAGTAAGGTTCTGGTTCCGCCATCATAGCGTCAGCGTCATAAGGCGGCCCTTGGGTGGTCATAATGCGGTCCTCGGGTTAATTTATAAGTCCTCATTTGGCCCCAGGGGCGATTTGCGTTTGAGACTCTGCTCAGTGGTGTAGGAGCTGGGCGATTTTTGGGTGGAGTCGGATTCCTAACAACACTGGGAGCCGGAGTCGGATTTTTTCGTCCGACTCCGGATGTCCAATGGCATCATATTTTACACCATACTCCTAAATTGGGAATTCCTGTTGAAATGGTACAATTTCTTTTGAAACTTTAGTTGAAAGAAAGATTTCTTGCTGTGCACCACGATTTTCATTGATTTTAAAAGCAAAATTTCATTCCCTTTATGTTAAGGAGTCGGAAATTATGGAAAGGTCGGAGTCAGGAGTTGGAAATTTTGGAAAGGAGTAGGATGTCTTACCTCCGACTCGGCAACCCTGGCACCTACTTCATATCAGTAGAGTCCATGTCGGCAGGTACAGAAAAACTTTTGCTTTTAATTTTAATTTTAAACCAGATGAATAACCAAATAACTCAAATGTTTTTGCATAACAACGAAAACCTTCCGTGTGCTTCGTGGCGTCCTAGGATTTCTTTATTTACTTGTTCCAATATGCAGACAACGTGTGCAAACCAAGCATACAGAAAGAAAGACAACTCACTGGTAAAATGTTAATCGCCAAATTCTGCTTTAAAATTCAGGTCAATTAATTGACTGTTGATCTCATGATAAATGCGTTTGTAAAGCATTTGAAACCTTGATCGGAACAGTTTGCATGCCTCTGTGCGCCAATGTGCACCCCCATCTGAACTATCTTTTACTTTTTTTCATTTCCTCTGCTAGCTGTTTACCTCAAAGTTTGATGTTAGAATGCCTTCATTTCTCTCCCATTACTCGTTTCCCGTATTAGACGGGTGAATGACGTTATAGTTGGAGCACTGTTAAAGTTTTTTGCTCCTATCAGTGTTGATCCCGTCCTACCCACAAACCCACTCCTAATCCCGTCTCTTACCCACAAGGGGTGCGAGCTGCCCAAATTAAGAACCGCCGTTCTAAAAAAAGTCAGAAAGCAACTCGTTGAGCATTTGTAAGAATCGCACGAAAAGTTGAGACGCTTTTGCAATGGACCTAACGAGTAATCATTTTCACCGACCTTCACATCCCAAACGCACGAGTTGTGAAACCGTGAACACGAATGCGTGTGAGGTTCAGCAAAGTCAACGACGTCGGTGATCAGTAGCGAATGGTCGGCGTACACCGTGTGGAGCCACATGTTGCGAACGTCAACTGCAGTTGCCAGGATTTCTCCCCTAGGAAATAGATAGATAGATTTATTTGGCGGTAATGAATTAATTGCGCTGGATCTACTCGCTAAAACAGAAAAAAACGCCGGGGCACCGAAAAAACACAGAGGTTATCTAGTCAGGTGCCCCATAAATTACGTGAGATTGATGTTTCCATGGTGA
>JGI24158J21664_10001653_pt1 | contig 25600 bp, 16 predicted proteins | sample Ectturendosymbi3_FD_21664 | JGI IMG/M metagenome (IMG submission 21664) | reverse complement strand
TGGTTGAAAAAATGCGCGCTCAAGCAGCTCGGTGAGACACTCACGGTCGTGCTTGAGTGATTTGTGGGATTCCCAATCCAACGCGAATCCGATAACAGTGCAGTGTAAAGTGGGTAATTGACTCGCCACCAGTGCAATAATCACAGCCAGTGCCAAAGTAGCCGCGTTGCCCACGGCACAAACGAGCGGGAACGGGCGCCGCAGACCACTCGTGACTCTCCAAGCTTTTTTGGAAACAAAAGCTAATATATTTGCATACAACTGTTTATATACTCCAAAAAAACTTTCGCTGTAAGTCCAGAATTTGATGTGCCACAAGAAAATGAATGCCAAATTTAGAATCAGCACTCAAATGTTTTCTAAAAAGTTTTTTTGTTGACCTGCNTAATTTGCACGTGCTCGCAGATGTTTATTGACTATAATAAGAACGCAGGTGTCTTGCTTGCTGCCTCATTGGTTCGTATTTCGTGCCATATTCTCAAGAAAATTCGTTGAGTTTACTCGTTACACTGAGCGCTGAAGAACAAATAACTGCTGTGCTGAACACCCCACTGCATTTGACATCTTACCTCATCGGTGTAGGACCTGTTGTTTTCATTGATTTCCAACCTTTCCAAACTTTCCAGTCCTTGGAACACCCTGGAATGCGGCATGACCATCGTGTTGTTGCTGAGGTTCAATTCTCGCAAAGATCTGCAGCAGTTTCGAAAATCTTCAAGTGTTATTCCCTCAATGTAGTTGTTGCTTAAGTTCAACGTTTGTAGCTTCGTCCTCGTTGGCAATGCTGGTATTGCCTTCAAACTATTCTTGTTCAAGTGCAAAGCAGTGAGTTCGATTAAATCTGTAAACAAAACGGTTTTGGTGTTTTTGAAATCAGCTGTTGATGGTTGTGTGATGCAGGTATTTATAGACTATTTTGGCCTGCACTGTGTTGGGCGTGCGGAGAAGTGTGTTAAATGCGCTGAGAAAAAGTGTTGGCTATGCTGAGCAAGAGTTTATACAAACCACGCTTGTGAATGATAAAGAACTGGGCTGAATTTGTAAGGCGCGGCGTTCCGAATATTAATCCGTTCTACCGTGTCATGTTCGGTTGTTAGACCCAGGGATGTGGTGCAATGAAAACGCCGCATTCAAAAGCCACGAACTTTCTATGTTCGTTTGGCTTCTGAAATAAGATTCTAAAAAAATTCAGATCAAAAACAAGATAGTTGCGAAGTTGCAAATTCTGCAGATTACATGAAGAAATTAACGACCAATTAATAGCTAAACAGTTGCAGATAGCCTGAAGCAGTGACGAAAAAACAGGAAAAGCCCACATTGGCGTATTCAGTGACATGTCTGTGTTTGACTCAGGAGATCGAATGGGTGCAGATAGTTTTGTCTGCAGGGAGGCCAAGCTCAGGCCTGCTCCGTAGCTTTTACTTTTCACCTGCAAGCTAAGTGCATCTGCAGCTCAACTTAGACCGGCTGGATCGTTCGCCCGACACATCACCTGAAGCCAAGCCTGCAATGCTCTTAACGAACCTGACTCAAACCACCGTGAGGCGTGTTTTTCGTGGGTAAAGTCCGTGAAGCATCACTTACCAGAAGAAAAGTCGAGTTGTCGAATTCGATTTTGAGATAAGTCCAGCACGCGTAAACGAGTCATGTACAGGAAGAAGTTGCCGGTGACAGCGGTCAATTGATTTCTGGACGCAAGTAAGACTTCAAGCGAAGGCAAGATCAGGGATTGGTTGAGGACCGTCAACAGGTTGCCTGGGATGAAAAGGGCAGCGAACAGTCGGTTAAGAAGACCAGAGATGGCAATAATCGCATTATGCCGTCACGGGCGTCGGAAAAAAAGTTTTCTGGGGGGGATGGTGGACTTTTGCAGCGAGTGACTCAAAGGACTTTGTCAGGCGTGGGCCAACGACGGTGAGTTATTATTCCACCAGCTCCTAAACGAAGAGAAAAACATTTGCCAACTTAAACGTTAATACCAGAATATCACATTTGAAATTCCAAGGGGGACAAGGCCCTTCCCTCCCCCTTTTCCGATGCCTGTGGATACATTAGTAAGTCGCTCGCAGCCGATTTACTGTCAGGGCTGCGCTTGGCAAACACAGGATTTACCGTCGACGTGCAGTTCTCGTAGATTCGTTAGTCCACGCAAGGTGTCCGTGCGTATCTCTCTCAGTCGGTTGTTGCTCAGTTTCAGTATTTCCAGTTTAGTTCCGTTTGTATGTTTGCGGTCGTGAAATGCATATTTCTCAATGCTTGAGATGTTCTGATCTAGAAACAGATGACATCAAAAACGATTTTCCCCAATNTTCTGATAAAATGATGATCTGCAAAATGAAATTGTCGACGTTGTTTTTTGTTCTTACTGACGGTGCCCAAGGACTCATTTTGTGTTGCCATGCACAAGAATAATTTTTGTAGACAGCCACGGTCTAACTACTGGCTGTTGCGGAGTATTTTCGATCTATTGCTCAAACCCGCACTCATATCTCCGGATTTAGAAAGGCAACCGCCTGAACACGACAAATGAGCTGGATAGTATTTAATCTGCATAATGAAAAGAATGCTGCACGTATGACCACACTTAGAACAGTGTTCCAGTACCTTAGACGAATTGACTGAATAGCGGTTCCCAAAGTATGGGTCGCGAAGGGTCGAAAAATGGGTCCAGGTGATTCAAATCTGTCAAAACGAACTTTATTCTTTTCATCTTTCAAGTTTTTTCAATTCCGTCATAGACTGAATTATTGCACCATACGCATTTCATTTGGTTTCGTCTTATTAAAACCGGATTATTGCATCACAATGGTTTTCCGAGAGTTTTATCGGTAGCGCAGCTACTTGCAACTAGCTGCTAAGTCAAGATTCGTTGAGTACGGAAACGGAAGTATTCAGTAAATAGGTCTGTCGAGTATCATGGTTGATAGCAAGGGTTGACAGTATGAACGTTTAATTATGTAGTAGCAGATTAGTTTAAAACATTTTCGCTTCCTAAGCACGTAAAATTTATTGTTTCGATGTTTTAGGCTTGGATCGTGAAATGTTGATCGAACTCAGTTTTGGGTCGCACTAAAAAAAGTTTCGGAACCGCTGGACTGTGACGTCGCGCTGCTGCTGGTTGGGAAAAGCGCTGTCGGTGCTTTAATTGCACAAAACACTTCACTGCTTTTCATTTATTTTGATACATGCACTGATAACAATTACCTGATAGGTCTAAGCGTCGAACCAATCGTAGGTGTGAGAATTTGTCCCGCTGCATACTGTGCAAGTAGTTGCCTTTTACATTAATCACTTCAAGTCTCGATGAAACCGCAGGGAGGTTGGCCAGATGGTTGAAGCTGATGTCTAGTTTCCTGAAGAGTAAAAGCTTTTCGCGGTCATTGTTCAGGCATGTGAAAAAATTCATGCATGAAGACCGGAATGACAGCGGTGTAAGCAAACCTTTTTGCAACAGTTGAATACTTGCTGCAGGATCTCGATTAGAGCACGTGTTATGCAGTGCGTGTGCCAACATTCATGAGGATATTTCCGACATTAGAAATGTGCTTTTAATTGTTGTGCGCGCCGCTCATTGCAAGGTTGTCCAGAGATAAGGCAATTTCCACAGAATTGAAAAGCTTTCTTTGCAGACGATTTAGGTAAACAGCCAATCGCAATGTGTTGAATCTGGATCTGGAATCTGGAAACCCTAGATCAGATCAGAGGGCCCAAACCACGGCCAGTGGCCATGTGGCTGGCCGAGACCTTCGGAGGGTCTGCGAGATCATTTTCACCAAAAATAGAAATTAACCCATACGGATGCACAATACGATACAAGCGACGTCTCGTACATAGAATGTTTTTGGTCGTCTTTAAATGAGAAAATTGCAAAATGTTCTTTGTTAAGTCACGAAATCGTCACAATAGATCAGCCATTGATAGAACTATTGCGCTAATACAGAAGAGCTCGGCCTTGCGTTTTTTTTGCCATTCGTTCTTGCGTGCTGTACTGCAACCCACACAGCGGAGATAAAACCCACTGTGTTCTGTACATCTGAACTGTTTTGAGGGCTTGTACTGTTTACATTTAGTTGTTACTTATAATGGCAGCGCCAAACTGAAAGCTGAACTTTGCCTGTTTACAATGGAATCAATGGAATGAACTGTTTTGTTGCAAACACATTGCTCATGTCACTTGGGCACCAGGAACATTCTTTTGTACGAGTGTGTTGTTTTGCTACCTTGGTTATTTTTTGTTTTGTACACGAGGCTAAGCTTACAATTCAAAGACACCAACATGTAGTGACACGAAACTTCGGCCCGTGAATAACCTGCCAAACAGTTCTACACCCTGACTCGAAAACGTTGAACACCCCTGCCATAGATTCCAGGCTAACCTGAAAGATTAAAGCGTTTTTAATAATACTTCTCGCACGAACGCGATGCCCCCTCAACGCACGAACGCGATGCCCCCTCAACATCGACTCGAATTGCACCAGAAATTTACAAAACAGCGTCAACAGCGTTTCGCTGAAATTCCCAGCGTACCGGTCAAAACTCTGGACTGTTTAGGGAATCCTCCTGAACTACATTTGCAAAACGACGCTTCAGTGAGAGCATAAACGCAAAAAAAATTTTTCTAGCCTCGGAGCAGTCCGTCACCAGTAATCCTGTTTTCTAGCACAACGTTTGAAGGAACAAGCTGATATATGGAGATGTTGGTCAGCAGAACGACGCGTGTATTGATAGAGGCCGTCTCACCTGAGCCGCTTGGCGTTGCAAAGAGCTGACAAATTAGTCCTTGTTGAAGTAACTCCACTCAAGAATAGTTCCGTCAGTGACGGCATAAGCTGCAAGAAAACACTCGTGGTTTGGCTGGTTACCGAAATGCTGTCTAATATTCTTTACACCGATTGCGAAAAATGACAAAATCAACATAATAGTCCTGAAAAAAGTAACAGAATGATAATTGTGCAAAAAGCAACATATTACTTAAAATGCAGAAAGCAACAAAATGCTAAACATGCAAAAAGGCAACAGAATGCTTGAAAACGCAAGTGGCTAATAAAAATGCAAAAACCAACAGTGCTCATTGCAGCGTTTGTGAAAAAATGCCAAAGGCAAGAGATCAGCTCAAACAAAGCATCAGCGCATCCAACGCTGTGTCTGTAACGCTCAGTGCGGAGCTTCGTACCTTGAAAGCGCTTCGCGGCAAGCTAGCGATTGTCGTCATGCTTAGATGCAAGGATCGCAAGTTGGAAAAGTTCGCCACGGTCAGATTCTCGCTGTTCAACTGGTTCCAGCTGTAGTCGATCTCTGAAAGGGAGCGGCTGAACGGGAGCCCTGTTTGCGACGATCTCAGCTGGACCGGCTGCGACAAGTAGCTCCTGGAAACCCCGGGCGCGTTAGTTCGCTCAGGTTCGGAATTAACCCCGCGTAATCCTTGCTCGACCAATCTTCGACCGTTACCTTCGCGCCTTGAGCACTCGCAGCCGAACCAAACTCCTCCAAAGCGACTCTCGGTTGATGCTCTGGTCCCAACGTGTGTGCGATATGTTGAGGGTGGCGAGGTGGACGAGACTGCCGAACGCGCCCCTGTCTATGGTCCGCGTCCTGACGCCGGCGTCAAGTGCCATCGAGAGATCAAGGACTTCGAGCATCGACAAATCGAGCAGTGTTTCCCTGCGAAGTCGGTTACCTTTTACTTGATACACCAGAAAATGTTTTTATTGAAAGAGCCAATCGAATTTGATTGCGCATTTTTTAGTAAATTTTCAACGCCTGGCATTCTTTAACAAGTTGGTACAAAAAAAACGACATTTTAGGGAAGTACAGTTGCGAGAGAAAATTTAAAAGGCTCGTCGAGTCTTTCAATCGTCGTTTTGTCCGGAAAGTGTCGTTAAGCNGTCGCCAAATCAACACCCNTCTGCTCCTCACATGTTTCAAGTTTCTGATACGCCGAAGGCAGCTCTGACGTCATCAGGCAAGTGTAAGTGCAAGTCGCCAATTATCATGTTGTGTGTAGAAAATGCCTCAGAGCAAGATTTTGAGAAACATTTAGTGACCGCTACGAATCATATCGAAGTAAATGAGAAACGCATCCAAGTAAGTTTGCGCCGAATTAGAGCAGTGTCAGAGTGCAGTTGGTACACGGACAACCACGCTGCAAAAGAAACTCTGCCTTCAAGCGTAGGTAACGGTTAGAGTTCTATTCCTTGCTGTTTTTTTCGCTGAAACATTTGAGTCATTTTTTTCTGAGACATTTTGGTCACTGAAACACTGCGGTCATCTGTGTAACAGTTGTACTAAAACTCGCCGTAACAGTGTTTCCAGCCTATATTTTCAGACATTCTGACAGAATTGACTTAATTTTATCGGTCATTTGAAAAACATTGCAGTCCATGACCGAAAAAAAAACAGATTCCGTGTGCAACGTATTTTGTTATATTCTACTAGTGGTACGAGATTTGAAGTGATGCGGTCACTACTTGAGTAGTTTGTGAAAAGGATTGCCTTATAAACATTTGTTGCCTGTTGTGATTGTGACCTTGCTTCCAAAAACGACAATTCGATTAACTTGCTTCCGACCGCCGTTCAGACTGCTGTGAACATAGCAAGTGCTCTGTAGCGGACAGTTACAACTGTTCAAGAATTTTTCATTGTACCACACTTCGAAGCGCGTTTCTCACCAACCTGCATATCCGTTTTATGCCGACTCCAGCCAATGAAAGTTCGCGAAGTTGTTTTGGCAACCTGCTGCCTGTCAGCGTTCTTATGTTGTAGTTGTAAGATAGCTGTAGAATCTCCAGATCAGTCAAATGCGAAAGATCAGGGACTGAGGTCAGACGATTGTATTGCAGAGACAACTTTCTCAGCTGACAGAGTGGCTCGAAGCTGTTTTCGTAGACGTGTTGTATTCTGCGAAAGTTTGCTTGGGTGGCGGAAGTCAAATACAACTTAACATTTTTTCCTTCGTTCTGGCAACAAATTTTTTACAAACATTTTCGGCTGTTGCAAAACTTGGACGTGTCCTGTCTCAAAATTCCACACGGAAAAGAAAAAAAATCAAGATAATAAAACTTTTGCGTCGCATCGACTGTGCACAGGGATGTTTATCTCGGGCAATCCTCAACTTGCCAGAGATACTCGAGTTTTGAAGGTAACTTTTAGTGGACGGTGCGTTGGGATTGCTGCCATGAACTGTTCAGTGTGACCTCTACGACTACGATATTAGAAACGGGAAAACAAACATTAGTAATTGGTCGAAAATAAACCAGTTCTAGCTTCTTATTCCGTACAAATGCCTCCATGAAAAGTTTAGCCACACCCGAGCTTTGAAGCAGGTGTGCACAACCTGCGACCTTCGATGAAAAAGTATGCGGTCGTGAACATGTAATTTAAAGTATTAATTATGGCGGCAGTGCGTCAACAACAAAAAGTCATTGTCTCCTGTATGATGATACATAGAAATACAGTCAAACAGACGTGTGGAAGCCGGCTAGCCTCAATGTGCGGAAGCAGAACAGAAACAATGCAAAAATAAAAAAATATTAGGAACTCACGGGCGATCGTAATCATTAAACATAGCGTAATGCGGCTCGCAATAGCGAAAGGGTTGAGCGCCCCTGCTTCAAACCAACGTTAAAGATTTTTGTTTGCGACACAATCAACCACCTTTGGCATTTACGGGTGCACGACTTGGTAGCACGGTTATACAGACAAAGTGTTAACGGAAAGGCTTGTCTACAATTTCCAATCGCTTGTATGACTTTTTCCTTTTTTTCCAAACCAATCGTACCTGTTAAACGAGAAATCCGCTTCGTCAACACGTTCCGTCACTTCCTCCGGCAAATCGTGAAATTCGTCTCTGATCTTCCTCAGCAGATTGTAACGGTAGTCGAGCGAAATAAAACGAGGCCTCACGGAGCGACTTTCCTTCTTTCTCGCGCTGTGATTCTCGCTTATATCAAACAGCAGCCTTAATAATCTTTGCGAGGAACAGTCAACGATAATCTTCACTGCGCCGTTCACGTCAGTAACGTCTTTACACACACATCGTTTCAAACACGCGCCGTTGCCATCTCCCAACCAAGGCGTCAGCTCATGTGCCCGTTTTGAAGTTGCAGCTGTTAGCGTTCCAAAGAATACCAGAAAACAACACAGGGATGCACCCTTTCTCATTCTTGCCGTATCTGCTTATCGTTTACTTTCTCGGCGGTAGAAACACTGGCACTACACTGAAGCCCTGCTTTTCGCAAAAAAATCAACGAAAAAAGCAAAAACCAGCAATTTTTCTCCGGAAGGATTAGAAGCATTTTGCGGAGAAGTACTTCCAATTTCGACCTGTAATTTGTCCGCTGTGTCCACGCGCGAAGTTTACTTCGCTTCAGATAAAATCGCACTTTTGCACCTTTCCGTCGTACGGGTCTGGACCGCCAGGCGGCATGCCACCTCCGTTTGCGTCAGCGAATCGGAATTAAGGTCAATTGATTCGCGTGCCACCAGACTTGCAGGCTGCCGCTTTTGACACCTCTGACGTCAGCAGTTCACGCTAGCCTCGTTTTTGACGAGATTTCGAACATTTTTATTGGTACGCATGACAGATGTGTACAATTATGTCGTGGCAACAGTTGTAGTAAGTAGGGAGGCCAGACTGCGTGGCGCACAGCTGGTTGTCCATTGCAGCACTTGAAAGCTTCATGAGTGTATCGTCATCGTTTTCAGATTTCAATTTTTCGAACCTTTTTCACAATCAAGACCGTGTGTTTGGGTGGTTTAAAAGATCCTGTTAATTTCTTTTTCACTCCTTGTCAAACCGCTTCGTCTGGAGCATTTGTGTCGCATGCAACAGAACAGGAACAACATAAGCACTTCGTTTTTTTTCCTTGCCTGCCTGAACGAGACTTTCATGATGGCTTTCCTGTAAACAAACAACGCATGCTATGTTCAGCACCCGACTGGCTTCGTTGGTTTTTACTCCANTGCAAACTCCGCCGTGCTGCAACGACGNTCTTCCCAGTCAATGGAACAACTGTTCGGTGAAATACCCGACAGAAAGTCGAACGCTGTACAGTGATCCCGAAGACTTCCATATTAGCCGTGCTGTTCAGCTCTCGGTTACCACCGTTAGTTGCTCATCGCTGTGTAGAATATTTGTGTTACCTAAACCCACACTCGACTGTAGACCTTGAGCGGAAAAGCATACCTGCGCTAATTGCACTTTGCTTTAAACAGCAGCATTCACAGTCGCATGCAAGAGCGTGTGCAAGACATGATGTAGCGTAAACATGATGGCAAAGCGCAGTGAGCTTGTAGCGCGGTCAAGTCAAATGTGACGTAACAATTACCTCTTGCACTGTGTTTTTCGTGTCTCTTTCTCGCACCCAGAATTCAATTGACGCAATCGTCCTGTACTGATCACGTCCTTGACCAGCACTTCTGTCGAAACCGTTATTTTCGTCTTCTTCGCTTAAAGATACAATCGCAAAAGCTATGCTCCGAGCCGCGCAATTTTTCACACACGTTGTCGTTTGTTGATGAACACATTTCGACGTGTTTATGTTATGTTTTAGTTTTTTTTCTATTCTGGCTCCAAGAAACTGCCACGTTTCGATGTTTTGGGCTAAGAATTAACTTCCTAATTAACTTCTGCGCTTTATTCACGTGTATCTGTTTTGATCGCAGGTTTACGTCGAAGATTTGACAGCTGAAGACTTTTTGCTCATTCTCTCAACCTCCTTCCCACGACTCCCAAGGCCGTCATTGGAAAAGATGGTTGCTTTCAACTCGAAGGTGCTTTTTTTCGTTTTTCCGCCAAATCGCTTTGTATAGTTGGAGAGCAGTTGTGTATGCGGTGATTATTATCACCAGCAAGACTTTTTGCGCTCGCAGTAAAGCTCAAGCATATTCGGCAGATTGTGGAAGAAAGTCATGGAATCTAGGGGATAGTGTAATATAGGGTCATTTGGTTGACTCATTCTCCTTTCACCGTGTTTCCTTTTTCTATTTTGTCCCAGGCATTGTGATTTTATTCAAAACCCACCTGACCAGATGAACCAAACATTCCTGATATACGCGTCGATATTCTCCGCAACAAAGACAGTGATTTGTAGAATGCATAATTCCTAACTGGAAACCTCTACTTAGGGCAAAAAAGCACAGGATTTCGAATCGAAATCTTCGAATTTCAAACCCCTTCGCCAACTGACAAAGGCGTCCAGTATCGTGGGNATGTTTCNACTGAACTGTACCAAAGGACTTGAATAACATGCTGGACACTTATGCGCCTTCGTGTTGTCCATCGCAGAGTGGATCGTGCCTTATCACTAAATTTTGAAAACAAACAAGAACATTTTTTGTGTATCGCACTTCCTATCTCCAGGGCGCTCTTTTCCTTATCACATTTTGTATAATATGGACAATCGCTTATATTTCAACATTTTCTTTCCGGTGCGTATGCAACGGAAACGATGTAAGCAACGGAAATGTCGTATTCAACGAAAACGTCATCTGTTCCGCTCAGGTGCACAAGCAGGTCGTGGTTGACCGCGCGTGGGGTCATCGAGGCGCACCGTGGGAGTTCAATCTGCGAGACTTGTCGCGATGGTGCGCTCTGGCGGCGAAAGATGTCAGTGCCGAGATTCCGCTCGATGTCGGCAAATACGCTTATCTGGTGTACTGCGAAAGACTGCGCACAGCCGACGACAAGACGAAGGTTTGTTCTTCAATAGCCTGTGCCTGTTGTACGTCGGGAACAGTCACCAAAAGGACTCGTAGCGTGAAATATAAGTTAAAACTTTTTCGTAATGAAAGAGTTTTTTCGTAATTTGTTCTTCTGTTGTAAATTCAATTTTCTTTAAGTCAAAACAAAAAAAAACTCCACAAGTTAATATAGCGTTCTCAACGTTATTCGTGCTGTTTTTTTGCATTGGTTCACCGAAAACATGTATTTCAAAGAATCCTCTATGCACAGTTAAATGCAACTAGCGTTTATACTTAAGTGAAATAAGTTCGACCTGTTAAACGTAGATTTTAAAACCATTCACTCTGTCGCTTGCTATCCACGATTTCTGTCCTTACATTATGTTTGAAACGTACACTTAAGTTCCGCTCTGTCAAATCTTTCAACCCTTCCGGTAATAGACAAAGACATTGAGCAGATTGTCCGGTCCTCGACTCTAAGATACTTGTTCCAGGCGCAACTGCTCGTGTCTATTTTTATCTCGGCCATCTGCTGGTTGTTGACTGAAGCAGAGTGTTTTCATTCGAAACCCCTTTACCTTGTTGCGTTGTTGCAACTTACTGGTTGTTTTTCAGATGACTGAGTTGTACAACGATGTCTTCGGAAGCGAAGCGTATTGGCCAACCCGGGCGTTCCGCATCACCGCACACACCATACAGGTGATTTCACGCTCAGCAGTTAAAGCGAGGAAACAAACAGTTAGCCGTTTGTTTTTTTGTAATCTATGGGAAATTTGTTTCAATTGCGTTTAACAGACCTTTCTCTGTCTAGTTTGGCAACGCTGTCATGAAGAGGGAACGATCCTACACTGCATCGACTGCAGACCGACTCGTCATCACCACTAGTTTCCTCCACTCTGCCGAATCTCTTGTCCACGCTTTGAATCAGGTAGACGTCTTTCTCGTGCAAAATGAGTTTTGTATTTACTTGGCGAAAGCAAGGTTTAATCCTTGACTACACGGATACCTCACGCACGGTGCACTGCAATCTTTTTTTTTTCGCGAAGACTTTTCGGTCATTTTTTGCTGAGACATTTTGATCACCGAAACATTTCGATCATTTGTCTCACAGTTGTAACAAAAACTCGCCGTAGCAGTGTTCATTAGCCTATGTTGCCAGACATTCTGACCGAAATGACTTTGTTTTTTTTTGGTCATTTCAAATTAATTTCGGTCTGTGGCCGAAAAAAAGCATTCTACAATCTCTCCCCCCCATTGATCCGGCAGTCGCAATAATCGACACGTGACAAGATCTGCCGAAAATTTCCCCCATAATATGTTTGTGTTACGTTTTTACTTTCGACCCATCGGTGTACCCGCGGCTAAGTTCTGATGTGTCTGAAAATATCCCTCAATGCCGAAGCTCAGTTCCTTTGAACGTTGATGTGTCAAGGCGGTTTTTGTAAGTTTGGCACGCCACAACGTCCAAGTACGTTTCATAAACTTCTCGAAACAGCTTGCGTCATCGCACGGTCGATTGCGCATTTTTTGAAACTGCAGCAGAAATATAACAATGGCACAAATCAACCGTGGCATTTATCCTCGTAATGAGTGAGTGACGAAGTGCGGTCAGCCGTGATTGGCGTTTTCATCCGTAACTTTTGTCATTTGCGTGCCGCTCGTATTTTCAGAAATGGCCGTGCCTTCTGACTGGGCCCAGCGGATCAGGAAAATCAAGATTGGTCAGAACCGTGGCCGCCCTGGCCGGTCAGCACCTGAGGGTGTTGGCCACTAACAGCGCCATGGACGCCATAGAGCTGCTGGGAGGCTACGAGCAGTGTGATCACGTGGTCAGGGTTGTTGAAAGCTTGCAGCGAGTTCGGAGGTGAGGTCAGCTCTGGCGATCCATGTGCACGGAACAATTATTGCCAGTGTGTATGGGGGGGGGTAGGGGTGATATTATCGATGCGATTGTGTTGATTTCCCGCACCACGGGCGGAATTACGATTTTACATCGTAGAGCGGGTGTGGGCAAACATTTTCTATGGAAGAGCATATTGAAAACTTCATTGCTACCGGGAGGCGCATATATCACATCTCTGAACCCTTTAAAAACTGTGACAAGATCTTTTTACATCCGCCAGCACAAAATAAAGGTGGCAATAGTTACCTGCTGCTGAGAAAATCTCGATACTTCTGATCGAGGCATGTGAAACCTTTTTCACTAACGAGCCATATTCGATTTTTGGAAAGTAATCGTGTGCCGCATCGATTTTCATTGGATGAAGCTTTAATTTCGTCTATTTTAAACTACCAACCACATGCCGGCGACAAGCTTATTGAAAAATTGTGCATTAGATGAGACGTGTGATACGGTTACCAAAGTATCTGCAGAGGCAAAAATCCCAATGGCCACTTTTCGCGACTACCAACAATGCCCCCGCGGGCCGTAGTTTGCCCCCTGTCACAAGGAAAAAAAATCGCGTCAAATTTATTGCCTGTTTCAGTCTCAGCGCCGACTGCGTATTCCTGAAAACTCCTGAAAAGCAATTATGTTTATCTCTTTATGTTTTTTCGTGTTTTTTTTCTGAAACACGTGTGTCAGATTTTTCTTATGTTTTTTTCTTTTTTTCTGAAGCAAAATGCTAAGTTTGTGTTTGTTATACTCGAGGTGCAGCAACTTTTCATCAACAATGATCTTTTCCTGTTCAATTTTCATGCCTTTTTTATTTTTACTTTCAGAAGTTTATTTGATGAAATGCAGATTCATCTAAAGCAAGGCAGAGACGAGAGCTTTCCTCACTTAATGAAGGTTTGTTTGCGTACTTGAATGTCTTGTTTGTAACAACGCTTGAACAGTGATTCGGAAGATTTAAAAAAGTAAAGTCACTATCACTGGCAACACGTCGATCGCTCCTGGAGAAAATATCGAAATGCTCCTTCGTGCCATCGATGTGATGAGTCCGGTTAATTGAACGAAACTCTGCAATGTTGTACACTAACTTGGGTAACGCAAAGTCTGATGCAGGCCATATCAAATGTTCACGCGGGCCGCAGGTTACCCAGCCCTGCCTTAGGTCGTAAGAGGCTTCTTCTTAGACGATAGAGGCTTCTGGCATAAGTACCTGCTTATCACGGAGCTTGTTTTTACGCAATGTTGTACTCAAAATTGGGCAACCAAAGTTCTGATGCCGGCCATATCTGATGTTCACGAGGGCCGCAGGTTCCCCCCCACCCCTGTTTCAGACAATCGCAGGTTTCATTCCAGATGGTTGATAGTTCATTCCGAATGGTGTGGGGGATTTGCGTAAGTAGCTTCAGGTTCATTTACCACCACACACGGATTATGTGCAAATTCCTCCGCACTTCCTATGAGGAGTGGTACCCGTTTCGTATTGATCATCATTTCTAGGATTTCTTTCTCTCACAAAGTCTACGTTATTTTGTTAATCTCATGCAACTGTGGTTAACTGCACACATTGCTGTATTTAGAAATGTATGTTCTATTTCAGGCTGTAGAGGAGCTTGACTCATTCGTTCAAACACTAAGCAGCGCCGCCAGTGCACGGGATATCGAGAAGTGTTTGGCCGCTGTGCGGCAGTACGTGCAAGCAATCAGGATGGCTGTGAAGCAGCATGTCCGCGAAGAGGAAGCAAAGTCGGCAACCAATGGTAACAAAATGAAAGCGTGCTGTTGCAATTCTCATCTTTTTTCTTGTAACTTCTGCTCCACGATACAACAACCCGTTAACACCAAATTTGATGCATTCACCGGAGGCCGCAAAATGAGTCTTCCAAACAAAAAACAAGCTGTAGTCAATTCACGATAATCTCGGTTTCACTGGTCTGTTTTTTTTTGCTTTGTATCAGAACCTTCAGGTGCTAATATTTGTTGTGTACTTGCTGCCTAACGTTTTTTTTCAGTTTTCTGTTGCTTTTCTCGGAAATGAGCGATTCCAATTAAAACTGCGGACGTCAACAAACTTATAGTAATTCAGCAACACGATTCATTCACCCAATCGGGTTGCGTGATCAAGTCCCACATATGTTTATTTTCAAATTTCCTTCGTTTCAGCGGCTTTAGATTGTTGCTTAGCAACGGCGTCAGAGAAAACCAGTGAAGGAACTTACGAATGGAAGGACAGTGTTTTGGTTCAAGCACTAAGAGATGGTGAGTTCACAGAAGAGACATGGCTCCGGTATTACCGGTTATTTGTTGCATGTATGGTGGTGACGCCCAAGGCTTTTCACTCAATGTCAATAAGTACACGAAAATGCGAACTTGGTCATTAATAAGTGCAAGTGGTGTCAGTGGTTTGTTGAGGAATCGAATTGCTGGCGGTGCTCGTGGTTTCATCAAAGATTATTAAACAGAGACAACAGAAAAGAGAAATATTTGTCCGTTATTGCGTCTCGCTGAAGTTGCTGGCAAAGAAGCAGTCCTCATAACAATACTTCAGTACACGTTGTTTGACAGTGTTGTGAACTTTTTATCTTTGCTCCCACTGCCAGTAATATTGGGTTGATGTTTAAACATTTTCCTCTTCCTGGCACTTCACAGAATGTTTGTCACTACGCACGGCAGACCGTCGTGCCTGAACCGAGCAAATCGCTTCCACGCGTCTGTCTTCCTGCTTAGTTTTGACCCATACAGCAGACCAGTTTTTTTAGCCTTTCTGCTGCAGCATAACTTTCCGCAAATGTTTCCTTTGCTCCTGGAACATTATGCAGTGATCCGAGTGTCTATCCTACTTTCTGTAATAAATCTCTGAAACAGCCTATTGTTACAACCACATAGTACTGTGGCGAATTTCGTCTCGGCGGTCAATTTCGGTCTGTTTCGGCGGAACCCGAGCAACTCGTGGAACCCTGAGGTTCCGCGGAAACCCGGCTGAAAAACACTGCAGTAGACAAAAAGTTTTTATTAGCGCACGGCCGCCATAACTTACATTTTAAAATTCCATGTGCACAACCGCATAAATTTTATCGCATGCCGCATGCTGTAGACCTTGTTGTGCGAGCACTTATGTTGAACCGGCACGCGCATGTTGTATTTGCCCTTCGGTCAAGGTTGATGGCGTTGTGCCACGTTTCGGCAGGCGATTGGCTGTTGATTGATGACGCGAACTTCTGCTCTCCGTCGGTGCTCGACCGATTGAACGCCCTGCTCGAGCCGCATGGTGTCCTCAGTGTGACCGAACGCGGATTGATCGATGGAAAGATTGTGGAAATCAAACCGCATCCAAACTTCAGGTTAATTGAACGTTTTGCTTTTATTTTCGACGCAGACTGTTACATAGTTATCCATACCACAACATTCGCCGTGATGATTAGAATGTGAAAATATTTTGCACGTGGCTTTGTCGCCACAGCATTTGAAAAATGCACGTTTTCTTCAAACTCGACCGGAAGCTTACTAGGTGTTGATCTCGTTTTAGATTGTTTGGACAATAATAGACATTGTTTTTCTTCGAAGCAATGTTTTCAAAGGCGTTTTGAAATACCGAAACGGTCTTTCAAATGTTTCCAAACGTCTCTCAAGATGCAGTAGAACCTCACCATATAACCAGGGCCGACGAGCGAAATTTTACAAGGGGGTACGAAGACCGATACCGTTCCCCCTACCTCCTGGGGCACTCGTCGGAAATTGTGCAGCATGTTTGTATAGTACACAGAATGTAGATAAAACAGCTAACATGCTAAGACTTAGAACAAATACGTTAATTGCTACACTGACTTACACTGGGTAATTTTGAGCTTGACTACAGAAGAGCTTAGCATGTGCACTTTCATCCTCCAGGGCCTCACTACCTAACAGGCCAGGGAACGCCTCTTGTACACCCCTGTGATGGTCCCAGCACATAACAACCGCCAAAACACACTCAAATCTTTCTTTACGACCATCTCGGTATTCAGACAAAACAGTTCAGGTCTCTCAAAATGTCCTTGCTCTCAGCAAGACCAAATATGATATAAAACTGCTTCGAAGTGAGTTCAGTGAAGCATCTACCCTATTTTTTTCAAACAGCATCTCCATGCTGCAACAGCCTGCCATTTCATTCCATTGCTTTGTCTTATCCCAGATTGATATTCGCTTTGGACCCCCTCTACGGCGACCTCTCCCGGGCGATGAGAAACCGTTGCATTGAGATCCACTTGGTGGCGCCAGACCTGGCCTCCGAGGACGCATTCGCTGCGGACGAGGCCGACCTTGTCCTCCGGTCAAAGTGCGCCAGTCCCAATGAGCGTCAGCTGATTCGCAAACTCACTCATAAGCTGCGACAAGAACCTGGTTGGTTACGATTATATTCGAAGCGTTCCGACGAAGTCAGAGTGATTGATTATTATCACTTTATGTGTGGGTGTTTGTTCTTTTTATCCACCAAGGCTGGAGCGTGCGGAGCAAAGTTTTGTGCAAATATCTAAGAGAGGGTAGGAGACATAAAATGCTTTTGATTTAAAGTAAGTTGAACTGTTTCTGAATCTGGTGAATTGCTGGGATGTGAATAGGTTAAGAAGGTCAAAGCGTCCACCTGGTTCAAGTAAACATTTGATTGTGCTCAGTTTGAATTGGATATTTCGCATTTCCGTTGCCATGTAGCAGACGTTGTACCCGCTACGGTTGAATGCGACCATGCCAAGTGTAGCTTGTCATTGATCTGCTGCTACGATTGAAGATCTCCCAAAATTTGATTCCAGTTTAGTATTTATGCGAATCTCGTTTCTCAGCAGAAAATCGAATCTCTGCTATGGCCGCCATCGTGGAACAAGCAAACAGAACACTGTCCATTAACAGAAGAGGCCTGACGCGCGGGGAGGTAAGAAAACAAAACTCCTCTTCGTCTCATTATGATGTAACGCAGTTATTTTCATTCTGAAGCAGCGCGTTAATTTCATGATATAATCCCGCGGTAATCCCTTCAAAGCCACTGGTGCGAGTTGTAGTTTGAACCCAGAGTCGATTGATTTTTCTCCAGGAAGAAGACCCGTCCCCCCATCAAGATTTTCCCCCTTTCGGCAAAATAGCCGTTCCCTGTGTCCGCGATTACATGCTTTGGCCAAGATGGGCCCTTGCTCTGCGCCAAATGGACTTTTTCAATGACCTGAAAGAACCACAGGAAAGGTAAACAGCTCTTGCTCTTCTTGATGGCATGCAATTTTTTAAAATATATTTCTTTGTGTAACGCTCTAACATATTACTGCGCAAGGAAATGCAACTTTACGTTTGTTTTTCTCCTCACTAAATACTAAACCCCCACAATGCTGGTTCGCTCTCAGCATGATGTTATTGGCGTCCTCGGCGTGGTATGAAAAATGTTCCACTATACTTCGATTCAGACCTAACGGTGGTCTTTAAAGAAAAATCTTCACTGAGTATCAGCTTTTCTCATATATTTGCACGTCACTGAACTGCCGGTAACATTCCTGAAAGATCGTTTCTCTGTGTCAAATGATTGCGTCTTCATATTTCGAAAGAGTCGGCATTACTGCAACGTTTTCGTTCTTGCATGTCCACTTGTTTGAGTTGTGATCTTGTTCGAAATTGTCTGATGCTTTATTGTTAACTTTCCAGCGACTTGGACGAAACAGTGTACAAACATTTCACTTTGTGCTCGTACCTGAGAATATACTTGGAACACGCTTCACAACTTGACTGGAAGATAAGGATTTTGCTTCTGGAAACATATCTTCCTGGTTTAGAAAAACATTTGGGTCAGTGTCATTGCTTTTCATTGGTTTTCCATCGCAGTAAGAAGCATCGCATTCGTTGAAGCGCTTATGGCAATGTATTTCAAAACAGCATGTTTCGATTATATAACTGACCCTTTATTTCGCGCTAACTTGCCAGACAGTTAAAGCCGTGTTTGTTTTTGTCTTGGTGCAAATTACCGTAAGGAGTTTAGGTTTGATGATCAATAAATCCTATTTTAAAGTATTGTTGCAATATTCCAATATTATTAGCTCCAATAGTCAAACCAACAGTAATAGGACATTTTCTCAAAGTTATCGAAGTAACCACTGCAAGCCGCCGACTCGTTTCGATGCAAAGTCTCTTTTGCTTTCATCTGAATTCTTTTTTATTTTTCCCATTGTTTTCGTCTTGCAGCGATCAAGAAATCAGATTCGCAGTACGTCTGCCACAACTACGTCAAGCTCTGCCAAGATATCTGCAGTGACGTATTTTCTTGTGACGTTTTGCAGAAGTCATTCGATGGGGTCAGTTCCGAACTTTCTGTCTCCTCAATTTTAATCCAATGCATAAAGTTCGCGACCTTCCAACTCTTCGTTTCTTGCAAAGTTGAATCCAAACTTTGTAAATCGTTTTTCAAGCTTCATAGACGCAACATCTGAATCGATTGCCACCCTCGTAGAACTTCTGTTCTTCTTTCAGCAGATAACTGATCTGAGGAGCTTTCCTTGGGACCCGCGCTGGTCAATGCAGACTCTGCAGTCACACCTGCACGGTAAGCGTCTCTGAACGAAATCTCACAAATACGATACGACACACGCGAACTCATAGTCTTTTACTTCCCGTTCAACTGTTGACGAACATTCACTGCATGCGGTCCTGTGTTGCTTGGTAACGGATGAATCTTGTTCCTGATTTGCAGGTTCGGAGTCACGTGACTTTACTTCACAACGATCGATGGCGTTTTACGTCACTCAACGCTTCTGCACCGACGCGGCGCGTTCCAAGTTGCAACGGTCTTCCGGAAAGAAGCGGACTTCGGCAAAGAAGTTCGTAACCGACGATGCCGCGGACTTGTCCGGCGGAATGTTCGGCCCCTATCCTATCTATTACGCGAGCTGCTTGAAACGTTCTACTAGCAGCTAGATGATTGTTTGTGTTGCTGAGAGTCGCCAAAACAGGGGATTTGCAAAAAGCGCCTCAATCTATGTCATACAAGTGTAAAGTGGGCTGTCAGGATTCAGTGTGTCGTACTACTAGGCAGTTACTTGGTGTGGACCGCATGGTGGTAGCAGAGCGCCGACGATGCATTTTTTGAGCTGACTTATGGTTAGACTAACCCTGATACCCTAAATCGTGCGGACCTGTCTTTGCACCTGTCATCACACCTGTCTTTGCAGGGCTTTGAAGACCGCCCCCACCCTGTCCCTGGCAAAAGCCTTTCATGACAATGCTGTGCAATTGTGCGACCTGCCTCATCCCGTACTCTCTTCCACTTACGAGTTGTACGAAGCCTGGTACGTAGACAATGACCTCTATGGTTGTTTGTTTGGAAGCTTTGGGTAGCAAACTTCCCTATTATTTACTTACAAATGTGTTTTCGTTCTTTCCATCAAGGACTTCAATGAGAAAGATCGGCAATATATATTTTTCTGAGCGTGGAACACAAATAACTCATCTGAAGTTCGCTTGAGTCGGAATAAAGCTTGAACGAGTTAATGCTATTTAACTTCTATTTTGTTGTGTTGACACAACGAATGCCAAAACTAAACAGTATGCTGGGACGAAACAACACTTGTGAAATATGCTGGAATAGTTCTTATTGGGTGCAAGCATCCAGTTGCACTCTCTTAGATGTTCTTGCAATTCGGACAACCCACCTATGGAGTCAGGCTGCTTGTTTATTCCGTTAATGACAGAAACGATTACTTGGGGTTATGTATGTTACCGATGCAGCTTCATCTTGACTATTTTTCCGAAAAAATCAAGTAACAACGGTTATTTGACAGGCATACTTTATGGACTTGGACGTGATGTTGGTTTTTGCACGGTTTGAATATTTCGCCGAAACTTTAATACGGATTCTCTGATTATTGAAGCATCGCTTGTTGGCTTCAGTCCCACAAAATGTTTTTCTTTATATTGCAGGAATTCATTCCTTACGTCTAATTGCAAGTCCTTACGTTTTTCGATTTCATCTGAACGGGACCTGATGAGTTGCCAACTGCTGGAACGACAAATAACAAGTATTTGGAGGTGATTTTGCGACTTTAATTTTTTTTGACGGCAAGGACATCTCTGAATCGGGTCGTAAACAGTTCGTCGATCTTGCAACCAAACTATTAGTGCATGAGCACTTCGCGTAATCGATTATCCCCGATGCAGGGCGACTTGCTAGCTACATCTTTCGTTAGAGTGTTCACAGTTCTGTTCAATAACGTAAAATTGCGAAGTTGTCGCAAGCCTTGACTGAAACTAACATGTTACCAGCTGCATGGCAGTGCGGTCTGCACAGTGCTTTTGTCCTTGTTTGTTGGCGCGGCCGACATTCATTCTATAAAATGAACGCTTGGTTCGCATGGCAACCCCCGCACTTCGTACTCGAACCGCTGACCTTTCGAACGTCTCGGGATAACAATTTATTGCGCGGTATAACTGAAGGAGTGGTGCGAGATTGACAAATTTATTACGTACTTGCATTCACCATCACGCTTGCCTGATAACTTTGATTTAAAGTCTTAACTTTTCCATTCACAATATATTTGTGACTGTTGTTCAGGTACTACGGGAACACCACATTCTCCCTGTTGCCGTACACTGTGCGCCATGTGTACCTTCGCAAAATCATCAGGAAACTGGTCGGGATTTTGACCAAACCCCTCCAAGAAGCGCCTCAAGATTTCGCGAAAATCTCAGAACTGCTCGAAAGGATGAATCGCGATCTTCAGATCGCCGATGCGAGTGTCAGGGAGGAGAAGTTGGGAGGACGCTTGCGAAGGGCGATGTGGCCTTTGTCCGGGTACAAGACCCAGGAATCGTGCCACCTGGCCATGGGTGTGAACGGGGCGATCGCGGCGATGGTGACGTATTGCGCGCACGCTTTCGACGAAAACGTTGCGACGTCACTGACCTGGGATGACGTCACCGGTTTCAGTGGAAAAGCTGCGGAGGTTCTGTCGCGAATCAGAGGCGATTGTGACGTCACTGAAGCCCGCGAAACCGTTGTCGAACTGCAGTGGTTTTTGTTGCGTCACGGTGTCATCACCGCGGAGCAATTTTCAAGCTGGTGCGTTTCCGTGACGACGGACGACGCACAAACTCCGGCCATTGAGACCAAAGACAACGTCACCTTTGGCGTAGGCCCCACAGAGAAGCAGTTGTGGCCGCTGCGCGAGACTTTCCGATTAATTTCGCAATTGCGTCACTGCGCGACAGCGGTTTCGAACCCAGGCTGCAGGATCGCGCTTGCACCCATTTATTCAACAGACCTGTGCGGTCATGTCGAAGCTCTGGCGTGTTGCGAACACCCTTTCCGGCTGAAAGCGTATTTGCTGAAAGTGTTTGATCAAATGACGTTGCCGAGTGAAGCAGAAAGCACCTCTGACTGTGACGTCAGGAATGCTCACTCAGGCGAGAAATCAGCTGTTTTGCTTGATCGTCACAAACAATTCACTGGCGGCCGCTCCACCAATCCTGTTCTTTCTGTTTCAGTCGCTTCTTTGATTGGTGCTCACCGATGCGTGATAAAGAAACACGAAAAATCATTTAAATTAGACAATTTGCACAGTGACCTTTTGAGCTTTTTTGATGTAAACCTTAAAAACGCCACAGCCAAGTCAGAACAGTTGCTCAATTTGCAAAGGTTATTATGGGTCGACGCAGTCAGCCTGTCGCACGTGGTGACGCCAGCATGTCCTTTGACTCCACAGCTATCTTTCGCTGTGACGTACATAATGGAAGTGCTGACGTCATTGATCAATGACGTGATTTCGTCAGACAAAGCCGGTGTCTTGTATGGAAACATTGATTTCCGCACTACGTGCCAGCGTATAACAGAAGGCATCGCATTTTTCAAATCTTCCACAACTGATACACAATTGGATTCGAAAATCTGCATCGCGTTGGGCAACCTTTCCTGTGCTGCTGTGGCAGCTTTGCAAAAAACGCCACCCGAAGCTTCTTCAACATCGAGTTGGGCGGGAAACGTCATAGAATGCTTGAAGCACTGCACGGATGACTTCTTGCACGTCATGCACTTGTTGCTAGGCGACAACCAGGAAAGCTGCCCACGGTGTTGTGCTGAAGTAAGTTGTTGTGGTGCACATTTTATTGCCGCCATATTAAAGACGACAAGCAGTCCACCTCATCAGAAACGTAGTTGCTGCTATTTTTTGAAGTGTTTTTAGTTTTGCTAGCTTCGTAGTTTACTGGCGTCTACGTGTAGGAAGGTCACGAGTGACCGTGCATATCACACGATCTCGTTAATAGTAGAGTTTTTTTCTTTTCATTGACGTTTATCATGAAGCAGCATTTTGTGATGTTCGTCGCGGACAACGCATGAATGTTTTTTCTCCATTAGTGTTTTCGGATTACTTTGCCTGGTTCCTTCCTTCCAACCCACTCGGTTAAATTAATACGATTTCATAAGTATTGCTTGAGTCTTGCATCTTGAGTTTCTCTGCGTTCAGCAACTTTCAGTTATACCTAAACTAGCAACAGCCTATTTTGTTTTCATCCTTTCGCCCCTCTCCCCATACTTCCCACCACACGAACTTACTCTGATCTTGTGCAGGAGACGCTCAAAGACGTGACGGAGGTTCTTCTCTGGAAATCTCTGGGCCGGACCCTGGTTTGGTCCGGTCTCGTCCACCTGGCCATCATCACCCCACAAAACTGCATTGACCCTGTGGACTTGGACCAAATAAAACTCCAACTCATAACCGAGGCCGTAAGACGTGTTTTTTACGAAAAATCCTGCGACGAATATCAAGGGAGAATTATGTTATAAACGTTTGAATATGTCACTCAAAAGACACTTATCCAACTGCCCTTGTTGAAGTTCCATCTTCGCGAATTAATTCGCGAAATAATAAACGGTTAAGCACCACCTTCTCCTTTTTTTAGCAATACGCTAAAATATATTCTGCAATGTTGAAATATACTCACTGTTGGCTGCAAAACTATTGTAATTGACTGCGGCGTTTTGCCCTTGGTCGACGTTTACTTTGAGTAAGTCGAAGCTTTCATGAAAAACAAGTTTTAATGTACTGTTGTGCAGCTGTGTTGCCTCGACAGATGCGAAAAGCCGTTCTCCAGCTGTGTTCAAATGATTTGATTCACTGATCCAGGAACAAACACGATGTAACTGTCAAGGCTTGATAATGGTTTTCGTTTCAGATTAATCTCCAAAAGTTGGATGAGACCGTTCGTAATCGCTTCTACCGAAGCATGACCGGACGACCTTTGACCCGACCTGTCGCCGACAGCAACAGCAGAGAGATGGTTCCAGGGGTCATTGCTCACCCCCGCGTGGCAGTGTCGTTGGATCATCTGACAGAAGTTGAAAAGAAACTGGTCAAGTTGGAAAATCGAAGCGCGTTTTATAGACCGGCAAACGGATCGGTTAGCTGTTGTTTTTTGGTTTGAATGTTTGAAAGCTTTTTCCTTACATTTGTCCAAAATATTTATTGTTTGCGATGTGAGGCCGACATGATTGACTTAACTTCTGCAAGGATTGTAAACCACACAAAAATATATTGAGACAGTGGCCATATACTGAAAAATTTGTCTACTCAACAGGTGTAACGTAACTTGCAATGTAAGTTAAATGTATTTTATAATGCGTTAGCGGGTACGTCAATAAGACGGCGGTTATATCCTTTCTTCGCGTTAGTTAACTTACTACATCTTCATTTGCCCACAGTTCAGCAAGCTCCACCACGAATGTTCCAAATTTGTGTCATCAATTGCAAGCGTGACGTCAGTAGAATCGGCTTTGCAAGCGGCTTCTTCGTTATCAGTAGGTGTTTGGGATTGTTCTTCAAGTTGTTAGTCGTTAATTCTGTTTGAATGACCAGTCAAAGTAATCCCACTTCCACGGTAAACAAATCGTGATTTGCTTTGGAAAAATTCTTTTTTACGGTGATTGCAATTAACTGGACTTTTTTAAAAACTGTTTTCGTCCTTCATAACTTTGCTGCATTACAGATGGAAATCGTTTATAAAAAGCTGTTCAGAAGATGTTAATAAATTACTGTTTGGAACAGTCACCACCGCCGCTAGGCTGCACCTCACACTTGACCGACATTTTGCCGTTTCTTTGCGACTTACAACAAGATTGTTACTTTTGCGTGTCACTTTACAGTCCATTGTTTGTGTTCGCTTCTTTTCTTCTCTGCTTGTGCCAACCTCAGTTGTACACAAGAGTGGACAAGAGCTATTTGTTGCAGTCAACTTCTGATGCTCTGTCGAGTTTATCCGCCAGCATGGAGGCTTTCTGCGACGGTCTCTGTAGAAAATATCCTGAGTTTCCCGACTTTGTTGAACCAATCAAGATGGCTGTGTCGAAACAGGTTAGAACGCCTGACGTTTTCACGTTATCCGATTGGAGCAACTGCCTGGCACGTGATCCGAATTGTTACGATCGACATGTCATGTTACGTCACAAACGAAACAGAATTCAAATGGTTAAAAGACAATGCCAGTTAATTACATGGTGCGCTACGACTGTCAACTGCAGTTCAAATCCTTCAGGTTCGGTGTGCCAACTAGCATCGTGCAAACGTTAAAAAAGAAACCTTTCTCACGCGGGTTGTCTTGTTTTTGTCGCAGTTGTGCTACGGTTTGAATTTACTGTCAGCTGCTTCGAAAATATCGTCTGCCCACCGCGCCGCCACCGAAACCTCAGCCCCCACTGTGGAGGAGTCCGTGGCCGCTTTGATGAGTGCCGCAGCTCCGCCGGCAGATGGCGCTACCGAGCTACTAGCCACCGATGACGTGCTGGTGAAGTTAATGCGTGAGTTGCCATTGAACGTAACTGATGTCGGTGTTCGTTCTGATGAATGGAAATTATCAGCAAAGTAACGCTCCAGCAACCTCCGGTATCGTTGCGGTGCTGATGAGCGCAACACTGATGGTGAAACACTTCGTCTGTTTTTTTTACAGAAACCCGGGATTCATCTCTACCACCACATTTCAAAGCCAGGTTGGTTGCTCTTGAATTATTTTTGTTTGTTGTCCGGAAAACATTCT
>JGI24158J21664_10001651_pt1 | contig 25608 bp, 25 predicted proteins | sample Ectturendosymbi3_FD_21664 | JGI IMG/M metagenome (IMG submission 21664) | reverse complement strand
ACTCTCCAGTAGTACTCTAAGTTGACTGCTTCTTTCGATTATATTCAGATATACAACAAAAACTCCAATACACTTGAGCGTGAAGTCAGAAACACGTTACGTAACGGTTCGATGTACAGTTGGAATTAGAATGACGACGAACAAAAGCGCTAGGCGTTCGAATGCGCCACAGGAAACAGCGACCGAGTGCAGTTATGTAGGTTTGCAGGCTATGGCGTCGACGGTCGGACTGTTCGCAAACAAGTACATCGCGTTGAATCACCAATGGAATATTACCGGGAATCACGCAGTAAGAATGCACAAAACAATGAAGCACGAGTGTGTCCACTATGTATGAAGATGTCAAACTTAAATTCCTCAAATAATTTATTACGCATGGAAGTAACAGGTTTTACACAACTTATTACTATCTATAGACAATGTTGAAGATCCTCACAGCTTTTCGCATTGAAAAGAAAAAAAATCGTTTTAAATCAACGAGTATAGACCATTTGTACGAAAGCAATGAAGTTTTTTTTTTTGAATGACAACGTAGCGTTTGGTCACCCATCTAGACTACTGCTGCCTCTCGTTTAGTTGGCAAATGTGATTCTACAGTCCGTTGAATGAAGCCGGTTTGTTGTCAAGGATCGTTCGTTTCCGACCAAAGCTTGTTACGCATCACTGCAGGTTGTTTTTGCGCAGCGTGTGTGAACCTTGTTTAAGTAAGCTATTTTCTAATTGCAGGGTGCGTATTTGCAGTGTAAACGAAATAAGTTTTGGGGTAACTCATGCCTTTGCACATATTTTTTAGACCTGTAGGCAAGTTTGTTGACGAAGTCTTCCTGCAGAAAAAAACCTGCTGGTGCGTTTCCGTTACAAACCGATTTTATTTGTCGTTGAATGACAGACGTTACCACTGTGAGAAAGGAAGAAATCGAAGAATTAACCGAAGAGGACTTAAATAAAGTGGTTCACATTATTCTTGAAGAAACAGACACAATCTGGCTTTTTGACCAGAAGGGAACGGCAGTGTCTGACGAGTCGGACGATGCAAAACTTATCGAGTAATTCTAGCGCGTGGTTGGATGTTCTTTTATTGAAAAATCCTGCGAATTTCACTTCCATTGAATGCTTTCCGAAAAATTGATTGTGCATATTTGAAACTGTAATTATTAATAACAAATTTTTTGTTTTACCGCATATTTAAACCATTATCAGCAAGAACAAGTGTATAATTGTAACGCGTTATTCAAAATTCGTAAAATAATTAAACTTTCTCACTATCGTTTTCTATATTATGTAACTCGTTGGCGGCTCACAATTTTTTGTAGGTTTCAAAATCCCGCAAACATGGCGTTGTTTACTTTGCTCAGTATTTCCATTTTGTTCTTTGTAGCAACGCAATTTCGTATCCCTGCTTGCAAAGTTCTCAATATCTCAGTAACAGCGTTCATTTAGTGCCGCATTTGTTGCCCAATCCATCTGAAGCTCACGAGTTGTTGAAGACGCTTCAACGTCTCCAGCAATTTTTTTGGTGCACGACGTGGTATTCTGTGTGCCTGGCTGTTGACACACTGCTGATTTCCTTGTGCAACCACAGAAGCACCTTAAGTGTAGATCAAATTCCGTTGCAGACAGAAGAATCGATCCTACGAAGAACTGTGCAAAACAAAAGAAGGAAACGATCGTTTTTCAGAACGTGGAATGCAAACTTTCAACTTTTCGCTTAAACACAAAGACGTTCAAGCTGAGAAGGTAATGTTTTGTCTTTCTTTTGCTGGTTATCAACGCAAGCTCACAAAAAAGTCGAAACTCCGAGTCCAGTTTCGAATAAAATTTCAATGGCTGCACCAAAAGCGGTGAGGGTTGCAGCTGGTGGCATCCCTTACGGACCTTACGCTCGAGTTCAGAGCCTTTCATGCAGTCTAAAATCAACCAAAAACCTGCTGCATATAGGTCAGGACATTCAAGTTCCACAGAGCCCTTTTTAACTCTCAAACCCTGGAACAAAATCCCGGCTGGACCGTCCTCTTATAGGACCTGCTGCACTTCAGTCTTTTATATGTTTCATGTATTTAACAGCATGTCGCTTGTGTTCATATCAGAACATATATTTGACAGTTTTCAGGTCTGTGCTGTTTCTGTTTACCTCACGAAAACGCATTTCACACCGACTGCATAGATAAGGTCTCTGGAAGAAGCGTAGCCCTGAAGAGTTTAGTTTTCGGGAGGAGAAGTTTGGTTTGAGTTCCTAAAATGATGCAAATGGCAGCACGGTTTTGCAAATATGTTTTGTAGGTAACGATTCTATGGCTCGTGAACGCGTTATGGTTTTGACTTCTCTGACGTGATATCGCTTTCACTGGTGACGTATTGCACACTTTAAAGTGTGAAAACGTTTGAGTAGAGTTGCACTTGAAAAAGCACCGGCATTTAAGCTAACTTCATAAGTTTCACCAAAGCAAATGACTTGTAGGATTACTTGTCCGCTTTGATGATGGAAATCCGATTCTTATAATCAACAGAAATGACAGCACTGTCTTTACGTAAAACCATTGAACAAAAGCTTTTGATCAATTTCGTGCAACAGTGCAGTATTGTTTTTTGGCACTGCAAGCACAAATTATTGTCTTCTGTTGTATTATTTGTAGAACTTTTATCATGAATCATTTAACCGTTCTTAAGGCACATTACACTTTCCTCTGAAAACTCTAGCTAGAGCCACTGCGAGATACTCCAAAGCATCTTTGGCTTCCGGGTGGATTGCAGAAAAAAGCAGCCTTTTTTCAGCGTTTTTGTTTTTTATTTTTGGTCGTTTAATAAAACACGTTGCAAACGAAGGCCTAATAGTAAAAAATAAAAAGTTTTTATTGAAACACCACTCGTCTATAGTGGACATCCGCGTGGAACTCGGAAGCTGGGCATAAGGTAGAGGGCGATACCGCAATGGACAAAGCAGTTACATGTGTCCTTGCAACGGCTGTTTTTCTTTTCGGTTGCTGGAAGCAAGCCGATCTCATGAAGAATGTCGGTGTACAGACTTTTCATCACGCGACAATTAATCACTGGCATTTAATCACCAGACAGTTAATCACGCTGACAATCAAAATACCCAGACATTTAATCCCTTAGCACTTTATCACAAGACAGATCAACCCGCACGTTTGTACACAATACATATTTTTTTCGATTGTACACAATACATTTCGAACTCGCTCGTAGCATGAATCCTGCCGCCATTTACTGCCTTGTACAGAACAAGAATTCAAATTGTGTTTGATCGCATGTTGAATGAAGTAAAAAGAATTATTATTTTGGCTTCCCCTGAGAGCGTACTGTTTGATTTTGAGAGTGCAGCTGTAAATGCTTTTTGATCAGTATTTCTAAGTGCAACAGTTACGGGTTGCTATTTTCATTTGACGCAAAGTGTTAATGCGAAAAGTTAACGAAATTGGTATGAAAGAAGACTACGAAAATAATGACAGTTTAAGATTAGCACTTCGCTGCTTACCTGCCTTAGCTATGGTTCCTTTATCCGACGTTACTGAAGTTTTTTTGAGACTAGCTGACAACATTTTTTCGATACTATAGCTGACAACCTACAATTTTTTAATGTTATCACCCTACATTATGGACTCTTATGAAAGGACTTGAAAAAGATATTTATGCAGATGCAACTAACACCAATTTTACAAACTATCCAGTGATTAAATGGTCAGTGATTAATTGTCGCGTGATTAAATGTCACCTAACCAGGTTGGTTATTAATTGTCTGCGTGATTAACTATCTACTGATTAAATGTCGCGTGATGAAATGACCAGTGATGAAAAGTCACCAAACCAGAATTTCTACATAAAACGATAAATCCTGCGTAATATCATACAAAATACCTAAATTTGCCTGAAACTAGGCTACAACGCTCAAATAAAACCAACCCAAAACACGCGCCTTAACATTTCTCTGACGACGCCTGTAAAGAATTGCTGTTCAGCAATCGTGTGACAATAACCTCAACAGGTTAGTCTCAAAGCAGACATTAGTGTTGAACCAAAATACTCGCGTATGTATCTTTATGTTTTCATAAGAGGAAAGGCTAGGTGTTGTAACCCAACGTTTGGAAAGTTTTTAAAAACATACAGTGGGACTTTAAGTAGACATATCAGGCCACGTAATACGTTTACTTCAAGTACCATTGTATGTTTTTAAAAACTTGAGTGACGTGGCAGCGAGAGTGGCTGTGCCGCTGGGAAAACAAGTGAAACTCTTAGACTGGTTTTAATTTAATAACAGAAACGGACACAAAATTACAGAAAAATCACACAAAAAAACTGTTAAAGCACACTGTGTTCTTTAACTGCTCATTTTCTGATATCCAGAAAAATCTTAAATTCAAAAGGCACCTTACTGCCAGTTTGAGAAATCCAGAACATGGACTACAACGAAAAACAGTATCTCGCTTTCAAAAAGTTCGCACTTTTTAGAGTAACTAAAAACATGCTTGAGGCATCTTATTTTGGAATCTTCATCTGCACGCCGTGGCCAAAGCAGCTAAAACGTTTGCGTTTTGTAAACACAACAACTTTATCGCAGGTTGGATAGCTGACAACAACCTTTATCGCAGGTTGGATTATCTGATGTCGGTATAAACGTCACGGCATGGGATATGTACGACACTTACACCAGCACAGCAGCGCCACCTGCTGATGACGGTATGACTGAATCAGCTAGCGCAAGAGGGAGCAGACCGGTAAGCGTGGTGGAAAGCTCAATTCCGCGAAAAAGTGAAGAAGAGAGCGACGGAATGTCGAGGGTGACAGGTATGCTACGTGGCATAGACAGTGAATTTATGTTAGTTTCTTACGATATTCAATTGTTTTGACTGCCGCTGAACTACGGAATTATACAATTGTAATGACAATTTTGTCGCCTGAGAAATCATGACGACTTTCATTATGACGTTGGCACAATGCTCATTTGATGTACCTCTGAATCTTTCCGAAATGAAGAACTGCAGTTTTGAAAATGACATTGGACTATCGTTGTTTGAAAATACCTCGGCAACATAACCAGCTTTGCCCAACAAGTCTTTGACATGTTCAAGATTTTTCGCGTGACGTATCAACAATGAAAAGCGTTGGTTAAAAATAAGTGCTGCGTTTCTCACATGGCTGCAACAAATCAGAATTTGCTGAACGTTACCGGAGTGTTTAAATTGTTCTAGCAGGTGAAGACCACACCGCACAAGGATATTTTGCGCTAAAATCTACCAAACAGTTTTTCGGTCTTGACGTTGAACGTTTTGAATATGGTGTGAAACGTTTTACAAAAGGAAGTAGAAACAGTTGTAGATAATTTTTCTGAGGATACAACGTCTTAGTTTCTTTGCTATTGTACTAAAACTTAGCAAACGGTAGGTATTGGGTAATCTCCATTAGGTCCGGCACAAAGCGGGCACACAGGACCCAACTCCGAAATTCGTCAAGGTCCTCCTCACTTTTGGCAGAATTGTTCAGACGAGTGGATTGACAATAAAGTAATCTGAAACTTTTTGAGAGCCGTGTTATTCTATTGGAGAATCCATCTGCTGAATCTATTGTTGCAATGAAATATCCTCACCATGTCATTGATACTGTTAGTCATGGGTGGCAATTAATTTGGTCGGGAGCCATTTTGGAAAGGCCACGTTTAGCGGAGGGCCGTGCTTTCTAATTTGATCGTATATTAAGTAAGTAAGTAAAACAAAAATAATAATGGCACACAGAAAAGGTTTTATTATATTTGTTCTTGTGCAAATACACTTCATCCAGCGCAAGCACTTCACTGAGACAAATGTAACCTCTCACACTTTTCAACAAGTTTTTTGAAATTAGGAGGTTGTTTGTTGAGATCTTCATCAATGCTTCCAAGTTTATGTCAGATTTAAAGATTTTGCTTGATTGCTTCCGCAAGCCACGTGTAAAACCCGCGAGACACTAATTGCCCATCTCTTTCATGCCAACGTTTTAATCATACGCTAAGCTTTTTGCTAACCACTGAGGAGTGCATGCTTCAAAACTGATTAAAACGTCTCAACAGTTCTCTTCGTAGTAATTTTTTAATTGCAAAGAGACTTTGTAGACACCGTGGTAGTTCTCCGTTGTGCTGATTCATTCTCACTAAAATTACAACTGACTGGTCAAAGCCTAGTTGTCAGTGACCGGTGGTGAAAGGTACCTTCGGTTTAGTTTTTGCTGAGCGCTGCATGTTTTCGCCCTATAAGCGTATGTGGTTCATAGCAGATGACCTGTGGACGTTTTGTTGCAACAGGGTATAAACTTAGTGCTTATCAGGCCCGCATCTATCTATTCCTGGCAACTCGTGCTGCGGTCTGCTGCAGTAATCCGTACGTTTTATTATATAGAAAGTCGAGCAAGCATGCTAACAACGTCGGCCTTGGGAGAAGTTGAGCCTGACCAGCTGATGACTACCGCAACAGCAACTGAGGGAAGCGAAAGTGGTAAGATTTATCACAAGGTCACGATTTTTGCAAATTGGAAAGTCACGCGTGCACATATTTGCCTGAATATGGGTTCAAGTAACACAGTTCACAGTTTCAAAGTCTGCGTAGACTCCGCTGATGCCAATTCAAAGCTGGTTTTCACTTGGGCTAGCACGAGCGTATCGCAAAAGTTGTCTACATCGTGACAACATCGTTCGAAAACATCATTACGTTCATTGCAAAAGTGAATGTTACTCTCCACTACCACACCTGCCGAGCGATTGAATTCTCTCTGCATTTTGCAAGCTTATGTGACTCTACCTGTACTCTCGGCGAAAGAGCACGTCATATCATTGCCAATTGGCGCAAAACAGCATATTGGCACAGGTGCTGCTTGTTAGCCAGTCATGCAATTTCGACAACTTTCTTGATTGTTCGGAATGCACAACGGACGCAGAGCTGGAGTGGCAACTGTAGCTTCATCTGCTGCCCGGGTATACGGACGGAAACGACTCGGTGTGGCGAATAATGGTAAAATAGTGACCCGTGGTGGAACCAGGAGGTGAAAGATATTGTTCAAGAAAACAACGCCGCCTTCAAGGCATGGCTTCAGGTGAAGCCGATTCTTCTTTGCGTTCGCGGTATGCTGAGGCGCGAAAGTCCGCAGTGCTTACGGTGAAAAAGTCCGAAGTGCAATCAATTCCGGGAATAAACTGCATTTCAAATACTATCAAAACAACAAAGTGTTCTGGCGGACCATCCCGGCGTCTTCGCGGTAAAGAATATAATATTACCATGCAGTATAATAGTAGATCCATCAAAGTTCAAAATGATGCCTTACTCAGCAATGATGACGACAACCTTGGAAGATGGAGAGAGCATTTCAAAGATCTTCCAAACCCAGTCACCCTCACACTATCGCACACACAGAAGAAAATTTGGAGGAGGAAAGTACTATCACTGCAGCCGAAATCCTCCGAGCTGTCAAAGCCCTTAAGGCTGGAAAGGCAACAGGCTGCGATGAAATCTGACCTGAAATGCTCAAAACCTAGAATTGAGGAGTTCTTTGGTTGACTCGTGTATGTCAAGTGGCCTGATGTTCTGGAAGGGCATCGAAAGATTGGCAAAAGGGGATGGTCATCCCCATACACAAGAAGCTTCCGTGGTTCAGTGTAGGCTAAGTGCCTTGAGAAAAGATGCCGCACAGTAGTTGAACTAAAGCTGGAAGATAACCGGTGCGGTTTTCGACCTGGTCGTTGTACTGCAGACCAAATTGTCGAGAAATCTTGTGAGCATGCAAAAGGTATCTATGCGTGTTTTGTCGACCTCGAGAAAGCATACGACCGGGTTCTTCGTGAGAAGCACAGGGAGTGTTGCGGGAGTATGGTGGAGTTAAATCACATGCGTCCACCGTGGGTGCTAGAATTGGACAAGGGTTTTGCTTTCACCATTCCTCTTCGTAGTCCATAGGAATAAGATAAACAGTCGAGGCATGCAATTGCTTTCATTAAATCAGAAATATGAACCACCACTATCTTCAGTATTAGTCGCGCTTGATATATCGGTGAAAAATTTTCCAAATGTCTCTTAACAGTTTTCCGTTTTCCGCCAGTTCATCGTTTGGAACTGAACGTTTACAGAGGTTTGGTTACAAGGTTAGAAAAAATCCAAAAACTTAGCAAAGCATTCTGAGGAAAGCTTGTCTTTTTAATCGATGAAACGCCTTATGAAACATTTCAAACTTCTACTAGGGCTATAACTCTTAGGTATGATTGCCCTTTTGTCAGTTCTATTGACAAGATAGGCAACGGATTTTGTATATAATCCAAAACGTTCTATTGCAAACATTTATGTTTAACTCTCCAGCTCAATTTTTCCCCGCAGATTGTAAGAGCGCGCTGTTTTGCCATCCAACAGGATCACGTCTTGACTGCTCGACTTTGAGTGAACAATCTCGTTTGATTAGATCCTTACCGAGCAAGTCTTAATTGAAAGGATTAACATCTGGACGCAAGTGACAATCTGGCTATATTCTGCAACCAAAACCTTTGCTAAATTAATTGTATTGGTAACAAAGGCGTAAGTTCAGAGTCAGTTTTTATGACAACAGTAAGCTATGCATCTCAGCTGACTTTCGCTTATCTAACGTTGGTGCAGCTTCCCCCTATAGAGACTAACGGAACTACTATCTGAGAAAGATGATGATAATATTTGACTTTATTTTTTCTTGTTCATCTGCACACGTCGCCATTTCCTCCAGATATTAACCCACAATGGGAAGCAATCTGCAACGGCGACAGCATTAAACAGCAACTTGTAATCATGGAAAGAGTCGTCACTGAGAATATCTACCAACCGAAGCAAGCAGCATATCGAGGACTGCCTGTTCTCACTGGTAAGTCATGCCTGATGCGGCAGTTTGGTAGAAAATCGCACACGTTCGTCGCAACAGTCTAGGCCAACAGTCATGAGACGGAGAAGTACATTTTTGCACTGAAACATTTTTTCATCTAGCGTTATCATGTACACTTCCACCTTACATGCATTGTACCAGTTGAGTCTCCTGTCACCAGCGTTTAACCGATTTATCCAACCTTTGCTTTCGTTATCTCTTGTAATTTCCGCGACCCGCTTGATCGTAAACCCTTGCTCACATGCTCACATGAAGATTCGCCTTCAGATAATATCTTCACACAGGGTCGTGCTTTTGACGAAAACTTAACAGTATACAATGCGTTGCAGCGGTCTTTATAACTAACCCTTTCGTCATGAGCTGATTGATGCTGCTCGATCGTCCTGCCCCTGATATCGTTTTTTCAGGTTACTTGACAATAAAAGCAGTCAGCAAATCTGAGCACAAGACTGAAATCTTACTGTGGGTCAAATAGTTGTTCACAGCATTTTCAGTTTAAAAATGAAACATTTTTGCTCACAAGATTTGAAACGTTATGATTTTGCTGAAATGAAATACACCGCGACCCGTTACTTTGTGCAACGCTACATCACATTTACTTACAAGGAGCTGCACTACTTTACGAAAACTGTTAAGATTACTAAAGGTCTGCAATAATATCGCACTTGTTCCGTAGAGCGGTTGCCCTCCACCTGGGGTACGTCTGCTGCTCATAGTTGTACGTGAGGGCTTTCCGGGTGGGACGCGAGCAGCTACCATGTCATACGCAAAGCTTAGTGTCAGATGTAATTTATGTAGTTTTTTATGGCAGTTGTCGCGAAATACAAGTCCCTTCGAAATATTAAAACACCCTTAAAATGAAACATTGTCCACGGTAAGTTTACTTGAACAGCTGTTGAAAAAAATTAGCAAAGTAAACCGCCATTGTCCATGATGGCCACCAAGTCCAATAGTCAGGATCGTCTTGCTGCGTCTGAACATGATTCCCGATGCGTTGTGAAGGTTCATGGATCAGCTTGTAGAAAGGAAACAGTTGCAGCGTTCGCATTAAATTGTTTTTGTTGATTCGTTTGTGTGTTTTAGTAATCACACGTAGATTTGTTCAAATTTAGTTCTTCAGGAACAGGCTGTGCGCAGCAATGGCAAACACTACACAGGTGGTGCGCGATCAGAAAAAAGGCTGAGAGTCACAAGCACTTCCCTATCTTTCAGATCCCGACAAGGAAAAGTTTGAGACAGAAAGCGCTGCGGGAACGGCGTCTCCGGAGATCATGACATCTATGGGTCCAACCCTGGATCGATTATGGTCTTACAGCTGTTCGCTGACGAAGGTATTTGGTCAATAGTTTAAATTCATATAAAACTGAATGAATAAATAGCAAAGAAGCGGCTGCTTTCACTCCTAGCGATTGTTCACTCAAATCAAGGTGACGCGCTCATGTACTGAAAGAAAAGTAGATTGCTTTCATAACTGTCGAATGACAGCACCGAACCTCTTCAACATTTGGCTTCGTACCGAACTTGCCATGGCATAAGCGAACAAAAGTTGCCAGTCGTAAGTGGTTTACTAATAACGCTTTAAATTCTACTTGCTGATGGCTAGCTTATGTGACTGTTGAAGTTGACGTGCGCTGAAGTAAGTCTGTGATCTATTTCAAGAAAATTTTGGTAAGGTCAAGATTTATCTTAAAAATACAAAAAAGTACGAATTTTGTTGCGTATTCAATGAGCAGGTTAAGTACAATTCAGAAAAGCAACGATCAACTCGTAAACGACTAAGAAGGCAAATAAACAAAGTTAATACGACATTATCTGGGATCTGCAGCTTGAAAATCGGTGACAACTGTGACCTTAACTGAAACATAACTGCGACCAGTTTCACTCTGATCACGTGATGTTGAGTGCACTGTCTGCTGCGTCACAATCAGCTGCGTCACCGCTCGGGTTGATAAATTCATCCACTTGTAGAAACGACGCATGTCAAATCTAAACATGTTTTCACAACTGCACAGGGGCTACGCAACCCCCCATTATACCAATTTTCAACTATGACGAAACACATAATCCTGAGTAAGGAGCCTGAGACCCGTAGAATGTATCAACCGCTCTACTTAAACACGTACTCCACAAGTTGCAGTTTGGCTCGTAAAGTTACAGTATTCAGTAAGGTCGGCCTCCGCATCTGTGGATTAAGTTACAAGTCCGTCCGCACAAGTACATCAAAGCTGCTGCACAAAACCGTCTGTTGCAGAGTAAGCGGCGGTGAGAGACTCCTTGTTAACTGCATGTTGACGCATTACCGGTGCCTTTGATGAATTGCAGGGAAGAAACGTGGCAAACATGGCGTGGAACAAGAAGAACCCCGACCTGCTTGCAGTGGCGTACGGCCAGTTTGGATTTACCGAGCAAAGCAAAACGAAAGGAGGACTCGCATGTTGTTGGAATCTGAAAAACCCAGAGGTAGCCGTGCTGAGATTACATTAAACTCTCCTGGTGCATTAGTTATGTTTTATTTTGTTGCTATGACAACCTGCCACCTTGAGTCGAAATTCGGCGATCCTGCCATGCCAGTGCCACAACAATATCCTCAACAATAGATCCCGGAAAACGTTCCTAATTTATTCAAGGAAAGCATTGAAAATAGATTTATTCTCTTTCAAATAAAACTATTTCACTTTGCTTTGTTTCGGCATCAAGCGGAGAAGAATTCAAACAAATCTTTAACAACATTTGATAAATTTTGCCGCCTAATATCTTACAACGATAAGTTTGTCAAATTTTTATTATTTTCCAAACCAAAAGTTTGTGTTCATTTGTGCCAAATAAAACCAAAAGTTTGTGCTCACCGTCAACTTCGATATGTTATCACGTTGTCAGCATATTACCTTGAGGTAAACAGCATATCCGACAAAGCAAGCTCGTAAAAAAACTTTGCTTTCATTTGGTAGATCACACGACACAACACTTCTTAGAACTTATAGAAATATTTGCAATTGCACGCATTATTCTTTTCCCGCTACTAAAATATAACATATCGTTGTCATGTGCTAAGTTGCAGATGTAAGTGATAATTTGAAGCTCGACGCCATGTCACGACAACCTTAACCCTTTAACAGTGATTTTTTAATGACTGCGCAGAATCATTAACGCTTTGGAAAAGCGAGGTATAGTCTTTCCTAAAATCAAATTTAGAGTTTTTTACCAAAATTGTGTTTTTTTGGCCATTACTTGGCAACCGCAAACGCTAAATGGCCTGTCATGGGCTCTAAAGACTCGTATTATAGCCTAGTATTTACTAAAACTTAAGTAAAAAAATTGGCTCTTGGTGTTGGCGCCCAGGGCTGGATGACCTCGGCCAAAAATGCGTAAACCTACCCTAATTATGACATCACCCCCAAAAATATCAAATCCAAAACTCTCCACATTAAAAAAATCTAAACTGCCGTATATACTTAAGGGTCGCATATAAGCCGACCCTCAAAAAACTGCCCCAAAATAAGGAATTTTGCAAAAAGTCGCATATAAGCCTGTCCCCAAAATACCATGGTCTGCTGTTTGGGCTAATAACAAAAGAGTATCAATATGCAATGCGCTGTGCTTAATCAGACGTGATTATGTTGCATTTTATTTGAGGTACAGTTAAAATTAATATTAAAATTGAGTTGTAGTTTGTCGGAATTAACTTTATTTAGTGCAGTATCAATTTTTATGGCGGTTATGCATCACTGAATGGTAATATCGATGATATTGTGTGATCTCAGAAGTGACGTCATGTCAATCGATGATATTGTGTGATCTCAGAAGTGGCGTCATGTCAATTAGTTTGTGTGCGATCAGATTTATGCGCGCATATGCCGACCCCCTAATTTGATAAAAATGTTTTTGAGTTTTAAAGTCGACTTGTATGCGAGTATATACGGTAGAAGACTTTGCGCATCTTTAGAGGGTTTGAACAGCTCTCTAGTTCAATCGGCTGGCGAGTCATGGAGTTGCAAAGTTCTGCAAAAAGTGGCTCACGTGGGACTTAAAGGAAGGAACCGGGGAAACATTCAAACACGGAAAACTAGCGTCGAGTATGGGTCGTGGCAAAATTCCCAAAATATGTGCCGCCATGCTCCTAAAACAGCTCTACTTGATGACGCCGATTTGTATATTTACCACAGTACCCTGAACGAGTGTACCACTGCAAGTCAAGCGTGACGGCCGTCGATTTCAGCACGAGCAATCCGAATCTTCTGGCCGTCGGCCTTTACGATGGCACCGTCTGCATTTACAACGTTCGAAATGATTCTGACACTCCAGTTGTCGACAGTTTGTAGGTTTCAAGGAAGAATTGTCTCACAGAAGCGTTGAAAGCTGCGGCTTGAGAGAAAATGAAAGACTTCTTCACACACGCATACTTTTCGGCGCTTGAACTGCAGTACATAAACTGGACCATTACATTACTGATTTTTTCTGGCGCATTAATGGATAATTTTATCTAAAAGGCATGATGGCGTTCGTGCCATAACAACTAAACAAGCTCTACATTTTCACTTGTGATGTTTATTGAACGTTGGATATAAAGATGTAAAGTTCAGTTTCAAAAGAAAATTTGCGTATTTTAAAAGTAAATTTGCATATTTCAGAAGCAAATTTGCATATTTGCACACAGCGACTGCACCGGAAAACACTCCAGTCCAATATGGCAGCTGTGTTGGGTTGAACGGGACAAAGGAGTCGGAGACGACAGAGGGGAGATCTTGGTCTCGATATCTGCCGACGGAAGAATAGTGCAGTGGTCGATTCGGAAAGGGTTTGAATGCGTGGGTAAGCCGGCGGGAACCCTGTTTTTTCTTCAAGGCCCGTGCTATCGTGCATACCAGGGGTCTCCAAACTACAGCTCGCGGGCCAAATCCGGCCCTCGAAGTTATTTCAACCGGCCGCAAAGACATTTTTTCAATATTGCAAAAGATAATGTATTTACGATAAATTTGTTGCTTTGGTAGAATGGAATACATTTCGAAAAAATCACATTACGCAAGATGTACGGCCCTCGAACTGTTGTGTAAAAGCTTTTGTGGCCATGGGACACAAAATTTTGGAGACCCCTGGTCTATACCATGCCTTCATTCAAATTTCTTTATTTTCGACCCTTCCACGCTTTGTAAATTTAGGATGCGCCGTGCGCGTATTAACAAGAGCCCTCGGCAACCGCTAAGAAAATGTTTTGTTTTTGTCTTCTACCTAATCACCCCGCAATCGCTCGGCATTAAACAGCCTGCGATAAGAGATTACAATTTCATTTTAACGTTCAACGTGCACCGGCTCATTGGATTCGTACGACAGCAACTGGAATCACGCCCAGCCTCATTCACCAACCCAGGGTTTTTCAGATTTGATGAAACTGAAGCGTACAGGAAGTAAATCCACGCAGAAGAAAAAAGAAAAATCGGAAGCCTTCATTTCACGACAAGCGCCTGGGATGTGCTTCGACTTTCACCATAAGGTAAACACGAGGATGTCTTAATCGCGTAGAACCACAGGCGTTCTGCATTGCCATGAACAGTAACTGATGCCACAAAAGACGACATAATGAGAAGGTTGGTACGCAAATGATGGGGTTGTTTTACTCATGAATTGTTTCCAAACTTTTGGAAATTGTTAAACTAATTTAGGCAAAGCTCTTGGAAGTGATATTGCCGCTTGAAATCAACAAACGCAGTGTTTTGAATGATATTCTAACCGAAACAAAACGCAAAGTGCAAGGGTGAATTTTCACTTGTCTTATTTGAAACGCCCATGAATGTATCAGCCGGTACTAAAAGTTGAGCCGCTTTCTGAATGCATATCAACTGCTAGATTTGCCTTCTGTGACATGGGTACAATGTAGAGACAATGAACGGGTAAGATTCATGAATGGCTGCTTGACTCAGAGTAAAATACGCAGGAAGTTTCCTGATGCATTTTTCATGCCGTTGTCCTTGCGAGGATGTTGCAGATGCAAGGACGACTTTGCTCAATCCTTGGGTGACCGTCTTTGCATGTCAGAAAAAAACAAATGCCGATGGAAGAAAGGAGCTTTTGTCAAAAATCTGCCTGGTTTAAAATTATGCTGTAACACATTTATATTACGTTGCTTGCAGACTTTAGGCACTACTTGCAATCAAAACTATCTCGCAAAGCAAATAACCAGGGTTATTGTTTTTTGTCGTAATTGGCTTATGCAGGGGCTTAACGAGGGGGGCACAATGCCCCGGGCGGTGAAAAGTCCCAACAATGTCGCAAATACTTTCTTCAATACATGTACATTTACTCCCAAAAGACCTCAGGTTCGAACATGGAGGCGCCAAACTTGTTTCTTGCCCCGGGCGCCATCTAAGCTCGTTACGCCCCTGGACTTATGTCATAGTGTTACTGGCGAAATGTTCTTACTTTCATTTCAATTACTCTGCAGGATACCAATGTGTATCTTGCTGGCACAGAAGAAGGCCTGATCCACAAATGTTCCTGTTCATACAACGAACAGTTCCTAGACACCTACACAGGCCACACGGGTCCTTTGTATAAAGTCAAGTGGTCACCATTTTCAACCGATGTCTTTATGTCGTGCAGCGCCGACTGGAGCATAAGGTAAGATGATCTTTACCAAATAGTTCGCTAGCGGTTCCAGACTTTTACGCCTGACCATCATTCTTGGAATATTTTGAAAAATCGTCACATGGACAGCAGGTTGTCCAAAACTAACACCTCTTATCTTCCATGGGCGATCGTGGACGTACAAACCTTGCCAAAGTACAGCCGGTGATTAGCTACATGTCGTCTGATAACTTTCCTAACTCGTCTCAATTGGTCTTACGGAGGTAGCGCTATTTTTAGTTGTTTGTTTTGAAGCCGGAATAAGAGATAATAATCAAAGCGCACGTTTTAACAATGTGCTGTATATCAAGTAACGTGGCCTGCGGGTAACATTACTTGAACCTGTGCAGATTGTGGACTCAGTCTGAGCTTCAACCAGTTCTCACCTTTCTTTCAACCACCAAAGCTGTTCAAGACATCTGTTGGTCGCCATACTCTCCGACAGTCTTCTGCGCTGTCAACGAAGGAGCTGTCGAGATTTGGGATCTCTGTCACAGCACGTAAGTAAGCCTGCGTGGTACGCTGCAGTAGCAACATGTCAGTTGAACTACACCATGCCAATGCACGTCGTGCCAGTCCAACCAGTTCAGTTTATTTGCACTCGGGACGTTCTTACCTCTTACCTTTGCCAAAGTGCACTAAATGAAACAGTTCGGAGAAAATGTCAGAGACTAGTAACGACTAGCGGAAGGAAGCAACATCTGTCACCTCGTGGAGGAATTACTTGTAAAAACATAATTAACCATGAATCCCTTTGATAGCTCAGCCACATCAGCATTCATCAGTGATTGTGTGCAATGCTTAACAAGGAAAATTGCTCAATTTTTTTAAGACAACCACTGTTCAACCATCTACTGAATTTGTATTTTCTTACATTCTTTGAGGCGTAAAAAAAACTGTACTTTCCAGACTGGATCCTCTCATTATCACTCTTGCCAGCCCGAGCACGAAGTTGAGCTGCACGGTGTTTTCGACAAACTCGAACAGCATTTTAGTGGGTGACAGCGACGGACTAGTTTCCGTCTACCAACTGAAAAACATGAATGAGACTACCGTTTTGAAGGTAACGCTAATTGCCTCCCTTTTATCAAATAGAAAAATTAGTATGTTTTCGCTGCTTGTTTTGTTTTAACTGGTTTATTTTCCGATTCACTACTGCAGAACATAAGCGCAATAAAGATGCCTGGATTCTAAAAAACTCCAGCCACCTTTGGAACTTCCTCAAAAATGTTGCCGCATCTCACTGGTGAGATGCCAAAACTGAAAAATGTCTCGCCACCTAAAACCTTGTATTGGTCGTACACCAGCGTTAAAGAAATTGTGCTCATTTCAGAAAAATAAGCTCTTGTACAGTATAAAACACTGGTTTATGTGTTACGACCTTTTCACTGCAACTGCAAGATCTAAACATTTTGTTGGACAAGCATTAAAGCGCAATGCCGATCTGTGTATGCGATACCTTGTCTTTCCCAGTCTGATTTAAACACTTTACAGAAAATCGACTCACTTTCGGAACTGGTGGAAACAACGCTGGCAAGTCAAACGGAAAACAAAAACGGGGATGACAAGAAAAAAAATGACTGATCTATCTTCTTGTTCAGATGAAATTTCTTTTATGACCTTTTTTCAGTATTGTTTTGAAATAAATACTATTTTTGCATGAATCGTTTAGTTACGTGTAAACCACGCCTGCACCACTCAGAAAGCTCGAAGGACCAAATTATCCATATAAATTTGCCGCGGGCCGCAAAAGTCTGTTTCATTTCGATGTGGAAGTTTTGTTGCAGTATGGAAGGAACTCTGGAACGACAATACTTATTCAAGGTCGAGCTTTTGCAACATTTTCTACAATTGAGAAAGCTCTCGCGGGCCGCAAGAAAAGCTTTCGTGGACCGCGGGCCGTATGTTGTGCAGACTTGGTGCAAAGCCTTTGATTCTTCAAGATTAAGCATATGTCTGAAGTTACTGGACAATATTCCGTCCTTTCCTGTTACCCTAGTGTCAGTTTGTACAAAGTTAAAGCACGCAGTTTGCAGGCAGTGAATAACTCAATTGCCGAGAGGACAGAAACGGGATAATCAGCGACGTTATTAGATGAAGCTCGCAGTGTGGAAGGTTACCGAAATATAACTGAGCGTACTAATCTGCGTAGAATAATTAATTTTGGCTGTAACAGCTGTCATAAGATTGTTGTCATTAACTTAATCCCGATCAGTAGGACACACGATTAGTGACCTGCAAGCACTGGATTACTGTGGGATTGGATTTACACAAAAAATACCACTGGATAATTTCAAGTTGCAAAAGCGAAAACAAGGCAAATGTCTGCAGAAACAGACAAAAATGAACTCCAGCACATACCTGATCATACTCACTGTACAAATCAAGCACCATAAAAAATGAGCGTTAGGAGAGACGCAACTTTCCATGGGAAGGAACTAGGGCATTTTTCAGGGGAGAGGGGCAAAAGCGCTGAAATTTGTTTTTTTTCCTACTCGTAACTAAGAAAAAAACTTTTTTGCTGAAATTTTCAAAATCCAGGGAGACCAAGCTCCCACCTGCCCCCACTTTCCGACGCCCATGCATAGAGATTAACATAATCGTGCTTTTCACATGTGTGATCGTATTCGCGAAGAAAACGTAAATTGGCTCTGAAAAAGTGTTACACTGAAAATTATTTCGCTTACAAATAGCGAAATAATATCAACATTCCAATACAGAACAGTGGTTTTTCCCATAGTCCCCGAGTACATTAAATTTTCCTTGGACCCGCAACCCCCAATTTGTCTCAGAAAAACGCAAAATTCTGGAAAACGTGTTCTGACGGGGAAATTCTGATTTCGGGCAATGAGCTGGCAAACTGAAATCTACCTAACAGTGCAATTCCTGCCTTTGCTGATACCACAATGTTGTTGGCCAATGCAGCAAAAGTTTTGTTAGAGGGAGACATTTCCAGGACAACTACTTGTTTCTCAATATGAATGTTTAGTGTTTATTTTTGACCCACCCGTTACCAAAGAACTTGAAGTTCATGAGTATTTTCTCTCTGTCGACGACCTAACAAATACAGAATTGCGTAGCTGTAACGTGTAACAGTAAGTGGCATAACAGAGTGCAAACTTGGAGCAAGCACGTTCAAGTTAATGCTCAAACAAGATTGTGCAACTCGCAGTAGTATGGCCAGAGATGGATATTGGAATTTAGGAGCCCGAGGCAAACTCTCCGCAAGGTGCCCCGAAACTACATATTAAAGTTGTTAAGAGGCCCCATTGGTACATTCGCGGATAGTTTTTGCTTTATTTTGAAAAATACATGACTTGCTTCAGAACTTACCAAATATGGCTCTAGAGTGGTTCATAAGCTCTTTAACGAAACAATGCGAAAATTAAATGCGAATCTCTAAAAAAGAGGGGGCACGGCATCTCTGAAAAAAGGCGACCGTTTCGTTCTCTTCCTCTAATCACCAGTAACCATCCCGGAGTATGGCGCCCCGTTACTCTCAGAAGGTTTTAACCAGAAATGAAGAACATTGGAAAAATTAGAAAAGAAATCAAATTACAAAAATCGAAAAAGAAAATAAATTTGGAGAAGATATGAGACATACCGAAAAGTTTTGAAAATGAAGTTTAACCTTCAAGAAAACTTAAAAAGTTCAGACATTTGGAATAACGTTAAGGAGTTTTGATGAAACATTGAAAAAGAGCAAATAAATCAAAAAATTCACACTGTTTTGTAAACACTTTTGTCAAGTAGCGATGTTTATTTTTCAGAACAGAATGAAATTAAATTATTTTCCACGTAAAAATTTTTTGCACTTGACCTTGCATATAGACATTCTCAACAGAAGTGTGTGTCTTTGTTGACAGGCATGGTTGAAAAAGACGAAAAGTCACGGGGGGGTATTCGGGGTCAGTGACCCCCAAACTTTTTGTACCCCCCAAATAGTGTTGTGTCCAGGAAAATTTTGTTTCAAATACATCATAAAAACAAAAATTTTGCCCCCCAAACGGTAAAACCTGGCTAAGGTCCTGGTCAATAAATTTTCTACACCCCAGCCTCTTCAATGAAAATCAAGAGAGCAGATTTGAAGTTGCACATTCTCCATCTTTCAACAGACTGTAGTCTAGACAGTGGTTCCCACGTAGGGCGTACGCTCCACAGGAGGGCAATCTGATTTTTAAAGGAAGCACGAGGTCTGAGTCCAAGTTTTCGTATTAAATTTTTGATTTCATTCTTCCTATTCATGAATGCTATATTCTTGGAAGCTTGTTTAAATCAAGGTATTGGCGTTTTACGCTTCTTAGCTGAAACGGAAGTCATAAGACTTATATATCACCACTAGGTGGCAATCAGGATTTTAGAGGTGATTAGGCGTGGCGTGGGCAAAAAAAGTTGGAAACCCCTGCTCTAGAACGACCAAGATCCACATCGAGAATTTTACAGCTCATACTGAGGTTTAGCAGTTTAAACTGCAATGCCACAATTAAGCACATTCAGTAATAAAAATTACCTTTAGCTAAAATATACAATGCTACGAATCCATCAATAAATAATAAAAGCAAATGCCACGCTAACTTCAACACCACCTGCTCTAAATGCTGATACCAAATGACCCAAAAAAAGTGGCACCGCGTCTAGCACGAAGACCACCGATCGAGGCAAGTTATGACAATCACAATGTTGAAGAAAAGAATCTTCAACAAGCCATTTGTCTCCTGTTTGGCACAATGTCTGTATTAAATGAATCTTCCCATTTTCCACTATGCAACGACTGCAGTTTTGCCTTGCACAATTTCTTATCAAGGACGAGCCAGGCGCATGAAACTCGTTTGTGATGAAAACATCAAGCGTCACATTGAAGATTCGATGAAAAGTTTATATAGTTTTAATCCGCAGTTCGCATGACTTCCCATCTTTAATTAGGACGTATGGCATGTCGAAGCCAGCGAAATTGGGGCTATAAGCGACCACAGCCAAGGTTAGTCCCACCGAGTGTAAAGCCACAGAAATTAGGTCTCCTGTTAATGCCAACCTTCGCGGCCCAATCGTTGCTACCTGACTTCTAGTTACATATTTCACAAGCGTGCTCACAGCTAGGGTTGCCAACCGTCTTTTATCTCAGAGGACAGTCCTTCAAAGTACCACTTCCTCTGCCCAACGCTCTACATATAGCCTACTGTTTACTATTTGCAACGTTGTATGCCCAGGCACGCATACGTACATTTCAGACGTCTTTAATACTGTATTTGTGTGACAAACAAACTTTTCCTCTTGTAATATATGTACGGCTGTATGTATACACGTGATTTTACGCAGCTTGGCACCTACAGCGGATATACACCATCTACAAAATAAGTTTATTTTCCTCTTTTCGTCTTCCAAACCCAGAGGCTGGCAGCCAAAGGATGTTTTTTCCTGCAAACATCCAGGCTTCGAAAGCAGTCGGTCTAGGTGTGATTGGCAGTCAGTTGGACCTTATCGGTCGTGGTGAACAATTGCCAACAGACTTACGAAATGGAGAGTAGCCTTCTTCTTAAGTCAGCGATTCCCAACCGGGGGTCCATGAACCCCTAGGGGTCCACAGACAGATTTTAGGGATCCATGTTGACCTTTGCATGTATGAGATGAAAGCAAAAGAGCGAAGTACCGAACTAACCGCCGTGGTGGTCTACTCTGCAGTCGTTTGCAAAAGACGACAAATCGAGCGCAATTTTGGTAGAGACTACTGAAAAGGTTGGGAACCACAGCCTTGAGTGACGCAAAAAAGTATAAGGAACAGGCAAACTTAGGCAGTGTCGATTAACTATCACGAAAAAACAAATGAATGCAAGGCAATGGCACTTGTGTTTCTTGTGGCAAAATAAAGAGAATCAGGGCATTTTGGGTAGCGGCAATCGGAAAACGAAATTTTTAGAATTAAGCAATATTGACGTTTCGAAAGGAATATAGCGGCGACCAGTGTTGAAGTGTGATGATGACTTTTTCAAAGTATTCTGGCGCGCCGAAAAGTCGAGTGCTTTACATTCTTTTACAACAAGAACTACTACGAACGCATCTTTTTTGGAAAAAAACAAAACTACCGATGGGTGACAGACAGAGGGCAACGGAATCTCTTTTCAGAAACTGAAGCTCACCTGTAAATTCTGGGCCCGAGGTAGCACCGCATTCGCGGGCCCCCTGTTTAATTCGCCTAATCAGGAGGCATAAAATTAAAGTCCTAATGATAAAGTTAATGCTATATCAGATTGGCATGATGGCAATTAACTCGAACTGCTGAAAATACACAAATTGCCCGTTTTAAGCCATGATGCCGCACATTTCTGAAACCCTTTGAAAAACGAAATTATGTGCAATAGTCCTATGAGGTTTTAAATAAAAACCCGAAAAAGAACACATGAAATGACGGAACACGTAAGCCACGAAGTATGTGGGCTTTGCAGCGATATCTCACTGTCTACCTCTAGTCTAGACCAGCTATGTCCAACCCGCGGCCCAGTTTAGGTTTTCGCTGTAGTAAAATAATCGTACATACTGACAACTTGTCCTTATATTGATAATCTTGAATTTGACAGTTTTGATGCAGGTGGTCCTCAGTCCCATTTTATCACGTCTGGTGCCATTGCAGTTAGGATTCGAACGCTTTCAGTACATTAGCTTAAGCTAAATTAGTTTGCCAAGATCAAGTAAGTCATTCAATGTGCGGCCCTCATTAATATGTCATTCAATGTGCGGTCCTGGTTACGATAGTGACTTAATTTTTGGCCCAGTAAGCCATTTGGATTGGACACAGCTCGTCTAGACACTACGTGAACTTATCTACTGAAGAAACAGGTGTTGTGCAATCAACTGCAGAAAATCGAATGAGAAACTCTGCTACCTTGCCACATACAACAGCAAATCTGTGCAGGAGATTCAGTTGTATTTGAACCCTCGGACGAAAAAAGCTTTCCTTAAAGAAAGAGAAAAGAAAAAGGAACGGTCTTCACACAGCGCGCGCTCTTCCAGCCCAAGTGCCGGCCGGCAATCCCGTAACATGCCAGCTGCTCTGTCGGAATCGAGCAAGTGCACCGACCCGACACGAAGAAAATCGGAAAGTGCAGCCCGCGCGGGACCGGCGGGCTTCTGGATTCATCGGAAACACTTTGTCGATGCCAAGGGATGAAAACTGGTAAAGAGCGAGCGGGTCGCTAAGAACCAAGTATCGTGAGAAATCGTACGTTGTTCCCTCATCACACGTTTGTGCTTTGAGAAAGGGAGGTTATGGGGTGATAGGCTCAATAAACTTTGGGTACGTCCGCGAAACACGCCTGCATAAGCGCAAAACAATTCGAACCCCCCGCCGGCGCTTAACATCTTAGGTCATTGTAAGAAATCGCAATCGATTTGCTCTTCGCGCCAACAAGGGCAACACTTGTGAGTATTGACGCTGGTTTCGCAACACTGTTGGGTCGTGCAATGATCGTGCGCAGCTGCACGCGCGATATTGCGCATTGAGTTTCGGTGGATTCAGTTACCGACCTTCGCGCGCAACAGCCAGAAGATAAAAAAGAAACCAAGAAGATAAAGGCAGCATTCGCGCTTACTGCATTGCTCTGCTCGTGCGGCGTGATGCAGGTCAACTCATGGCGCGCTTTGCGCGAACTGTTGAACAAAAACCACTTCGGCATAGATCATCAGAGGCTGGGTGGCCAGCAATTTTTAGCGTTCGTGGTCTATTCCAACTCCACATATGGCAAAATATTTAGCAAATCAAACGGATCATTGTCCGTTCTTAATGTATCGGGTCGTGACACTAAAATACTGTCAGACCATGAAAACCACGCACCGTCACCACCCAAGCAACCGTCAACGCCTAAGCGGCCAGCATTCGGGTTTTTTGTCGCGACTGGGCATTCCGGTGGTTTCGCAGCCCTTGCAGCGACATCTGGCGGCGCCGAATGTTTTAAAATACTGTCGCTTAGTGATGCTGTCCGCTCGACAACGGCAGTTGGCAGAAATTCGTGCAAACCAGGCGACTCTGGTGAAAGGCTCGCTGACACGGTACTTGACGCTGCTTCGTCGCTAGTCCTTGTCGAGTCGAGACTGTCGGGTGGGGAGGAGTCGTCTTCGTGTTTACGTTTCCTTCGATGTCTTGCGTCGGAGTCGTTCCAGCTTGACGTTGGAGTCATAGTCTTCAATACAAGAAGCACAGCGTAGTCTGTTTTGCCTTCGGAAGAGGCGTTAGTTCTAGAACACAGCGACCGTGTTTACTATTTATCATCTGTCGCTTGTTTCTGTCAGCGGCGAAAAAGCGTGAAATGGGACGTTCGACTCGTTCGATTTTAAACGATGGGCAGGAAAGAAGCATCTCTTAAAAAGGTTTACAACTCCTAATGTCTGACACGTTCGGCTGCTTTGAGTAAAAAAATCAAGGTTTTCTTTGGCAACAAAGCGATCAGTTGTCCAAAACAAAACTCGTATGCAGTGTCAAAACCCTTGCTTGAAACCTCAAATTTTTTTGGTCAACCCCGAGCGCCGCGTGAGGAATCCGAGCTCAGCGAGAACTTATTCGAACAGTTTGGAAAGGGCATGATCGTAAACACACCATTTGCCCGGGAAAGCGTGTGACACACAAAACAAAATTCGCAACAGTTGCTGCGTTTCTTGCTGGTGACCAAGCGCTTATTAATAAGAGGCGCCAAGTTTGATAAACCGATCATAAGGTCGGAAAGCGGTTTGTCACCTAAACGAACAGCTTTGCACCGCGACCGATATCCTTTTGACAACTTTCACTTTAGCGATGGTTTAATTACAGGTTTGAAAATAACTTGAAGGGGAAGCGACTCTGAGCGTAACTTAAAGCGACTACTACGTCAGCTGAACCAAGACAGACAGTTTCGCGAAACCAGCTGATGCTCATTCTACTTACCGGTAGAATAGGAGAGCTACAAGTCGAGCCAAGGCTGAGGCGCAATACAAACCAGCATATTCGTTTTTCTTATCTATATCGCATTTCCAAAGCACTTTGAAACGTGGGACGCAAATGAGACAACTATATAAAACTTACAAACTGTGAATATCCTGCGAACATTTTATTCGAAAACGAGAGCAAGATAATTAAATGATGGTCGCATAATACTTAAAACTAGAATATGGTAGAATGTCGACATTCTTGACTTAACCACAAGGTCTTCAAGATTACAATACGCGTTTCCCACGGAACAGTAAATATTGCTGAAACCTACTTCGCGTTTCGCCATCCAGCCAAATATTGTGTATGGTTTTTCTCTTAATGGATAACAAAAGGAAATGCTCGAAGCAAAAACTGTCACGTACTTTAAGAACAAGTTTGGAATCGATCCCGTAAGAATCGTCCTTGACGATCTGCAACCAATAACTCAAATTTTTTCAGAACCGCAATCGCCAATTGCAAGCCACTGTCGGTCTTCTCTGACAAGCAGAGGCTCATCGAGCAATGAGAGCGCAGTGAAGCGCTCGTGGAAAAAACGGGCGCCAAGGAGGTTCAGAGGATCGGTGGGAACATAGTGCAGACAAATTATTTAATCGATTACAGCGATTGTATTTTGCACTCATATCAGAAAGGTATTACATTCTGGGGATCTCGGTAATAAAATCATGAGGATATGGTGATTTAAACAACTGGTAACGAGTGGTAAGCCTTTGCCGGAATTGCCAGAACAAATATCTGATTCCTTTCGCAGTGAAATAGGAGTACACAAGGTCGCTAAAAAACGAAGGAAAGTGCAAATTAAATTCCTAATATTCAACCCACGGATAGTTTTGCTTCCACGGCAGAGATTTAATCCTTGTATATGCCGCTATCGTTCAGAAAAGGGTCAGATAAACCCTCGCACAATGCACTTGGTAGGGTGCTATTTTAGAACGGCATAAGGGTTCCTTAAAAGCTTCTCAGTAACTCCAGCTTTAGGTAAAAGGTTCTACAGTTTCATGACGCGATCACAAAATTTTAATGAATTTTTCTGTTGGAATTTTCAGCATGTTAGGTTTCTAACATTTTTTTATGGTTCCGCAGTTGTTGATATTTGGGTGGCGGCAGTTAGAGACAGGCCGATGCCTAAATTTGCTTCTTGTCAAGGCGATTACGATTAGCCTTCT
>JGI24158J21664_10001650_pt1 | contig 25618 bp, 15 predicted proteins | sample Ectturendosymbi3_FD_21664 | JGI IMG/M metagenome (IMG submission 21664) | reverse complement strand
GATTATTAGCACAGGCGGGTACAACCTCAGGCTTTCCTTGATGAACATTGTCAGGTACGTGAACCTGGCGTAGTCGTTCCTGCAGAAGCGGAACGAAGTCACAGAAGCGGAACGAAGTCAGAGGTCAACTCGGAAGGACGATAATAAACGCATGACACATTCATCAGTGCTGATACTCGATAAGCAACCTGATTAAAATTTCATTTCAAATACCGAAAACAACGTGGAATGCCTGTGGGATATACAAGCGAGAACAACACGAGATAAAAAGTATAAAATTCTAAACGTGTCGCTATTTCGGAACATTGTTATAATATTTCATAGGTGATTGTTTTTCAAATGCAAAGTACAATTAATGGTTTTAGGTGATCAAAATAAATTACATTTAGACGCATCAAAATCATGAAGTAAAAACTGCAAAAAAAGTTAACGAAGTGAGAAGTCAAAAAAACTGTTTAATAGGACAATTTTATAATAAGTAAAATAACCTGGCGTTCAGAAAAAAAAAACGACGGTGAAGCTCTTAGGTGATACCGCTATTTAATCCGTTAAAATCATTAAGTTTGCTATAAACTTTCCATGACTCAGCCGAATTGGCTCTAGTTTTATCTTTTTGCGATGATTCATACTTGCACGTATCTATATTCAAGTCACTAGTTTCCACGAAGGTGACAAGCAAACCAATCGCAAATCAACGAATTTGTCACGTAATTGATATCACGTAATGCTACGCATCCTCACTCCTAAAAGCTGCAAGCAGCGCTTACGGGTGGAAAGTTAAAGGGCTCAGGCAAGAGCAGAGAAAGTAAACAAACTCAAGACTAAAATGCATAAATCCTAACTGCGGCAAGTTCGCTCGGATAAACTCCTCAAATCTGTAACAGGAGCTTTCCTTTCTTATGACAAAAATGTCTTGTGGTTGTGGTGCGCTGGTGATGCACAGCGGCTGGGATCTCTTGTTTTGAAACATCGAAAACTGTCGATGTCGTGGATTAAGATCGCTAGGTTAAAGTTTGGCAAGCTCAATTTTTTCTATCTTTTAAAAACTGGGAGCATTACTCAAACGTCAGTTCGGAAGAGGTAGAAAATCCACCATTATCATTGTGCAATTTACCACTCGATGGTGCCCTTGTCCTGGAGAATATCCGCAACTTCTTTTCTGCAAGCTTCCTGCAATTCCGGGTACTTGGCCAAATTGTATAAGGCCCACGAGATACCTACGTACACAGTTGCTCTCGGTTAGACAAATAAAAAAAAAACAAAGATCAAAATTCTGACCGAGGAGAATATTCGTTGTTATAACAAACAAATAGATATTTTTTGCTACAGTTACCGCTAGATGTGGTGTCATGTCCTTCAAACAAGAATGTGTCTACTTCATCCCTTATCTCTCTTTCGCTTAGGCCGTTTCCATCTTCGTCCTGAAGAAGGAAGAAAAACCTTTCGATGAAACCACTGAAATAAGCATTATATCAAAACGGAAAAAACTGGTGACCATTGCATTTTGCATGCAGCGAAATGAAATCGTTTTCTCGAGAATGACCATCTGCGTGTGAAGGAGCAGACAACCTTTTGCTCTGAGGCGTTCGAACTATATTGTTAGTTGTGATATCAATATAATTTTTACGATCTGGATAACGTATTTTAGCTAACCGGTTAATTGGACAATAACCGCTAATTGTTAGACAATTGATTTTGCGAGAGCTGCGTGATGAATTGCTTGCAAAATCATGACATAGTTTTCTTATAAATATACACACAAGCATTGTACGAGCGTAAATGAAGAAAATCATGCATTTTAACATTGGCTGCTTTTGCAGCACATTTCTTATGAACCACAACACATCGATTGTGGAGTCGTGTAATCAATATTTTCTATTAAAATGATAATTGCGGGTTTTTTTATAGGACTTTGATCGCCCGTGCCAGGAAACAAAGAATATCAAAACTTGCTAAAAAAGAGAAAAACGCATTAGTAACGTTACTTATTCATCCGGTTAATCGACAGAATTATATTCGGATATCGGATAGCAAAAATACTCTTGGTTAATCGGTTAAACGTTATCAGGATAATCTAACCCAGTGGTTCTCAAACGGGAGCCACTTGGCACCCCAAGGGAGGAATTTTTCATTGCTGGGAGGAAATTTGTTCCAGGGAGGAATTGGGGAGGAAAGCTATGGATGAAAAAAACTTGTTTTTATTATTACAGTAGTTTATTTAACACATGAAAAACTGCACAACGAGGTTGGTTCAGATGGGAATGTCTACAGTACGCAAGCACAAGTTGCTTCATCACAATCGTTTGAGCCAGTTCTTCCAGTCCACTGCTTGGCCGCACTACATGTAGGGGCAGGTGTTGAGCAATCGATTGTCTCCTCGTCCAGAACCGCCAGGCCGTGCAATCCATGAGGAGGTCGATGGATTGGACATTGGAAGACAACAATGTTCGACGGTTTGATCTTCTGTGCCACACTCACAAGCCGCAGAGGAGACCATAACCCCATTTGTACTAACAGGAGGGAAATGTCTGACATCGGATCGGAGGCGATTGCTGTTCTTGGTTGAGCCATTCCAGGAGGGCGGGGCGGGGATGAAAGTACGGAATCTTGTAGTGCTCTCCAACTTTCCGCATTCCATCGATGGTCCGCGCAGAGCACGGCACTTCTGCTAGTGTCATCAGATGTGCTGATGAGTTGTTGTGCGGCAAGAACAAACGGGTGTCTCGATTTGAGATGCCGTGAATTTCCACTCGGTAAACAGGTGAGCGCTGAGTGGAGCAGGTGTCCGGGCTCCATGGCGCGGCGTGCTAAGAGATAGTGGGGCTACTTTGCAACGAAGCTCAGCAGGTTGCATGCCTGCGGGGGAAAGAAGATTGTCCGCTGGTGTAGGACACAGGCATCCAGTCACAGTTTGCAAGGCGTTGTTTACGGCAGGGTCAGTGACGCAGGTGCAAGTGAGCACTGCGGCACCAGACAGGAGCGTAGTACAATCCAGTACTTTGCTGTTGAATGGACCAGGGCTAAGGTGACTCTGCGCAACGTTGTTTCTCCAGCAGCCTAGCCAGAGCCAGCAAACCGCCTCAAGAGTGCAAACCGTGGTGTCAACTTTTTGCGAAGTGACTCGAGGTGTCGGCGGTATATGAGTGTCCTGTCCAACGTTAGTCCGAGGTATGTGGGCTCGGAGCAAAAAGGCAGGGTTTCGTTGTTGTGGTTGACTTTCAGATCACTTTTNGCTTCCTTGTTGTTGAGGTGGAAGACTGCCAACACTGCTTTTGTAATACTGAGTTTTAACTTCCAGGTCTGGAGGTATACACCTACGGTTGCCATATCCTTGCTCAGAGACCTCAGGGCAGGTGTTGAGCAACCATTCGATTGTCTCATCGTCCAGAACGGTCAGGCCATGCAGTCCATGGGGAGGTCGATGGATTGGTCATTGGAGGACAACATGGTCGACGGTCTGTACTTCTGCGCCACACGCACAGGCCGCAGAAGTGTCCATACCCCATTTGTACAAGCAGGAGCGGAAACGTCCAGCACCGGTTTGGAGGCAGGACCCACGGTGCGGAGGCCGGACCCACGCTGTTCTTGGAAGCGTAATTCCAGGGGGGTGGTTGCCGGTGTCGGGGGTGAAAGTGCGGAGTCTTGCAGGGTTGGACTTGTCCAACCATTCCGCATTCCATCAGTGATCCGCCAAGTGTGCCTCATGTATGCTATTATTGCAGTCGAAATGATGAGCTGCTGTGCGGCGAGGACAAATGGGTGTTTCAATTTGAGACGCCGTGCATTTGCACTCGGTGAACATGAGCGCTGAGTGGATTGTGGAGCAGGTGTCCATACTTCATGACACAGCGTGCTAGAGACAGTGTGGCTCCTTTGCGGCGAATCTCAGCATGCCTGTGAGGATGTAAGAGGTGTAGATGTTGAAGAGAAGGGGTGTCTGTCCGGATCCCTGTAGGACGCCAATGTTGAGGCGTGGTAACCTACTCCGTTTGCCGTTAGCGGTGGTACGGGTGAAGGTGCGAATACTAACCAGCTCCATGATCAAGCGGATTATGTGCCCGTCAGGTAGTAATCGCAGTAACTTGCAGGTACAAGCTGCTTTTACTGGTGTCTGATGTTATTCAAGGAGTCTGTTTAGTTCATGATCCTCTCTTGTTTCTTCACAGTAGGTAGTGTGAAATTTTTTGCGAGTATCATTTTGATGTTTGTTGGGGAGTAATTGACAGTGTTCGAGTTTGTAAGGGGGGAACATGAAAAAAAACTTTGAGAAACACTGATCGAACCCCAACTCCAACAGGATATCTCTGCTTTTGGTCAACTAGTTTCGTATGAAAGTTTCGGTTCTGAAGCATGCATAGAGAGTGTCAGTGAATTTTGACCTCTGTCAAAAACTCCACTAAAACTCCTAATCTTTCCCCACACAGTAAATTTGTACCAGTTCCAAAGCTGAAAAGCAAACATCTATTGCAGCTGATGAACCTTTGTATATGTGCTATAACTTTTCCTGTGGTACGTTTATCAAAGTCCTGTAAAGAGAACTGAACTGTCACAAAAGTTACACTCGAAACAAGAATTTTGATTGCATTTTTACAAGGAAGATATTACAGGAATGCCTCAAATGTGAAGTACACACAGCGCATATTAATCGGTTTGTACTTACTGGGCAAACCACATTTTATTACAAGAAAGATTGAAATGCTGGTTTCAACGACAAACCTTAGTCTGTAGCAGAATGTCTAAAAAATCGAGACGTTTTTTTCCTCTGTGGAAGAAGCCACTTGTTTTTGCCGTTTCAGATGAATGAAGATCAAAATTGCTTTGATTCAACAGATACTTCCGGCGATCGGATATTATCTGTGTGTTTGAAATAGGAATCATTCACAAGACAATGTCAAACAGTGCAGCTGTCAATGCTTAAAAGTTCCGATTTAAAACTATCTCAAAATGCGCATCATCGGCGGTGGTTTTCATTTAACGATGGTTTGACCAAGTTCGCTCGCTTTCGTTTCTGCATCCTTGTTCGTAAGCCGGCCCAAAAACGCATTTTGAAGCAATTACTCGAAACGTTTTCGCGAAGATGAAAAACGTTTGCAACTTGTGCGTGCTTTCAGCAGACACATCTTCTCACTTAGTTTGCATAATCTCTTTAATAACAACTGCATTAAGCATTCTTGATTACGTAAAATTTTTTGTCTGTGCTTTTAAACTGACGAACGTCAAGAGAGGACTAATTGTTGCAGAATACCCCTAATTATCTATGGACTCAGGCTATCCTTCCTAATAGACTTAGCTGTTGCGATTCTTCAACAGGTTATATGGCACGAGCAAGCGTGTTCGATTTCTGCTGCAGGGCATAAACGTTCACATGAAATAGTTCTATAAAATTTATATTAATCTGGTTGTATTGGCAAGTACCCTGTGCGCATGTGCTCTTAGTACAACAATATTATGTTCTAAATATATATGATTCAGACTTTCAATATACTTGTTGCAGCAGTGGACAAATGCTCGGAATCCTAATCTAAGTCCCGTAGCAGCTAAGAAAATTCTGAAAAAAGAACTAACGCAAAGTAGTAATTGAAAATGTGCTTTGTTGCGTAAGAAACAGCAGCGCAACAACCAATGATATCTTCAAAAACCAACTGTTTTCATTGTCAGCTAGGATGGCTTTTCCTTTGCATTTCAAAAACGGAATAGGTAGGATATATTGGAAGTGCGAGTGTTGAACGTCGCTCACCTTTTCAGCATGTTGATGGACGACATCGGCAGCTCGCTGAAAGGACTTGCCAGGCTTCGATCTCCAGAAAATAAAGTCAGGGATGAGGTACGGAGTCGTAATTCGCAAGTTGGTGAGATATCCTAATTCTTGGATAGCTTGAACGTAGGGATGGTTTGCACTGCAGTGCGCAACAACAAGCAGTATGTCACACAACTCATAAACATTCTGAGCACAATTGATAAAAATGTTGTAGGCCTAAAAAGCAGATTATCCCCTGAAGGTATCTCTGACAATTTTCAATTTAACTGTATCTTTACGCCTCTCTCATGCCAAGAGGTTTGAATACTATGTAAGGAAAGCAATTTCAGCGTTCACAGATTCATTGGGCGCCTTCACTTTAGCAACAAACCCTTGAGGTAGATTTGATAATGAAATTAAAAAGACTGATTATTCTCTCTTTTATAATCGTGCCACATCCGCCGCAAAGATTTTGCGATGGTATCCGAATGTTACGTTCTGTAACCTCAATATGCTTAACTGTTCGTGGCCTTCATCCACCTGTAGATCAGAAAATCTTCTCTCACAAGCACTTTTCTTTATGGCCCAACTATTTCATTCCGCCTCTTTATATGACAAACATCATATATTTGTTGCAAACTTGTCACCGCTTATTTTCGTTGCAACTATTTAACGTAACTTCACCTCTTTTTAACGCAGCTTCAACTGATTTTAATGCAGCTTCAACAGTAAAATCATCAAGTAAAAGTGTTGAAATCTAGGTATGTCATAATTATTTTCCATTCACAAGCTCCAAATACTAAATTTTTGAAACTATAAACTGTAAAGAAAAAGGGTTACTAAGCCATCGTATAGCTTTTCAACACGAAAAAATGTCGACATACCTGGCATCCTGACAATGACTTTCTGACGACATGGCACACTTTAACATTATTTCAAGCGTCATGAGACTGACATCCCTCGATATATCCACTGGTTCGTTCAGTTGCTCTTGCCATTTGTTCAGCAGCACTTCACCGCATTTGGTGAACACCTGCGTGTATCTGGAAATATTTCTCGGATGTTAGCATGCAAACAAGCACAAGGGTACAACACCAGGAGCGTCTGTTTAGCAGCGTTGCCACCCTGCTGTTACGGAAAGGTACTAGATTTCATGATAAAAAAACACTAGATTCGCAAAAAAACACTAGATTCCAAAAGCAAACTTACACATAGTGAAAATGCCCAGAAAATGCGTTGCAGTACCAACCATAGACATTGTGCAACTCATTGTTACTCAGAGACAAAGAGAACGGGATATAGCAGCAATGCTTGTGTTTGTTTGTACAGGTCACTGAAACTTTTAACAGATGACCAAGTGACTTCGCAGCGGTTTAACTCAAAACATATTATATTGTCTTGTGTAATTTAAGATTTAATTAGGTAAAATTTTTAGCAAATTACAATTGCACTAAATCAAAAGGTCTCGATTACAGTCATAATTACACGAAATGGTGCAATTAATAACATTCAGCTCACTCATAAAAAAACACTAGATAGCCATAAAAAAAAACACTAGAACACTAAATGAAATGAAAAAACACTAGATCTAGTGGAAAAACACTAGGAGTGGCACCACTGTTGTTTAGAAACGAGTCAATTACCCTTTCAAAACGCTGAAATGAAACGCCGGAGTAAGCAGACGACGATTTCTCTGCCACTTCTTTCCTTTGCTGGTAAGCAAACCATCGCCGACCCATGGACGCACAAATTTGTAACCGAAGTTGTCTTTGGGGGCTGAAAAGAAATCACTAAGTCTGCTGTTAGTGGCTTTGTGCAGAGGTTGGCCTAGGTTACTGTTAATTCTACTTTAGCAAAAGATGCATCTTTGAAAATTGGCATAGGTTTTGCAATGAACTTCGACTATAGCAGCTGTACAGCCAGTTGCAAACGGTATAAACAGGATTCTTTTATGGCCAGTTTACTCGTATTGATTGTACGAAAGTTTGTAGGACAAGATTAATAAGCAGGCAAAGAAATGCTTTTCAATGTATAGATACAATAATTTCACATTTTCTGATTTGTAGGCAGAAGCTTATGGCTTGCGTCACTTTTTGCTGAAATTTGCAGGGAAATTCCCTAAAGATCAATTAATTAATTTGTGACTTTTGACCATAACTTACCTACCGCAAACGCTATAGAAGGTCAATCAAAGGCTCTAAAGCTGCGGATTTTCGCCTAGTTTTTGCAAAAAAAGTAACAAAAACGAAAATTTCCTCTTGATGTTCGGGCCCAGGGTCTGATGACGTTGACCAAAACAACCTAAACCTACCCCTATTGTGACGTCACCCACAAAAAGCTCAAATCCAAAACTTTCCTATTTTATTAATCGAAACTACAATGCTTGCCGCATCTTCATAGAGTTTGAACAGCTCTCTAGCTCACTCGTCTGGCGAGTTATGGCCGAACAAATCTTGTCCAAATTGGGCAAATCCCGGTACAAAAAATGCTGAATCATTGAATTTATTAAAAACCTTTCTCTAATTTTGCCTGTACACATGCAGTTTCTTAATTCTTCTTTCAGGAGATGATATCAAATCATATTTATTTCAACTTGCGTCCCTCATCTTGTTCCACAGTATTTTTCTAAGATCGCGATGTCCGTTTCCTCAAATTTGTACGTCTTGAATATATGCGACCTTGCGTTTAAACGTGATGCTGCTTTTATAGTGTGGTTTGCTTTTTGTACCGTATCGGCCTTGGAGTACAATTCTTTATTTCTAGATTTGCTGTCAAGTTATTGCTAAGGTATTGGTTCGATAAAGGTCTGGGATTGCGTTGATTTTGAGCATGATTTAGCTCATGCACTACGAATGCAGGTTAGCTGGTAGTTCTTCAAGTATACGCTTCTCCACATATGCTGAAGAGGATGGATGAGCTCATTAAGTGTTAACACTCACTACCAGACAACTATCCCCTGAAACAAATAATGGCACAAAAATAACAACCCCAACTGTTGCTATAGCTGTCTGTTCAAGACTGCTATATTCACCCAAATTAGAATAAGATAAAATATATTTTTATGTGATACATATTTGCCAGGAGCAAGTACGTTTACTTATCAAGATTTAACGTCATAACGAAATTCCAGTATAAATGGGTGGGGAGGTGTATAATCTGAATTACTTTCAGTCGCAAGTCTGGTTAGTGTGCTAATATTTGAGTTTCCACAGGAATGAAAACCATGTAGGGGGGATTTTTTACTATCTTGGCTAAAAGGATTGCAGACATCTGTTGCAATAAGAAATTCATTCGGAAAAGTTGTTCCGTTTGATTTTATAGTTTAGAATGAGAAAGGTCTTGGAGTTATTCGCAGTTTAACATCTTTCCAAAGCCAATTTGAAACCATTCTCAAAGAAGTCAGACTTTCCCTAGAATGTACGCAGTAGATAGATCCTGGCTACAAGCTTACCGCCACTGCTAAGTAACGCTGATGCTGTATCGGCATGGTAGACATGCAGTCCGGAAGAGAACGGGGAAACCCACCGGTTGAACATAGTAGGATGCAACCTGGTCATCTCTCGCACACCTTTAAGAAGGCCACTCTCGGTGGTTGGGAACTGCGACAACAGGTATATTACAACCGAGAACAAACCTCCAGCAAGTTGATCGTGTCAAGCTAATAAGTAAATCCACTCAGTGATGGAGTCTCGAGACTTGGTCTCGGGACTCGTCTTGAGACACATTTTTGCGAGTCTCGGAGGCTTCAGGTCTCGTCTAGGTTACGAAGGCTACAGGTCTCAGTCACAAGCCTGTTGCCTTTAGACTCTCAATACTGCAGCGATATGGCTTAGGAAAATTTATGTAATTCAACGTGTCTTCTCACTGCTGTATCTGCAGTTAAGAAACAATAAAAGCAGGTGAGTGAAATGCAAGAAAATCGAAAACATTTCAACTTCCAAATGGGGGTAACTTTTTTTAAATTTTAGAAGGTCTCATGCTCGGTCTCAAATTCAAATCTCGAATCTCTGTCTCGGACTTTTTAATGAAGTCTCGGTCTCTATCTCGAAGTTTTGACCAGGTCTCGGTCTTGAAGTTTAGGTCTCGATTGCATCTCTGCCACTTAATTCTATTGTAAGTTTAACATTTTTCAAGAACAGCAGACGTAAATCAAGTAATGTTTAACAAGTTGTACAGTACTGTCGCAATCAGAAGCAAACCTGTTTCAAGTGACCGAAGAGCCAGTGTTTTTCAGTCGCACCTGCCAGACGATCCAAAGTCTTCGCATTGTGGAGCTGCTTCGCGATTGGCAGCACTACATTTTTAATTAAGTACACGAATGAAACTAATAAGGCAATTTGGAAAGCCAAAAGTGGGCTTACAATGCCGTTTTTTGTGATGAAAGACAGTATTATCGACGTAAGAGTCATGATTTGTATCTGAAATTGTTACTTTTTCTCAACTTGTGTATTCATTGCACTGAAAGATATTGCGCAATTACATAGAACTCTTGATGCTCTTTTTTATTTGGAGTTCTGCCTAAAAAGTACTTTCTTGTTAGCCAGATTATGTGAAGTTCTTAAATAACCGCCCACAAGGCCTTCGGCATAAAACACAGATTTTGCTCATTTTTTGAAAGTATAGCTTCTTTACAAACAACGATACACAATATGTAATCGCGACGAAATACACTAGTTTGACTGGAATTTAAATTTCAAGTTTTCTTTAGTGCACATAAACTCAAAATAAAATTGTCAATGCGCACAAACGAAACTCAACTTCGCTTATTTTATTTCTTTTTGCTAACATGCTTTCTTTCTCATAATACTTAAATGCTAAAAATTGATTTGAACCCATTTCTGAAAATACAGCATAAATAAGTTTTACTTTGGAAGATAGTGATTTTGTGCAACGAAATTTTGACCTCACAATTGCATTCAGAAATTTATTCCGTCGACAGAAATTATTCGCCAGACAATGTCCATCCTCTTGGACACGTTGCGCATGGAAAACGTCCATAACAAATGCGACCCGGTAAGTTAAACTTTTCCCCAATTTTTCTCAATGCAAGTTTCGTTTCTCTATCGAAGAGTCATTAGGAATCAGAAAACACAAACTGAACTATTTCTCAACTTAATATGAACTTCCAGCGCTTCCTCATATAAAAATGCCACAAAAAAAGAAAAAAACAACAAAATCGATTGAAACTCAAGGCACAGAAGTACGCCAGGTGCAGTGTCTTGAAGATCAACAGTAGAAGACACATTTCTAAACATTTTTTTTTCTAAAAATCCTTAACTTTTAGACGAAAATGAGCCTAGTATTTACTAACTTTAAGCCAAGGCATCTAATTTTGTGTTTGATTTGTAATATTAACGTCACAATGTGCCCACTGATTTCCAATTTTTATCCGAACACACATCATGGATCACGGTTAAAACTGTAGCTGCCTTTAACTTATTCATTCCTAATTGAACTTCGAGAATTTATCTCCGGCTTGCCTCACTCACAACCCAAACTGTTTATAAGCTCAGCTTTCACTTGCAGATTCTAAGTCAGTGCTTCACAACCTTTTCAGACTTGCGGCACCCTACAGAAGGCAATATAATAAGCGGCACCCAGTGGGCTCTAAGTAGAGACCCCAATGCAATTTGCTTTAAGGTTTGATGACATTTTGAAAATAGTGTTTTTGATGATATATTGAAAAACGCGTTAGCTCGCGGCACCCCTGAGTATCGTAAATGGCACCTAGGGTGCTGCGGCATCCCTGTTGGGAACCACTGTTCTAAGTGCTTCATGGGACGTCCCGCAATCTCAGAAATGAAGTTCAACCACTGCAGATCTGAGAAGGTATGCTCATTCAACATGTCCTGGCACAGTTTCAGTATTAATACCAACACACCTGGTAAATATCACGTCACTTTTAAAAAAAAAGCACCGACGTCGGCTACACTTGGGCTGAGCTATTGTAGCAGGGTTAGCCTATTGCATCAGGTCACATCTAGCCTTATTAGCTTGAATTTCTCTCTCAGTTTACCAACTCTCTTCTCCGTAGAGAAAATTTCTCGGCGATTTTCACAACGATACCTTTTAGACACCTCTACTTTTGATATAACCTCAGTTGCTGAGACTCAGTCGCTGCACTCTACCCTAGCCTACCATAAAACGTGCTTGCTTTAAAAATTCGCTCTTGAAGGCACAGAACTACGCCATGTGCAGTGTCTTGAAGCTCAGTTTTTATACAATTATTCGTAATAAACAAACTCATGAGTCATATCCATTGTTCGAACATCACGCTTGAAACAGTCGCTATATATTATATAGAGACCATGCTTGAAATCTAGGCTGTACCAACGTCAATCACTTTTATGCTAACCAGTGTTGCCACCTAGCATATATATGGCAAACCATTAGGATTTCGTATATTTTCAAGTTTCTTATAAAAATGTTCGTTTGTCATGTGTAAGACTTTGGAATATTTCTGATTTATCTTGGAATTAACAGTTTGCATCATATCCACAACATCTCCAATAAGTGTTGCACAGCTTGCTGTTGATATGTCCCTAAGAAATGATGAACTACAGTAGATGCATTGCTGATACTTGAGCAATAAACTACGCTTCTTTCAGATCAGTTACCACCTTGAGCATAACATGTTCACGCCCGCGCATGAGCTGTACGTCATTGGTCTTCAGAAACCTATTGGTTGGTTAGTGCGGTTGTGGAGCGAAAATGGAAGTTTGATGTTTTTGGTGTGAGTTGGTTTTGTTGCTGAGAATGTAAAAGCAATTTTCGGTAACATGATATTTGATTGGTTTTTGTGTTTGAAACCTGTGCTATCGGTATTGTTAAGGCATGAAATAATTGTCATAATCATATTCATTTAGCCTGCAGTATTTTAATGTTTGAACCAAACACGAAGTCCATAGTGCACAAGCACACACTGTCTGCACAACGCAGACTGATAATTAATAACAGGCACAGAGCGTATTGTAACGGCGTTGGGTCTAGCTAAGACCACAGAATTACAGACACTTTCTCAGCACAGTTGTTCGCTAACTCGAAGCACTTGGTACAATACTACATTCAGAGTAGAAAATGGCATGTAAAGAATTAGAGTCCAACTCTGGGCAAGCTCGGTTAAGTACCTATGCGTTGTGGCCTGCGCACGTCCTCAAACTAACATTGTAACGTACGAGCTCTCAGTCGCAAAGTAAAATGCGGTTGTGGTGTTCAAAGAATAAGGACGAATATAACAGCGACGTGCGGTGAGGTCCGCGGCTGGGGAGGCACTTTCTCTTCCAAAGTCAAATTTGCGAGTGTATGAATTGAATGGAGTAGCATAAATTCACCACTCAAGTGGTTGCTTGCAGATTGACTGTTGGTTTTGCTTTCTATTCCGTATCATAATCTTTACACACACACAGGTACAGAGGTGATTCTAGATTTGAAAAAAGGTAAAATATAGGAGGGCCAATCTGAAGTGACTTGTCAACTACTTGTTCAACGGCTTTATTAAAAAGTTGATAGTCTTATAACTTATGCACACGTCTACAATGCATACAGTGATCCAATTGAGAATGCTGATCATCAGTATGGTTGGCAGCTGCAGAAAGCTTCAATGAAATATGTAAATTACCTTAGCATTGTGAACGCTAGTATCTAGTCTCCGCTGTTCGTTCAAAGCCAAATCTGTCCTTGTACTTCCAAATATGTTTAAAGCAATTTGGTTGGAATGTGATTTCTTGACCTCTCATGTCTGTTGAGGCTTCCTGGCAGATTTTTCATGTCACAAAATCCTGTTGTAATCCACACATTTTCGTCGCAATTTTCCACAACGCGGCTTGTGGATCAAGCCAATGATGCCGTTTCAGTACCATGGAATTGTCTATGTCGTAACAATGGAACTTTTCATAGGCACAGGTATTGGTTGCCTCCCTTCACCGCTTTAACACTGTTGCTGTATGTCTGGTCAGCTGCTGATTCGGCATAGCGCTGCGCATATTCAGCACATTACTCAACGTGAAGTAAGTGCAAGACTATGGAATGCGAGGAAGTATGTGTACAAATATTACACTCGTGGCAATGTACAAACTGCATGGAGATTAGCTGCATTTTCCGCGCTCAGCAGCTCACTTTGTAAAGCATTTCGCGAAGCGAAAGCCAACCGGAGAGGAGGCACAAGCTGTCGGTGCCTCCCTTGCCGCTTTATCATTGCAGGGCTATCAGATCAGTCGTGGAATGGGCATAGCGCTGCATATTCAATTCGTTAACCAACGTAAACTACATGATCTAGACTAGAGTGTAGAATGCAAGTACATATATTCAAAGTGTATACAAACATTACACTGTGGGTGACATGAAGGTTACAGAGAGATTAAATGCACGGCACGCGCTCACCAACACAGTTTTTGACAGACTGCTCAATGCGAAAGCCACCAGGCAAGAGGAGGCACAAGCAGTCGCTGCCTCCCTTCGTGACTTTCGCCTGACTTGAAGAAGAAACACGCATATTCAGATGATTTGAATGTGAAAATGATTGGAATCACAGAGTAATTGCATCTTTTCACGATGAAAGGACAAATGTTTATTCAATTTGTTATTTTGTATCCCTTATTTTTTTAACATTTTAAGACTATTGTACTAGGGGAGACACTGCTTCCCGTGACGGCACGTCACTGGAATATGAACAATCTGACTGCATCAAAGCGTGCAACATTAGGCCAGGGTTGCCAACCCGCTTCACCAAAAGAAGTCGGACCTTGACCAAAAAAGCCAAAAACGCCAGATAGCAGTCTTAAGGCACATATACATAAAACATGCACAACCAAACGCAAAATGGATATTAAAACTCGTCAGAAACATCGATATAATACAGTTCCAATCTTTAGAGGCATTTTCTTTCCACGTAATTACACTGTCGTATTTTGTTTCCTGTTAAATGCATCGAACATTTTTAGGACAACAGTAAAATCCTTGAAATATTCTGTGCACCATGCATGATCATAGACTCTCGTCATAAGAGAATTGTAATGAATATGCACCTCAGACCATGTTTTGCCATAGCCAAGCCTTTCCGACTGAAAAAAAGCCACATTTCGTCAGGCTTCTTTTGATTTAAAAAAAAGCCAAGTGCGTTAAAAAAGTCAGATTTGCAAAATCTGGTTTCAGAAAAGTCGAATTGGCAACCCTGCCAAGGGTACGTTGTTACACTTTTGCATCGTTCAAGAAACAGGTACACGTATTTTCTCAATAAGGACTCAAATGTAGGAATGTTACATTGAACCTGATGACTACTGACACTCGCTCGCCACGGCAGGTGGTATAGAGGCTTGCAACGAAAATTATAGGCCACACGCAATCCCTACATGCATGTCTTCCTGAAATCACACCGTTTGTTCAGCCACGCACTATTTTGTTTTTTCAGTATTTTGAACGTTCAGATACGCATTATTTTGTTTCTTTCTGTAGGTCTGCTTGTTTGTCAGTTTGCTGAGGTCAGGCCGCTTGACAGAGTAAATGCGTGCTACCAATAGCCTACCCACATTTATGTTTAAACCACTTGACTTCACTTGTGCCTGCACTGTAGGCTTCAAAAACAGATTTGGGGGCCAAATGTCTTAAACAGAGATAAGTAAAGAGAGTGATAAAATAAATGTCTAGTCTGGCGATGGTAAACGATCAGAGTGAGATGGCATCGTCGTCGATTGCGCTGTGCTGTGCAACAGTCATTGGACTCTTTCGTCTCAATACCCTTGTCAGAAAAAATCGTCTTGTGACTGGCTTGCCTCAACTGTAAAATACGCTTTGTGTGAGTTGTTAGCACAGGAAGTCTGAGTTGTACTCAAAATGTTGTCTAAGTGGTGCTCGTCAAATTACGCATAAGGCAACAGCGAGGAATAGGCCTAAATCAAACTGCTCGCCAAACAACTTTCAGTTAGTCTTGCAATCAAAACCTTCCAAGCTTTCGGCCATATCCCTCGTTTATTTTCCATCTTTAAATGTTTCAAAGTTTCAATGATATGTTCGTTTACATTGTACCAAACAGAACAACGTAAAATCGTACAAGGCATGGGTTCTACGCTGATGGGGTGACCGGTGGTTTAGAAAAAGTTGCAGCAAAGTTTTACGACTGCTACAATCAGCAAACTTCCTCCTCTGGAAAATAATTCTCCCTCTAAGCAGATGAATCAGTTCTTTCAAGTTGTTAACTTTCCCAAGCTTTCGCACTTACACGCTCGCTGCAGCCTGCGGCAGAAGGCGTCTGCTGGTTGCCGAGATTTGATGCGTTTGCTGTTTATGAGCCGCANATCAGTAATACTTTTGCGGTCACTCATTTCAAGGCGTGCGAAGATCAGGCTATCAAACAGTGCGGTTAAGTTTTTAACAGGCTGGATATTCAGTCCAGTTGAAAGGCCGCGTAGCTGCAGCAACAACCACAGTGGGTCACGCATTTACTTAAGAGTTACGCTTTGCCAACTTCTGTAGCCTACCTACGCATAAGCGTGGGCGTTGCTTAAGTGTTGCCTGCAAATCTTGGGCACCTCTGCCTGGCTACTTGACTAGGTACAGGTTTGTTATGTAGCTGGTAATAGATGTTTTGTGAAATTTTACGCAGTTGTGAATCCCTAAAATTAGCTGGCAGTAGCCTGTAACTGAGCAATTCCTCGATCTGGACCCGACGCTGAAGGCGAAATGGGATGCATGGTTCAACCAACCTGTTAAAAATTGTTTCTCATGAAACTATCAAAACCTGAAAAAAGAAAAAAATAGTGCTGCAGATGTCCCATTTTCGTGAAGTCTGATCGTTTCCGAAAAACATTTTATCTTGAAAGTTGCTTTTCAGAGAGTATCTGCATATCATTGCAGAAAAATGAATGTGAGAATTAATTTTTTTGTAGGATTTAAATTTCATTGTTCCACAGAAATACCTTCTCTTCCTCAAAGGTTTCTTCTGACGCCTATAGGTGTCACAAGCAGATCCATCACCATTAACCTGGCTTTCCATAAAAATTTAGATCCGAAGCCCAATTATAAAAATGGGGTATTTTAAAGTTTTCATACATTTTCGGGAGCAGGAATTAAATGCTATTCACGTATTCGTTATTTACTGTACACCTTGAATCGAAGGTTGCTGTTTTTCTGAAACTGTGTCTGTTGAAATGGACAGAAAATGCCAAAATTGAAGTTTTTATTTGTTTTATTCCAGAATTCCAGCTCAACTTCTTGGACGAGAAAAGGGTTTTCATGAAAGATGAAAGCATGATGCAACTTTCAAAACTTTATGTTCACACCCCAAGTAAAACGACGTTGCTGGTCGTAAGTAGTTTGTTCGGCAGGCTACTGACGGAATGAGCATATCATTTGCTGCCTTTCTTCAACTCAACCTATTTTCCTTTGTTCCCAGGAGCCAAAGTTTCAAGTAAGTGTGAATTTTGAAAGATATCGGCACAGTGGGCACATCACTGCATGGCGGGAATAGGAAAAGGGTCGCGTTCAATGAAGTTATTTCACAGTTAATTTACTACGACACTATAATCACGAAATTGAACTATCTGATAACTTATCGCCTCGCAAAAAAATGTTCACTCGCTTATCGCTGCTTCAGCAAATTTGGGAGTGATTTTCGCAATGCGCAAATTCTATGTTGCTCTCCAAAAAGTGATGATTCAATATTCAATCAAAACAATTCAATATTGAATCAAATCTTGAATAAACCGTGACTCAAATCTGAAATACTCAAGTTTGATTCACGGTTACTCATTGAATCGATTCAATCGCAGGTTTACTCAAGTTTTATTCAGATAAACATCTAATCAACAGTGATTAAATACACCCATTCAGTGCTCTTTGATTCAATACCTTTTTATGATTTATCTGAAGCGAAGCTATCGCTTCGGAATGCGTAGATTGCCAGACGTCTCGCTGACTGCACATTGGCATGCAATTATCAGAAAGACCAACGACTGAAGTTTTTCACCAAACTGCTCCTTTGTCACATTCTCTCAAGTTTTTAAAACGTCATGTAATTAATGGGCACAATCGCAAGCACCTGCACAGCACGAATTGGATATGCTGGACTGTTCTTGCTGCACTGACGACCGTTATCAATCGTATAAATACTTGGTTAACTCAATCAACCGAACACGGTCTATTCGTAATAGACCTAACATTTTAAACCGTGAAAGTTTTAAGCTAGCCTAAACTAGATCCTAACTTCCTTGCAAAGCACTTAACAATCGGAGATATTTTTACTAAAGCAATGAAGTCACTTGCCCATGCCTAGCCTACAACAGGCCTACCAGTTGTCAATGTCAATGCCCAAATAGTTTAGTCTAGGCCAGGGGTGGGCAATTAGCGGCCCGCGGGCCAAATGTGGCCCACCACAACGTTTTCAATGCCCCCCCAGAAACACTCAGGAAAATCTTCAAATCTGAAATTTCCTCCAACTTCTCATAGTAAATATTAGTGCTAACTGCTGAGGCTATAAATCGAGACTTGCTTCTACTCGCATAAGAAGGGACGGCCCTCCGCTAAAAGCGGCCTTCTCAAAGTGGCCCTCAAGCAAAAATAGTTGCCCACCCCTGGTCTAGGCTTGCATTATCTCAGTTTCATTCAGTTGCGTTGACGCAATTGTTACAGACATTACTTCATTATTACAATTCCCAAGTGCCTAAGCAATCGCACAATAATTCCATCTTTTTCATGAAACGTCCGACAGTAATTGCGTCTAACGTTAAAAAATGTTTCAAAGCATTGAACCTGGAAAATGATACTTCCCGGTAACGAACTCCTCGCGGCCCGGTGGTTGCCGACCACTGCACTATACGATTAAGCGAGATGGAGAACTAAAAGAAGCACATTAGGTAATGTATAACAGATGTCCACAGAGCTTCACAGAATGCTATCATCCATTCGTGGAAAATCCTATTGAGTTAAGCTATTTTCTGAGAATCCTACTCGCACTAGAAAAACATTTGCTTACCCGAAGAAAACAGTTGCAGTTTGCTGCAGAGAGAAAAGCACACTTTATTTAAAAAAGTTTTTTGTTTTTAATTCATCTATCGGAATAAGTCCTTCAGATTTTGAAACCAAAATATTCTTCCCACAGATTTTAAAGTAATAGGGACATTTTTTCCTGAAATTTTTATTCTTCCAAGCGTAAAATCACCATTCAATCAAGAAAAGTGATGCTAAAGTGCATTTGATTTTGATCCACAGATACGTTTATATTTCAGAAGACTTAAGTTTAATAATTATCGGATGAAGAAAGGTCTTTACTACTGTAAATGCGATATAATATATTCTCGATAACAGTTACTGAAAAAATTCCTATTCTGTACCGAAACCCATAATGTGAAGAAGTTCCCTTGATCATAACGCGAGATTGTATTTTTAACTACCTTGTTATTTAGAAATCTACATGCATTGCACAAAAACATAGAAAGCAATATGCTTTTGCATTCAACGTATTTGAAAAATAATCATTGATCAAATGATGTCAAATAAGTAGAATACCAAAATGCTAATTAAGCATCGACGAGAAATCGTTAACTTATAGTCTGTTTTGATAATGTGTGAAGTGGTGATTAACTTCAGTATTGAAGCGAAGCACACTTGCACTATAAAGTAGAACGCCAGCAGAAATTTACAACTTATGCAGCAGAACGACAACGTAGGCGTCAACTCGCCATGAAACAGTGGTTGCTTCCTCCTGTGTTGATCATGTAAAAACAAAAAAGTTTTAATGGGTTTGCTTCTTTCACAAACATTTTGTGAATTACAAGTGCGTTCGATTGATGGTTTAAAAACGAACAAAATCATTAATAAATTTTTAACAAAGATTTGCAGTTTCTCACAATCACAACGAAAGAAGAGGATTTGAAATATCATGCGAAAGCTCGTCGAACTTTGCCCGTGTCCTCTTTTTTCATATTCGTTTCAATTTCACGAACAAACCATTTTCACTTTTCAGAGTGATTCTGTTTTGCATTTCAGGAACAGGAGTTTCATTATCCAAATACAGGCGAAATCTTCGAAGTGTATGAGCAAGGACGGTCTTCATCTCGTTCATGGCAAAATTTTGCCCAATGCAGTTTCTGAAGTAGTATCATATGCAAAGTGCTTTTGAATAATGTTGTTGACATTTTCATAAACGGGTGCATATTCGACAAAACAAAATATGACAAAGTCACATCGATAAATGAAAAAGCTATCATATTTTCATGTGCAGTAATTGACATAATCACGTTTTATGCATCAAATAAAAACATTGATGAATACGAAAAAACGAAAAGAATGCATTTGTTACAATTCAAAAGGAAGATGACCGACATCTCATCAAGTAATATGTGTTGCGAATCAAACTTCATGAGAATGAACTGTGGTGGTGAGTTCCTATTGTGCTTACTATTGGCATCTCCACTCACAATGAATGCTATTCGTATGACATCATTTGACTGTGCCATCTCACCCAAATGGCTTTTAATGATCAATGTGCAGTTTGTGATCTACACACTGGCCGAAAAATGATCTGTACAATTTGTGAAAACTGGACTCATTCTAGATGCTTTTACTTCATTTTTGACAACTTTACTATGTGCTTACTCTGTACATATTACAATTTTCCTTTTAGTGACACTTCTAGTATTGAATTGCTTGATTTGTTTCTCTCAACTAAAAAATCACTCCTACAATATGTAATGACATTTCATTTTGCACTTGCTGAACCTCATATACATAACGACTATCTTCCCCTTCACAAATATTTCTAAAATCAACTCTACCAGTGGTATGTCTCTTAGAAAGCTTTCTTATTTTCACTTCAGTCTACACAGTCTCGCCAAAAATTATTAAGCACAAAATTGACACTTTCTTTGCAATGTGTAATGTCTCATCTAATTTTATAGCAATATCTGAAACCGAATTGAAATCAAAATGTTGTACATACTCAAATTCCTAACTACAACTTTATTCATGTTGGTTCTTCAACCAATACTGGAGGTGGTGGCCTGTATATAAATACAAAACTACAATTTAGTATGAGACAAGAGTTAGAATTAACGACATATGGATGTGAAAGTCTTTTCAGTGAAGTGAAGTCAAATAATGACAGCGGCAAAATATGTTGTTGGAGTGATATACAGAAACCCTTCTAAAGTACAAGCGTTTTTACTGATTAGACCTACACTCAATGTTTATAGTTTTTTATGGCCTCGATGCAATCTTGCTATGCAAAGGAAATTTTGGGGATGGTTTTACTTTCGCTACTTCGGCTTGTTTAAAGCCCGTGACCAATCGCAATCATCCATAGACCTACCGCGTGGCTGTGTCAACGTATTCATGCAATCAGCGTTATATCACTTACGCAATATGCATCCTGCAACCAACTGGACTGTTATTATTATTTGTTGCGTCACTGTACACTTGGCAGTTTGTTATGCTTAGTTGTTCTGCTGTGTCTTTTTCCTTTCCTATGTAAAGTGGGCAGCCGGGATTACATTTTTGCAATTATATTTTCTTAATTGGTAACTTTACTGTTGGTGGGTTTCATTTATTTATATTTTATAATTCATGCACTTTGCAGAGCTATTCCTGCTCATGGACAATCATCACAATATCAATTTGTCTTTTTCTATAAATCATCAACCAATACGAAAACAAAGTAGCCGAAAATATCTTGGCGTTATGCTTGATGATATACTCAGTTGTAAGCCTCAAATCGTAAAGTTGGTGCACAACTGTCTAAATAACGTGGAATATTATTCAAATGAAAGCGCTATACCAACATTTCAGTGCTCGAATTCGTTTACTTTGCTTTTTTCAATTCCTATTAATCTTATTCAATACTTAACTGGGGAAAATAAGACTACTTTACTCCTTCGAATTACATTGCAGAATAAAGCTGGAAGAACTTTCAAATATGACAAAACTACAGCAAGTATACCGTATTTCAAACACTAATTTTTAAATATACCAAACTTATTTAAATTGTCTGTTGCCAAATTTATGTATCTACTATTTTAATAGTAGTGAACTACCAAATCACTTTGATAACTACTTCTCTGATACTGCATCAGTCCACAAATATCAAACAAGGTTTGTCTCTTTGTAAAAAAATTATTTATACCATAATGAAAACGTCTCTGGGTCAGCTTTCATTACAAAATAGTGTTCCCAACATTTGGTCTGATATAGGCCTGAGAATATGAAATCTCTCTCGCCTAATTCATTTGTAAAACAATACAAAATCGTTCTGCTATCTTTCCAAAATTACTGTTGACTTTCCTTTCATGTGCTTGTGACCTTGCTGCAATATTCTCTTGATGCCCCTCTTTTCCCTTATATCTTCTACCTCTAGAGTTGTTCACTCCAAACCCCTTTGCATAGACATGCTTTTCTTCCACTGTTGTTGTTGCTGTTTTTTGCTCATCTTATCTGACATTGATTCAATGTTTTTTGTTACTTTTTTTGCTACGTTTGAAATATCTTCAATTTAGAATGGATTTGCGCTAGCAACAGGGCTGGCTGAGAACTTGACCCACATGGCCTTTTCGCCAACCCTTTGTGATTCAACATGTTAGAAAACATACATTAGGTTTCTTAACTTGAAGTCCATGATGTTTTCATATTCTCATCAACATTTCTTATTAATTTTTTTGTTTTTCCTCTTGCTGCATTCATGGTACGTCGTGATTTGAGACGAAAAAATTCATGAATACACCATTACCGTTACCATAGGTTTTGTAAGATAACATTGAACGAGCAGACCAAGAAAAACACTTACATCCCCAACTATTACTAAACGATGATAGAGACTTTACTCAACTCTTGTCTATATACTGTACTACGAAATGTCAATAAAAAACATAAGCCTCACCTAGATCCAGCAGAAAAAGGCAAGTAAGCCTGGGGAGAACGTTTGGCAATGTTTTCTTTAGTGAATCGCTGAGGATCAAAAATCTGGAATGGGATTCATTCAAGTAGGATATGTTTCACTTAGTAAATGTACCAACAACAAAGGTAAAAAGTGTTGAGCATTCTGATGCATTATTTTTCTCGAAGTATTTAGAATAATTACTAGATCAGGGATGCAAAACACAAGGCGGGCGAGCCCAATGTGGCCCGCCAAAGATTTGAAAATGGAACCCATGCGATTAAATATAATTTTCAAATATAAATATTTGTTTGTTGTTATGTCTAATAAAGAAGTGCGTTTTTACAATTGAATATGAATTGCTCTCTTAAGTTCCGCCTGCGCCAGAGTTTTGGCGCAAAATGGCGCCAACATATTCGGCCAAAACTCGCCAGCAGAATTAGATAGAGGGCTGTTCACATCCCTAAAATGCAGAAAGACTTTTACCGTCGATTGAAAAGAAAATTGGGAAATTTTGGTCTTGAGGTGTTTTGTAGGTGACCTCACACACTATATGACGTTACCCACAAAAACGTTCAAACCAAAACTTCCCAATTTCTTAGTCGAAAGTGCAAGTCTTTCAGCATTTTTAGAGAGTTTGCAAAGCTCTCTACTTCATTCTACAGCCGAGTTCTGACTTGCCGAGCTTGGGCAAATCTCGGGATTCAGGCCGTTCATTGTATGGTCAGCTACTTGATTATAAGCAAAATCGTAGCCCACCTCCCATTTGAGTTGCGGATCCCTGTACTAGATGAAAGAAGTTTCAAAAGTCGAATATGGTCAATAAAAGAAGAGAACATGCAAGTCATTTTCATGGTTGGGTATGAGTAGGCGGTTTACTTTTTCAAATGAGAGTTTCCCAGTTATCCCTAATGTCAAAAAAATTAAAAATTATGTTTCATTTTCAGAATTAGCATTTATTGCCAAGTAGACAATTTACGTCTGATGCACATCTAAGATACCACATCCTATGCTCACCTCTGGTTCTTCCCAAACCGATTCATTTCTGTGAAGTGTGAAGATGTCCAAAACAATTCTGCTTTTGATGGGCACAACTGTTTCGTATAATTTGTTTAACGTGCTCTTCAGCGCTAGCTCTTTTTCAATTTCGCGTGCAACTATCATCACAGGTGGGTAAAGTCTCATACTTTCTTTGATGAACATCGTTAGGTAAGTGAGCTTTGAGAAGTCATCCCTTTGTGCAAAAAAATTGCAATTAGGTTGAAACGTTACCTTCGAAAAGATCATGATACAACATGTAGATATTTGCAGAAACTGGCTTTAAATAACCCCAATGCAGTTGGCGTGCAGAAGAGGGGGGTGCGACGGCCCCGGGAATCCAAGGCAGGGGGACATCCAAAGAGTGAAATTACAAAAATTAAAATACTGTAACTAGATGATTTTTCTTATTGTAAGGCTACTGACACATGCCGCAAGGTTTACTTTTTCGAAACTTGTTTTGTGTCAACACTAGTTTTTACGTACAAAAAGACCAGTAATTTTCACATTCTTCAGCACCAGGGACCTGTACTCTAGAACTAGGTGCACAGCGCATACGCAGTCAAACTGATAGTGGCGTGACCATTTCCCGATCGTGCAATCAACGGAAAATCTCATAAAGAATCAAAAGGTAATTATGGACGTTTAATTGATTTTCTGTGCCAAATTTTGAAACTGTCCCATTTCAACTTGCTTGATATTGCTGACTTTTTGATCCCTCAATAGTTTTCCGTTTCTTTTTTTGATGAGGCAACATTGGGTGTGGGCTAATACACCTGTGCTTGCAACATGTGCGTCATTTCGAGCTCGGTCACTGGCAGTTCAGGTGGATTGATCAATACGGCTCACACAAACCCGTATCTGTTCTGCCCCCAGTAGTTTTACATATAACAGCCACATGATAAAAAATCAAATTTTCTTGCGTACTTTATGCGCCTTCTAAATTCTTGTGTAGTTTAGTAAGTTTCAAAGTGTCAACCTAGGGTTTTCGCCATTCCAGCCGCACACCTTCTCTGCTCGGCCTCCATTCGACAAGACATTCGCGCAGGTTGATGTTTTTACAGTTGTGAACTGCCTTGTCGTGCCGTTGAGGGTTTTACTCCGCTGCTTTGACGCGTTGCCGGAAATTTTGGAAGTAATGTACTGCTCTGTTCTAATGTTGAGTGCTGTGTTTTTATCCGGTCTTCTAACTTGTAGCGCTGATAATAATTTTATGTTCAGTACAATGACACATTTTACAACAACGAGTAAGGTGAGGCTTATAGAATAATATGCAGGATGTGTCAATAAAATTCGCCAAAACATTGGTTTGCAAACGTGAATATGACGTGGTATTGTGANGTCACAAACCGCATATATCCATTAACAATGACTACCATATGCCACTTCTCAATACTATAATTTGTTAAGACGGCATACATTCAAGCAGTCGCCCTGGGCATTACCAGAATTCTGCACGCCGTTGCACCAATGCAACTACACGACTATCAAATTTATCTGTACACGATTATGAACGTCGTTAAAAAAAACTTAATCAGGTAATGCATATCCTTTTCAACCTGATGATGAAAGCATTAAGTTAATATTTTTGTCACTGCTAATGTGGTTCACGATCGTACCATTTTCTTAAGAGAACGCGATTTAAGAAATGGTTTGCTCAGCCGTTTGAGCTAAAGTGGAGGAGGTACATTAAAAGAGGACCGCCGCAATACGATCGGGTTTCATCTGGGCTATGTTCGTGAAAACGAAAAGATCCCAGGAAAAAATATAGCAACAGCACACATGCAGTGACTGACGATGTCGGCGAACTTTCTTGACTTATTCACGCTATTACTACAATTATCCTTTCAAATTGAAGCTATTGACAAACGAAAGTGAAATTTACATTAGCTCAAAAACCGCCTTGAGCTTTTCAGCCGGCTGTTTGAGGAATCTCCTGCCTAGTTTTGCTCCCATCTCCTTGCAATGATTCAGCTTGTACGTATCAT
>JGI24158J21664_10001649_pt1 | contig 25647 bp, 15 predicted proteins | sample Ectturendosymbi3_FD_21664 | JGI IMG/M metagenome (IMG submission 21664) | reverse complement strand
GATGGGACCGGTTGGGTTAATTCTTTTGTGTTCGTGTTTAGGGTTTGGGTTCGGTTTCATTAAACTGAAGTGAATATTTTCTATGTATCAATAAGGACATCTGAAAATTACTAGTTTGATAAGTTTAGGACTGCTGGAGTGACTGGAAACGCCATTACAAACAGCCAGGGGCAGGGCGACAATGCTGTATGTTCAACCAGAGATGAAATTTCGCAGCCCTCCCGGCCATTTTCACCACGAGCCGCCACTGACAATACCATTAGTCTGAGTGTAGTAGTTCTGTCCATGTTGGTCGATGACATTATTCAAACAGAAAAGCGTAAGCTGAACCGACGTGTCTACTGTGGGTTGTTCAAATTTTGAATGTCTTTTATGAGCACAGATAAGCGACTGCTTCACCAGTGCTTGATTAAAGTTGGGGTATAGTCCTTTTACATCTGCTGCCACAATATGAAATTCAGAGTTTAACAGTTTTCCTTGTACGTAAGGTCCTTCACGATTCTGCCAGTTTATTAATTCAGTAATGTACTGCTTACTGTCTTTACAGTATTCATTTACGTCCGATTGACAAAATTTGTCAGATATAGGTTGTAGTATGTTTTCAATCATAGTAGTAACACGCAGTGTTCCCTCTAAGGTGCGCAATTGCGCAGTCCAACCTGACAATTTGCGCAGTGCTATCTCATTCTAGCGCACTTCCAACATTATAAATTTAATGCGGTGTATATATATCGCATAGTCCTTTTATCGTTGGGAACGCTTCACTGTTTGTGTGTTTGCATGGTTGCGCAGTTGCATGCGCTCCGTGCGCAACAAAACAAACACTTGCTCAGTCTAGAATTTTCTTAGAGGGAACACTGGAAACACATGAGGTGGTTATTTTGCCCGCAGATTGCAACAGTCTCACAGGTATATTGAAAATGTTGATTGTAGCGAGTTCTTCAGGTTTAATTTTATGCGTTTTAAACATAGGATACGCATAAGCAGTTTCATTACAGTTGAAGTATTTAGCTTTAACTCCAGATATATGTTGGTAAATACCATTGTTTTCTTTCATACCAACGCTGTGTAACAAAAGTTTGTCACTTATGGCTCTATGTCAATGTAATTCTACCACATACCACATGTAATTCTACCACGAAGCTAGTTCTGGTCTGACGCCTAAAACCAGCTCTAACAAGACCTCGGAAGTGCAACAGGCAATACTGCAGTTGAGCAAGGAGTCATGGTGGCCGTCAGTGTAATTGCGCTTTTTATATTTACACGCTTCTCATGTACACCAATACACGTTCAATCGAAGCCGAGTAGCGACTTTTCTCTCAGACACCGACTCCCGAAGTAGGTCTACAAAACTTGCGCGCATGTTCACTACGACGTGGATCCAGTTGTGCAATTCATGAGCCACCAACTCTCGCATGCAGCTGATAATGAAAACGCTGGAGTCCAGTGGCGGCTCGTGATGAAAATGGCCGGGAGGGCTGCGAAATTTCATCTCTGGTTGAACATATAGGATTGTCGCCCTGGCTGTTTTTATAATTAGTGGCGTTTCCAGTCATTCCAGCAGTACTAATCTTATCAAGCTCGTAATTTTCAGTTGTCCGTATTGATACATAGAAAACATTCGCTTCAGTTTAATGAAACCAAACCAAAGTCCTAAAGCGTAAACACGAACGCTAAAGAATTAAACCGGTGTCAAGCGAAATTTCTGACCTATTACTGCTTGTCAGTTATTTTGCTTCTCAGAGTAAAGGAAAAAAATCTGGCGTTTACTTTTTTGATGTGTGTTGTGTAAATTAAAACTTTTGGTTAGATGTCAGATACCCACAACAAGCTACAGCACGGGAATAACTATACGCACTGAAAAATATAGTCTTAGACCTCAATTATTTCTCTTTTTCTAACCCAAACCAAACCTATCCCGACACATCTAAGCATTAAGCCCTGTGCCCTGATCATCAGTTTTCTGAGCGAATTTGGTTTGTAGAATATCACTCGGTGCATGCGCACGTGGCGGGAAGCCAGAACTTTCGCAAGTCAGAAATTTCGCTTGACACCGGTCCCATCAAAAGTACGACGCATAACCACTGCCACCAAAACTGCAAAAGCGAGATTCGAGCTCAACACCACTCTAATACTAAACTTCAAACATTCCGCTCGACTACTAAGGCGTTATTACTAACAAGACAAAGCTTAGCATTTTATTCAAACCGTGTCAGGGCAGCAGACCGAGGCTGGAGCCACTTGCTTTGAGCTGGGGCTTTAATCATGTTCTCTCAAATGAAGTTTCAATTTTCTAAAAAATTTCAAGCAGTTGATGATTTTACACAAAATTTCTGTTTTTTTTTAACTGGATTGTTATGCTTTGCCAGTAAAAGTTTGTATCCTGAATCAATAACAGCTGCAATGTTAACGTTACTAAATAATTAAAGGTCTACTTGAATGCTTACAGGCTTGCCAGATTTCTCATGCTTCAAAATTTTCACATTTCAGTGTTTTAAATCAGTCACACCTTTTGTTGTCCAAGAGTGATATCCACCAACTACTGCCGCACATCTGCAAACGCCAACCCTAGACAGCTCATCAGCTTAGCCTACTGTTGCAAGCTGTACTGGTGCAGATAAACGAAGGGCTGTATTTTCACAGCTCGAGATTGGCGACCAGATTTGAAGCCAATATCGCCACAGTACTAGTAAAAGCATTGTTAAACTGAATTATAAAATTCAATATCCAAGAAAATCAGGTAGTAAAAAACAGTCAAGATCATATTTCCTCCGTTTTTTTTAATTCATCGTCAAAATGACAAAAACGATTTGCGATAGGGGGATATACCACCATTTTCTTGTAGCCAGTTGTTTGGTTTCTTTCCTTTAGGGCTGTGCCGAAGACAGCCCCGAAATCGCCAAATTCATCGGTAAGTGTGCTGAAAACGTCATCGCATAAGCGGCGTCATTGGAAGAGCGAAACACTGGTTTTGTTGGGATTCCTAGGAAACGTTGAGCAAAAATGAGGTCGGAAGTATCGAAAATGATTGTGTTGTGAAATTTTCGTAACTAAATCAGAGTTAAGGCGAGTTTGGCCGTTTGGCGGAATCTTTTGCCTTAAATTTTTTCAGGGAGGGCTGCAGCCTGTCTAGACGAGCCGCCCCTGAAACAGAACACAGGCTGGCGTTGTTGCAACTCGCCAAGATATGTACGAAAACCTTGTTAGTCAAATGGTTGTTCTGAATCCATACAACTGAGTACATGAAAATCCTCGATTTGGCGAAGACGAAGTAAAACGTTTATGTAAGACCTACAATCAAGAAAACCATCTTGGTTTTGTTGATTACAAGGCAAGTGGTGGAAGACATATTTCTAATAAATTCAACAAGCTGCTTGTCGCAGTGACACTGTCACCAAGCAATACCGACTGTGAGCGAGGGTTGGGAACTTGCTGCCAAGAGTCATCCACACAATCACAATTTTTCATGCGTTGTTTGAGGCTTGGGTCGCGAGGTGTTCGCCCAAGTCAGATTTGGGTCGCGCTCAAAAAAGTTTGGGAAATAAGCGGTTGAAATCTTTCTTTGAATCCATTAATGTTAAAATAAGAAAATGTAGGATAGGGTGGCAATTAACGTCACGCGAATGTTAAAACACTTTAAAAATATGTACTGTTCGTATTCTGATTGCTTGTGAAAACTTTTTTTACTCGCCGTCAAGGTAATGCGGGAGATCATTAATGAAACCATTGAGGCTCCACATGTTTGTCACTGAACCGTCACAGTAGGTCTACATGCCATCACAACTAAATACCAATAACAAATGCTATTGTTGTTAAACAGTGTCCATGGCAGGATCTCAAACTGCTCCGAGGGCCAAATTCGGACCTATGAAGTAACCCGAGGGCCGCATTATGGCGCTGATGCCAAAATGGCGGTATCAGAATTTAACTAGGAACACCTTACTGTATATATCTTGTTTCCTGTGAAATATATTATGAGCTACAGGCAAATAATTTCAATCCGTCTCTACGTTATTTCGAACGGAACTTGTTCACTCCCTGACCTTTTAAACACCGGTGAATAAGGTAAATGACTGAAATCTTGATTATATAAAAATTCCTAAGACGAAATACGGGCCGCAGAAAATGTCCTCGCGGGTTTGAGATCCCTGGTGTATGGCCTACTGTAATTGCGTAACAAAAAATATTTTAAAACTGAATTGCTTCTTAGCCAAGGCATGAGCTTCAAAGCATACAAAATGTACGTCACCGCCATATTCACGCATTTAGTTGTAAAACTGTACAAAACAAAAATCTACGATTTTCATTTAAAGCTACGACTGATGCTGCAGTCAAGAGCAAAGCATGCACTATTTGTGGCATGCCAGAGTCATCAGAGAGGAAATTTTACGATGGTCTTGTAATGAAGTTCACATCACCAATAGGTGGGATACAGCAAGCTGATGCGCCAGAAAGAGCTGCAAAAAGCGGTACTCTGTTTTTACTTTCGGATAGTGATTATAAGCGTTTAGATATAAGTTTATATTTCATTATCACCAACTTCCACTCGGATCCTAAACCTCAGGTAAAGGTCAGCTATGGCATGAATTCTCCGGCATTTACACTACACAATGTTTAATTAATCATGGCCACTTGGTAAACCATATTGCTTTGATCAGGTTCGAGTAAAAGTTTAAATATAATATTTTTTAAAGCAATTTCGTTGAATTGCACTGACGCATTTCTTTGCCTTACACATGAAAAGCTTTATTACCTTGATATTTGTTAATGCTACTTTCGAAATTTAGAGGGGGGACAAATCCCCCCCTTGCTAAGACCCTGCCTTCAGCTACGTTTTCCCCCTGGTTCAAAGTTTCAGTTACGCCACTGCTCGTGGTCAATTAAAAATCAAAATTTTCAGGCTTTAACATCAAATTTCAGGTGTAAACATTAAGAGGTCAAGACTGTTATCAATACTTTCTTATAACCTACACCGGCACAAAAAAGGATGATTTTATTGGAAACTAGAACCTACATATATATCATGTTTGCTACAAGCTTACGAGAAATCAGCCGACTGGGCTCTGATTTTATATCTTTGCGATGATTCGGACTTGCATATCAGTGTTAAAGTAAAGAAATCTCCACCATGGCGACGCAATCAATTTATTGGCAACTTTTTTAATAAGAAATCGAGTTCACGCAATTCTCTGATAGCTACCTCGACCGGAAAAATGCGAGGCCGTTTTGCAGTACGATAAAATTGTATTCGTGTACGGCCAATTGCGGAATGAAATAATCTATTCGTAGGCAAAATAGTTCATTGCAAAATTGTAATGAACTAAGCACTATTGGAAATAAGTCTTGTGCACTCACACAGAATATAACATTCCCGCTACAACATTTATTTACAACCGTCCTGTTCAAATTTGTTAACGACAACCAGTTTCTAAACGCGTGAAAACCATTGTGAGTTAGTCTATTCCAAACAAACACAATCGACACCAAAACATCACCATTCAACCATGCACCTATTGAAGTTTTCTTAGAGCAGTTCTTTAATTGCTGGTTAGAAGAGCGGCATGTTGTTCTCAAAGGAAATTCTTCAATCGGGGAAAAGAATCAATCATCAGTTCTGAAGCTACCAATCGCAGCTGGATCATATTCAGATTTGTTGCAACAAAACTGCTATTATGCGTCGCACAAATTCAGTAAAGGTATCGATTCAAGATGGTTTCGAAGTTTTCCTGTTGTCCTGATCGATTCTCCGGATTTCCGTTCTGTACAATATATTGCTCACACTCTTCCAGCGTTGCACTTCCACTTCCAACTTTTGCTCCCAAGACGTTCGAAAAACTTGCATAGCGATCCTGATTTATAAGTAAGAAAAAGGCTTTACTTTATTCACTCCTAATATTAAAGATTTGCTGAAAATCTTTCGCTGTCAATCGTTTATCTTTCCATAAGTTTATTGGTAAAATCCGAAGCTTTCAATGAAAGTACAGCATGCTTGTAAACTTAAAAAGCGTATCTTTAACTACGCAAGATGCCCTTTTGTTAGGAAAAGCAACAGACTATTTTCTAGAATCTTCTTAATCATTTGATGGGATGTGCTTTCGCGAAGATCTCGAAAAACAGTTCGATCGATTTTGCATTATGACGATAGTCTCTTCCGAGATAAATGCCTTCTTCAAAATATTATACGTATAAAGTTATGTACTGCAGTATCAAATCCCGACTGGGCAGTGTCAGTCAAAATGAATTGTCTGTTGCAGTCAAAATTAATTATGCATTGCAGTTCCTGCAGTCCGGTGGCCAAACCCCAGATTTTTAAAGAACCTTGCAATACCGTCCGTACAAATTTTTTTGTTGTTTCTATATTTCCGAGGTGTGCTCTTTAATAATCTGAATGATGCCACTCTGTCATCCTTGGGCATTCCCCAAAATGTAAAATAAGGCTGTCATTACAGAAAATATTTTTTTCGTCAATATCTCAGTCACTATACATGGTATCAAAATATTTTTGGTTTCTATCTCCATGTTTTGAGGGTTAAAGAATTTAATTTAGTTATTTCAGAAAAGATTACACCATTGTATTGTGCTGAATAGGGATATTCAGTTCAGGCCGACATTACTGAAAAAAGTGAAAATCCCGTTTATGTCCATATCTCAGTAACTGGACATTGTATCGTAATAATGTAGGCGTTTATATATGTTTTACGATGAAATAATCAGAATAAACAGTTTCAGCCATAGGTGGCAGAACCGATGGGGCCGCATGGGCCTAGGTTTGCAAACATTTTATATTTGCACGGAATGTTAATTGCAAAAATGTGGGTTGTGAACGAAATTGAAACCTAGGTTTTCAAAAATGTTTTTCAGGTCGGATATGATTTTTGCATCACAACTATAGCCATACGTGCAACGGATTATTACATTGCTAGTTTTTGTTGGAAATGGCCAGTGCTAGTTTTTGACAACTCCCAGAAATTTCAGAAATATGGCACAGTGTAATTTGTGCCATATAAGCGTGTATAAAGGCTAGTATAAACCGCAAAGATACGTGCAATTGTTCGCGAATCGAACTGAGCAAAACACAAACAAACGCGAAGCCAATTGGGGGCTTTCATTTTTCTGATACACCTCAAGTTATTCACTGTACTGGCGTCCCCTGGTTTCATCTGACTTTGTGAATTCTGTCCCACAAGCCGCGATTTTCATATCCTTTGGTAGGGCATGTCTTCCCTGTCTAATACGCTTTTACGGATTGCCAATAAGTTTTATGAGGTTAAAGTGTTATGTCCTGCTGCACTACTTCCTGGTACATGGTCAATCATCATGTTCACACTAAAGTTCGTTCTTTGCGGCTCTTTCGCATCTACAGACCATTAGCAACGGCTTGTTAAAACACCGCACAACCGTTTGTCCGCACTATTTTGTACTAACATTTCTCATCCGGTCCAGTATGCCATCTTGCTTTATCTTTGCTGCCACTCGCAAAGCTTTGGCAAAGCAGTCCATCGCCCCCACGTGTGCGATCATCATATCCACCACATCTGTGGACTCTCGTCGAACTTTGCAGTCGAAGTTTAAGCCGCCAGGAGCGAGCCCACCTTGATTAATTACAGTCTGTAGAAACACGTTCGCATCAGCTTTTGACATTGGTCTTTTGCTTACTTTCTTACAAACCGCATCATACACGCCCAACTGTACAAAGAAATATAAAAGACTAACATTTCTCTCAGCGTTTGTTTTTCAAAGTCATAGTGATGGTCTTCATCAGAATTATAGAGGTTTCCCAATAAAGGATAGGAGAGTTTTCATCTCCTTAAATACTAAAAAGTGACATTTTTCACGTGATACAGATGCAATTAATTTTTTTTCTATCGTTTTGCACGATCACTTCGGTTAACTTCAACTGCTTGTGGTTCCGTTTCAATTAAAAACATCATCTACTACCCTCATGATCGCAGTCGCGTTCTTCACATCCATCGGAAACTGATCTGTATCCCAACCCAAATCGGGAGATCCAGTATTTGAGTCGATCGATCCAAGTAATTGGTAAGCAGATGCCATCACGACGTCATGCTCATGGGAATGCCCGGCAAGGGTTGTGTGATTTGGTTCAATGTTAAGCTGCGTGCCGAATAGAAGTTCAAATTACAATTTCAACAAAAAAGAACAGACGTTGAAATGTATTTCGAGCAAAAATTGCTTACTGAAATACACACAGCTAATCATTACCATTGAACTGCACGAAAAACGTCAAAGGCATGTACTGTCAAGATGACTGAACAGTGATTCTGCGGAAAAATACTAACGTTTTGGATCTAATTTCAACGAGCTCGAAGGACCTCAGTTAAATTTTAGCGGGGGTACCAAGACCGATACTTGCATAGCTTCTTTGTGTAGTAATGAGATAACAGGTAAACAGTTGCAATGCTAAAATTTTCAAATAGATTAATTGTTATACTGGCAAATAGCTTTCACTAGTAATTTTGGGCTTGATTATATAAAAAACGTAGCATGCATACATTCATCCTCCCGGGCCCCGGTACCTACCGATCCCAGGTACAATGTACCTTTTGACCCCCTCTCACAGGCCCTGCAAACTCATTTCATTAAACTCTGTTAGCAAAGCACACAACCAGCATGACGAATCACTGCATCGAAACTACACTGCCACAGAAAGATTACCTTGAAGTCTTTGTCCAGTCCATACGTTTTCAAGAAAGCGATAACAGTCATGGCATCTTGAAAACAATGAAAAATGCCATGTTCAAAAAATATCATGTCAAACATGTCATGTGATGAAAATAACAAAGCAAATCATGCAGAAACGTTTTAAGCTGAAACGTTACGTAATGGGTGGCGGAAAAATGCAATCTGAACTTTTAAACATATTTCACTTTTTTATGTGGAATATACGTCTTTTCAGGCAATTAGAACACGCCAGACAAATGATATTGCCACAAAAAAAATTTTTAAAGCCAATGTAAACTGTTGGATTATAAACCGAGTTAAGCATCCATGCGTTCTACCACAGCAGTTAAACAGCATTAGTAAGCAATTTTGAAACTAAATTTCGGGACATTTTCCAGACTTAGGTTTTAACATAGCAAGGTCAAATACAGGGACTATAATAGTTAACACGACTAAAGTAAAATTGTCAACCTTATCAAAAGTATATCAGAATAAATTATAAGAATGCATGTGAAAAGATGAAGTTTGGGAAATTGTTTAGTTTTTCATACGAAAAGGCCAAAAAAGTTTTTCGAGACTTTTCCATGCTGGAAAATCAGCAAACTCTCCATTCTTTTCCAGAATCCGTAACAACCCTGAATTCAAAGCTGTAGTTTTGCGGCAAGTTTTCGAGGAAGTAGCCGACTGCACGGGCTCTGCTTGTATGACTTTCAGATGATTCTGACTTTAACATTTCTGTATTCAAGTAACTAGTCTTCACAAACGCGACGCAATTGAATGAATCAATTCTTTCAAATAGGAAATCGATTTCACGCAACATTACGCATCCTCAGTCCTGAAATATTATTCAAATAAAGCACATTTTTTGCGCAAGGGGCTTTCATTTCGAAAGTCGTAAAGTGCACTAAAAACAGCTTATAACGTCAGTTCCTATCAAATCCCCTTGCGTTAAACCAGGCAATGTTAAGTTATTTATGAACTGAACAAAGGTTTGCCAAAGAATGCCATCAGATCAAATTAGCTTTGTCTTGAAAAATCTATCGTCAAGTTAAGATATGATTTAGTTGCATAGAACATTTACTTATAGGCTGTTGAAGGTAAAGATGACAAAGTCCTAATGTTTTTCAACCAATATTTCGAAGACTCGTTGCTATGCATTGTTTCAAAACGTTGTGATGCGAACAATAACAATAATCGGATAGTTGTTCGTAGCACACCAATTCACTTCAATTGCAGCCGTCTGTTACTATGAAGTTGCAGCATTGCTTCACGCAGCCATTCGTTATACGGTGCAAAGGCGTGATCTCTCGTCTGATGAATTTTACATAAATACGTTAACTTGCAAAATTATTTTATATCAGTTCGGTGCATTTCGTACTCTGCAAGTTAAACCGCATTCCTACCGTAATCATACTGATGCTTTGTAGGTTCTTTCGGTTTAGGTTCTATCAACAACTGGCCAGTGAATCCAATCTTCTTCTTGTAGGCTGAAGAAAGATGTAAGAAAATACGGATATTTGAAGAACATGGCAATAAGCTCACACAAAATAACATGGATCATGCTGTGAAGGTAAAAGTACTAGCCAAAAACCTTTTTCATTCTTAAAAAAATCTATGTGGGAAATCGCAACTGCTGTGTTGTTTGTAAACGCACGAAATTTTCAATAAAAATTCTCGTGGATCTTTTGTTCCACTTATTGTATATACGCGAATTGTCTATAAATGTACAGCTGTATATATAATACAATATATCCTGGAAATTTATTTAATCGTTGAATAATTTCATAGCTGTGTTAGGAAGCACTGCATGCTTGAGTTTAATTGATGCGCAGAAATAAACCATGCGTTATCTCACCAACAACCATCTTCAAAAAACTTGCCAAATGATCCAGTTCTGCTCGAACGTCAGTGTTTAAAAGTGTATGATAACCTTCCCTTCCACCCCAAAATACAAAGTTTTCCGCTCCCAGTTTTTTTCCAATTTCAAGTGATTTTTTCACTTGGGCCGCTGCATAAGCGAACACGTGAAAATCTGGGTTTGTTGCCGCTCCGTTGCTATACCTATGTACAATGACAAGTTTCACTGAAGTTTTGCTCATGATGGATGTACCCTGTTATGTGCAGACTCTAGCGTCGTTCTACTGCTACAAAATGACTCACAAGACCGTCGAAAAGCAAGCTTCAAAAAAATAGCTCCCACGTGTTCGTAACATGCTCATTCAGCTGTTCACATCAGGCTTTACCAAAACGGAAGGAAGTAGCGAATGTACAGCACATACCTTGGATGAGCAAACAAGTTGCAAGTATTCCACAACAGCTTCACCCCTGTCTTGCTCTGAAGTTGGGCGGCGAGCTCTACCAAGCGATCAAGATTCGCGTTAGTTTCCTGCAGTGTTAAACCCTCTGGAGCAATATCTCGGTCATGAAATGTCCAATACTGCAAAAATATAAAATCGCTTTCCAGGCTTGAGTTTCAGAAAAGCTTTAACGTTGTTTTAGAAAAATTTTGCAATGTTAATTTGCCACGACTCGCGAAAAAAAATGTTTGTTCAGATTTTTAAAAACATACAGCTGTGAGGGAATTATAATTGTTTTCTTTGTACACAATTCTTTTTTTTAACAAACCACCACAATCGTAAGTGGGAAAATACCATCGCTGTACAACATACGCTTTTCTCTATATCAACGTGCTGCAGTATTAAACTGCGCATCAGCAGATTGCAAACCATATATTAGGTATTAATTTTTGTCGCATATTTCCTAGAGCTGCAATCGGCCTTGAAAGCAATTTCAGCACCAAAATACTAGCACTTCGGTGTTGCATCAGCCATACTGAACATCAGCAGATAATAATGCGTTTTTTTTTCATGTGTATGCCAGTAGGAGGCAGTCAGAATAAGAGCGCCCAAACTACAGAGACAAATAGGCAAAGGGGAGGAAAATGTTGATTGATTTTAGGGGCAATATTTTTGAAAATGGGCGCAATTTGAGGCTCCGTGGTAATTTTCCGGAGGTAATTCCACCAAACATGCCACACACTTTCTGGCCAAGTTCTTTCTCATTCCTGACTACAGTACTGTACTGACCAGCATTCTTTGGTCTGATCTATGGTTATGTAACCCGTAATCTGGTTTTGTTAAATCACGCCATTTCTTCTCCAATATTTTCAGCCACGCAACAGGCAGGGACGGATTTAGGGAAAGCGGGGCCCTAGGCCATCTTAATTTTTGGGGCCCCACGCAAGTGTGACCTGTTTGGCCGATTGTCTGAAAATCGTGAAAGTATGCCACTATTATGTGTAGTGTCCCCTCAGAAATCTCTTTTGTTGTGCCGACTTTGGTTCTACAATTGGCTTAGATCTTGAACAGAAATTAAAGCCTTTCCTACATTTTCCAAAGAACAAACGGCATTGCGATCTTTTCTTTGAATTATAGCTCTTTCGTGTAGTTCAGAAGTTTTCTTCGTTGAATTGCCGTGATTTCTAGAGTTTTTTTGTAGGTTTGTTTTTCGGATATATACATTTTCATGTGGGACCGCGTTGCCGCTATCGAAAATATCGTCTAGTTGTCGAACTGATTACCTGTACGTAAACTCCTTTGTTTATCGTACTGTAACGGTAACCACGTCTTTTGTGAAGCAAACAAGCACAATCCATTAAGTGGACACAGGGCTTATTTATGCCGTTTTGAGTTTGTCATTTTCCAAGCAATACAAAATATAGTGTTTTAATCCACTACGCCCTAGGCCGATAGTAAACAGCATGAAGACAAGTTTTGCACAGCAGCAAAGTATTGTCGCAACACCCTCAGTTAACCACATGAAGTAAGCCCAATGTCGACACGTTTTTCCCAGCAAAGCTCACGAGAAACTGTTCTAGCTGATTGAACTAACATATACAGTTTCAACAAGCAATCTCTGTTTGCGGGAAATCTAGTAAAAACAACTACACTTAGGATCCAATACTGACAATATTGCTTTTCATCGGAGTTTTGCAGTGTCTGGCGGTATTGCGTTTTTGCGAGCTTTTTGTCAGTGGAAAATTTAACATGAATTAAGTACCATTTTTTTCATTCTTTTTGTAACCGCTATCATACAGACGGCCTGACTCTCTCACGCCCAGGTGCACAATACTGTCGTGTTGTAACTGTACTGATAAGAGTCTAGAGTAGACATTTGCATTTCCGCCGGTTTCAAGGTAAATTGTGAAGTTATGCCTCTGCGCAGTTTCACAAATTTTTAGTAAACATTGAGTCGTCATAGAAAAGATCGTTGCGCGGGGCCCTAGGCCACGGCCTATGCGTAAATCCGTCACTGGCAACAGGTTCTGGATTTTGCAAAAAAAAAACAGTGCTCAAGTTGTCTGTTGTAATGAAAAAAAACAACATTCTTTTAAAAAAAACAACTTCAATTCCTATAGCCTTGAAAGCATTCGAGCGAAAACCCGAAGCTAATTCAACAATCTCTCAACAGCAGCACACAATGCCAACCAGAGCTTCTACTTTCGTTACACCTGCTTGTGAGTGACCACTATTCTACAAATTCTACTATGATTGATAAAGTGATTTAGTTAATACACTTCGCCTTTTTTTCGCAGACGTTTCGGTAGCTCCTGCTGCCATCACCAGTACATAGCAATTCGCCTTGCCAGTAAAATACCTTCACACCCAATTTTGACATGAAGTCAAAAGCAATTCTCATTCTGCGTTCGGCATTTAGTATGCTGTCTGTTCCATCGTCCCATGGTCTGATCAAAGTTGGGAAACCGAAAGGATCAGCACCTGCAACGACAAAGGTTTTCTGCATGACATGCATGAGTCAAAGGTTTAGACTTTTTTAAACTTGCCGAATCCGAATAAAACTTACTGCCACCGAAGCGACAACCCCATGAAACTTATTTCCAACTTTCACGGCGGCGTTAAACGGTAATATTTCTGCTCATTGTTTGACCCTCCAAGGCCCACGGCGGCCACTACATTTCTGGTCATAATTCGCCAGCCGATTGAGCTAGAGAGCTGTTCAAACCCTCTACGGATTCGGCAAGTCTTCTAGTATAGATAAATTTTTGTTTTGTTTTGGGTTTGGGGTTCTCTGTAAGTGACATCACAATGGGGCATGTTTTCGCCATTTTGGCCAAGAATAACGAGCCATTTTTTGGCTAAATTTTTTTTTGTAATCTAGGCTATAATCCTCGTCTGTAGATCTTTGATGGGCTTTCTAGCATATCTGGACCCATGATTATGAATGAAAAACCCCGTGTTTGACAAAAATGAAGTTCTTTGAAAGGTATGATTTGCCCTCTTAGGGCCAAATTTTAGCCAGTCATAACTCGGCTGCAGGTTGAGCTAGAGAGCTGTTCAAACTCTCTACAGATGGGGAAAAGTTGTTGTTTATACAGTATTTCAAAAAAACTTTTAAGTTTTGCGTTTTTGGTCAATGACGTCATGATTGGGGGAGATTTTGCGTTTTTTATGACGTCATCTCCGATCCAAGGAGCCCATTTCGTGGCTCAAACTTTTATTGGATTGTAGGCTATAATACGAGTGTTTTAGAGCCTTTGATCGACTTTTTAACGTTTCTGGTGCCAAACTTATGGCCAAAAAATCTCAAATCGTTTACAAAATCCTGGGGCATTTCCCTAATATATGGCCCATGCCGTCGCGTTCGCGACGATCAGAACGGCGAAGACACAAGAACATCTGCGGAAAGTTCTTACACAATGCAATTGCGAGCACTGCACAGAGTAACAACACAACAATTGTCCTTCGAGTGCCTTCGACGATCGCCGGGGCAGAAATTTGTTTAGGGTGTTGAAGAGACCGCCCATTTCTCGACCGCACGCACTTGGTCTTCGACGAAGTTGCTCCGATGGGAAGGCAAGAGGCAACACGACCGAACTACGGCGAAGATTGCATCCCTAGTTAATATTCGGTTATTTTGCCATAACTTTTGAACCAGAAACGCTACAAAGTGAATCAAACCCTCTAAAGACTCGTATTACAGCCTTGAATCCAATGAAACTTTGAGCTACGAAATCGGCTCGAGTGGTTCACTCCCACAGGTCATCCAAATGTAAACAGAATGTCATAAACATCCTCTAGTTATCTAAACATCAACAAAACGCCGGATATCCAAAAGTAAATATTTTTTTATTAATTCTAAACAACAAGACTTTCTGAGTCTTCAGAGGGTTTCAACAGCTCTCTACATTCTTCTGCTGGCGCGTTATGGCCATGGGTATAATATTCCCAGGGTCAGTATTTGTGGGAGTGGAATTTTTACCAATTTTTGTTTTTTGGGCCATAATTTTGGCTCCAGATATGCTAGCAAGCCAATCAAGGGCTCTAAAGACACGGATGATAACCTAGATTCCAAAAAAACTTGAGTCAAAAATGGCTCATTGGATTGGCGCGAAGGGCCAGGTAACCTCAGCCAAAAAGGCGCTAAAACATGCATCCATTGTGACGTCACTTATAGAGAACCCCAAATCCGAAACGAAAAAAAGATTTTTTTCAGTCTGAAATGGAAGACTTACCGAGTCCGTGGAGGGTTTGAACAGCTCTCTAGCTCAATCGACTGGCAAGTTATGGAGTTGCAAACTCTGGTAAAAAAATTGGCCGTTGTGGGCCTGAAGGGTTGAAGGCAGTGATATCACTAGAGGTGCGTAGGAAGTTGAAAGCGCGACCTGATGCGCAGGGGGTTGGTACTGCCAAAGTGCCAAGTTTGGTTTGAAAAAAACAAAGCTTCGCTTCATGAATGGAGGAGTTCAAATAAAACTTGTCCCGCAGACATTCGTGACGCCGCTGAGCAAACTTCATCCACACACGTTACTTAGATTTTAAATTGTTTTATTTAGTATAATATCTGATCTGCAGTAAACCAGGCCCGTTGTACCATTTTGGGCCATTGTTAAAGTTTTTTAAATCTGCATGGAATTTCCATCCGTCTTAAACGAGTTCTCTTTTTTTTAATGAATGTGATCACATGTGGCTCAAGCTACAAACGTTTTTTGTGAGGTGTAAAAAACACAGCAGACCCTGAATCAACTCCTGCGCTGTTGACAAACATATTCCCAAATATAGGGACGCCGGAACAGCGGTAGGGCAGAATAAGAGTTGAGGGCAATAAAAACTTATTTAAAAATATCGCTACCAATATGCTTGTTCTCTTCAGCAACAATGTTGATCTCAAAAATTAAAACAGAAAGCATAGAAAACCATTAAGAATTGTCTGGGTGCGCGAATAGCTGCAATAAATTTGTTTCAAGTCGATCATGATAAAACATGAGATTACCTATGGTACTGTTACGAAAAAGCACCTCCGCCCCTGTTACCCCCCTATTGAAAGGGCAAGGGGTCAATGCCCCAGTATCCGGCGTCCCTGGCCAAATAAGCGTAATGGACACAGTAAATCCCAAAGCAATTTTCAAATTCTTATCAACCACATGCGTTTTATTAATCCACTACATCTTGGTAGTAACTACTCAGATTCTTCTGTGGTACTTCTAGGCCCTGCCAAGAATCATGACGAGTTTTCAGCAATCTAATAATACATGTCCCGTTGCGTTGTACGACTTACTTAAATGTTTGCAAGGGGTGCAACGATTTGAAATAACTGACCTGTTCCTCTAAAAGTGTGCCAGTAACAGACAGAGAAGCGCAACCATTCATGCATTGGCTTTCCCAAAATGATTTCCGATTCGTTGTAATGACGAAAGCAAAGCACGTCGTCAGCAGCAGCATTGGGTTTGTACGGGACTTTTGTAATGTCTGAAAGCAAAAACAAACAGAAATACAAAAACAAGGTTCGCACCCATTAACTGTGGTTAAATTTTTTTGTAATAGATCTTGTCAAAGATCACAAACTGGGCTTTCATCGCGCAAAAATTTCCTTCAAGCGATGAAGTCTCGGCCATCTTTTGTTGTACCGTGAATGATGAGTTTTACGACGTTATTGGCGAGTTGGTGTGACTACTTTCGACACTGTCCTAACGTTTGCATAAATCTCACATGTCAATCAGTTCTTACATACATTTTCAGACCATCAATTAACGCATCTGGAAATTCAGAACCGTCGCCAGCGAATGTTGAAACGCTTGTGTGAGGGGATTTGACATTCTGAAAAGTTATTACGTTTTTTTTATCCTTCCCTCCGCCATTCACTCCTGTTTTAAAGAAGTTATAAAACACCGCAAACATGGGAAAATAACGGGGAGATATTCTTGGGTTCATCTTAACCATCCAATGCCGCAAGTGCATTCGTAGGAAAGGGGAAGAAACTAAATCAGCCCAAAAAACTCCATAAGCTACTAAAGACCACCACTATAGCAGAGTGACAAATCCTTACAAGTAGGGTCAAGTCGCTTCCAATCAAGTAGAGGCAAGCAACCAGAGAGCAGTTACTCAAGTAAGCAAAAGTGAATACAATCGCGACAACGCATTCTACTTCGGTAAAACTCGGTTAATCCGGATTCGATTTGACCGACGATTTTATCCGGTTTAGGCGAAGATCCGCATACCGAAGATGGTTGCTTCTAATCTGACGTCATCTAAGCATGGAGATATCGGTGAAAATTACTTAAATTGAACACATTTACGACGCAACAGCAGACTTTCGCAGAAGCAAAACGTAATTATTGATGCTTTTGCAATGGTACATCAGAATAGTTACCGCCATATCCAGGCAGTTATGAACAATCTCCAACTCATCATTTTAGATTGCTTGGCTGCAAAGAAATCTGGGGTTTTGGACTGACGCAGATGTTTTTGCGACTGGCCCATAAGCAGTCACTCATTTAGAGCGTAATGCCCTCCAGACATCTTACCGTGTACAATACACTCAGGGATAACGTTCGACACAAGCACACTCAACCCAACAGTCAACATATAGACTGAAACCGTGGTGCGGCGGCGTGCCTTGAGCGTTATGTTCAACATAAACCATACCCGTCTGTGACGCAATAATCGCGTCTACGATTAGTCGAATGTTGCACGCAGTTGCGGCCGTTGTTATCATAATTCTATACGCTCGTTCGTGATTTTGAGCACGCTTGTGTTGCGCCTGAAAGCTGCCGAATCGTTCCAAGAGACAAAATTCGGATGACGAGATGTGAAAAGAGCAGATTTTGTCCGGTATTGATGAAGATCCGGATTAAAAAATCCGGATAAACCGAAGATTTTTATGAAGAAAAACGTTAGAAATCATTCGTACCAGCAGTTTTATCCGGTATTGGCGAAGATCCGGATTAACCGAGGTTTACTGTACATGTTAAGTAGTAAATATCAGCAGCTACTATAAAAAAACTATCCCTGAACGTATTATGGAGAGCCAGAATAACATTAATATGCCTGCAACGTATGTTGCCTCCTGAAAGTGTCGCCAGCTGTAATAGCCATAACAGCATACAATAGCACTTTTTAAGCTGTACAACTCTGCTGGTAGGTGAAAGGGTTCATTCAGGAAAGCGTGCTAAGCTTGCGCCACGCAGCCGCGCCAAGAAACCACCAAAGCGCCCACAACTACCTGCTTGCATCCAGCCTTACATGTTAGGCATCGTTTAATTTCTTCCGCATTGTAACACACAACTTTTCTCTTGTGAGCATCCAGCAGATTCGTATTGCCAGCGACAACCGTCACATCGATTATCACTGACAGGGTATCCTCAAAAAACAAATAACGTCTGGCCGGGATGGAGTGAAGCGAGCTTACAAAATTGACGGCTTCATCAAACCATTACCAGGGACTTTAAGATACACTGAAGTTTTTGAACAGCATTTGTTGTGATGAAGTCTACGTTCGATGTTAGATAAGTTATGTTCTTCAACATAACTGAGAATGTTGAACCTGCATTTGTTAACTCATGAATAACTCATTCACTAAAAAGATTAAAAAAGGCTGTCCACTGTCCAGCCCATAGCATGCTGTGAAAAGAAAGAAAAATGGCGCTAGAGCATAGGTTCCCAACCTTTTTAAAAGCTGGGACCATTTCCATAAAACTAAAGTTACGTTCGCACCTCCTCCTTCAAAAAAGAACGTACAAATCACAGAAACAGTCCGATTTCGCAGTATCCTCATTTTTTCAATTACTTCTCGCAATACATACGAACCTAGGACTGGTGATAGCACAATAGAAAACCCTCAGTCGTACTTTCATACATTACTGCTCATTAGAAACAAACTCATTGTCTTTTTTGTTGCTTTCTCTGAAATCATTCGCTCATACCTTGGCACATAGAAATTCAGAGCCACGCGCAAATCTTTCGAAGGTTCAAATGGTTCCGATGCGTGTTTTTTGAATGAAGTACAGTAGAGAGGAAAATCCATATTAGCAAAAATATATTGTTGATAAAGGGCACTCGAATCGACAGGGCTTTTGTACACAATTTCCGGTAACTTTGCTTGTTTGAACACCAGAAACGTTCGAGTTCTGTAGCATCAAACAAAACTCTCGCCACAATTACCCCATAAACATTTAAAACGTCACAATGCGCTTACAATCGCATCACCGACCATCTGCTGCGTGGTAACCAAAGCGTGAAGCAGAGATGGCAATGCACGCATTTAACAATGAGAATTGTGACATTGGTCACGTTAACTGGATCAATTAAGCTGGATAATGTTCTTTTGAGCAATAGGACATGCAAGCTTTCATAAATCTCGGTTCTTCTGAAAAAAAGTAGTTTCAAGAACATACAAATGTCCCACACGCGAAAATAGCCTTTGGGACCCCTGAAAATCTTGTTTCGGGCCCCGAGGGGTCTTGGTACCCCCAGTTTTTTGGTGGGTTTTATTGTTTTTTTTTAAGTGGGCTTTTTTAAAAAAAACCCGGATGGGTTTTTTTGGGTCGGGTTTTTTTACAACAACCCTGGCTATAAGGTCAGTTCGCTATAACGACGCTTTTTTCCGGTCCCTTGAAGCGACGTTATACAGCAATTCTACTATACATGTTATATGTCATGGAGCTGAAACTTCGGCTATGAAGAGGTTCCAGGTTGCCAAGTCCAGATGTACAAAAAATGTTAAATCGCTCATAAAAATATTCCATAGAGCTTCAAAACATGCCAAACAACCCGAAACAGGCTAATGGTTGTCGGTTTTCAATTACTTTGATAATAGATTGTACAAACGCAAGGTTTCTATGGAAATATGCCTGGAATTATTGCGTGCAAATTAGCAAATAATTGTTAATCTCCAGGAGTACCTTACAGAAGATGCTTGATAAAAACACTTACAAATGTTTGAAAGAATAAAACAAAGGCTATATGAAAATAAAAGTATGCACTGCCGACACGCCATTACTTTTTAATTCTTAAATCTGGTATACAAGTATCTCATAAGTTAGATACGTCAAACTTCCACATAATATGTATTACAAAATGCAGTCACATAAGAAATAAAGGAAAAGTATTAGGCAAGCCACGTCACGTTTTTGAAAATGTTAGAAAAAATGAATGCATACAGAAATCTGACAGGTTTTCCAAAAGAACAGAACTCTTTCCTAACTTTGTAATGCCTGTAATTCTCTTTTGAAAGCAATTTCGAAAAAGAAAACAGTAATAATTATTCCGCACAAAATTCACGTAATCCAGCACATATATTTACTTACCTACAGGATACGAAGTGAAACTTTCCGCATTGTTTGCACGATTGGTTTCTTTTGACGCTGTTGGTGCAAAAGACGACATCGCGACTTTTAAATAATCTATTTGTGAGCGGCACCTTGCGACAAGTACAAGAACATTAGCTTGTTTCTAGAGTGTAGTCACTTAACGTTCGTTTACGAACATCAGCGGTCATATTAGGTGAGCAATGTGCAAGTGCAGCACGCATCGCATTACATCTCAACCTAGTTTCCAGTCTCGTTCTGATAAGCTGCGCTTCTGACCTCAATCCCAAACTACAGAATTTTGAAAACCCACAGGAAGACTGGGTTTTTCAAGCGTCTGGAAGCCAGTTAACGTAAGTTATCTTGCAACGGGAATATCTAAATTACTTTCTACTTACACAAATATTGAAACTACTCAAGCACGTTGCTTTGGCCTAAAAGTCGCTTGAGCTAAAGTACTGTAGAAGTACCATAAATAAAAACCACTTAGGTAGCCACAGCACAGCATAAGAAATTTGCTTAAAGTAGAACTACTTGTTTGGTGACCACCATTGTGTATCAGTACATGCAATGCAACTCGATCAAAAAGACATTTCAAGCTGGTCAGCATATTCGCACTTCGTGCCATTCACCTTAATACACTTGCTTGCTATTCAGTTTGAGACTAAGATATGAATTCAGTCGCAGAGCTGCGTGTTAGACATACTGTCATTAATTACCAGGATGTTGAATTTGATTTCGGACTTTGAACTACACCGAACACTGACTTCAGTTACTCGGCTGTCTCAACACAATCGGTTTCGTATTCTTTTCCAGTGCAGGAGGTGCAGCGAATGTTCTTATTTTTATTTGGGGTAACATGATTCTTCGCTTTCTGAGGTTTTGCTTAAGATTTCGAAAGAGACATAGAGATCGTCAATTTGCCCTGTTAGAAGGACAAAGCCCGCAGTGAACTAAGAATCTTACCACGATTTCCTGAGATAGCATATACGTGCTGTGTATTCTACACATCAACTAAACTTTACCAGGCTGCTCTGCAAAACAGCGCGAAACTTGTTTTCAGTCATGACAAATTCACTCAGACTTTACTGACTAATGTGACCTGACGATTATCTACCCGCAACTCCTCAATATCGAAACAATTTTCAAATTTGTTTTCGACTAAAACCTTTGTTGGAAGTAAAATCGTAACGCTTTGCGACTCTGCAAATTACTTAAGACCAACTGCAATAACAGCGTAGTTGATTAATAATTCACTGGCAGCTGCTGCGTTGACAAGCAAACAAAAAGGCAGTGAGTATCGCTGGTTGCTACGTTAGCACTGCAGTTATTACCATGAAATCAAAACCTGAGAAATTTATTGAGGCAAAGGTTTGAAGCTGAGACGCGAAAAATTTCAAATTCAACCGGGAGTTTAATGCACAACGCGAGCAACGTTTAAAAGGCACAAGACCTTCATTCTGTGTTTCTTCGAGTATTTAATGAATTTGTTAAAGCAGGTTTAAAAAGCGTTTTGCAATGATTGCGTTTAAAAACAAATTTTCCATCTTTTGTTAAAGTTTTTATCGAAGGAATTTTCATTTTTACCTTAAAGTACGGCAACAAGCTTTCTGCTTATTTAAATTTTATTTATCCTTTTTATACAACGTAATTATTGTATCCAGGGTGTAAGAAAGGGGGTGCAGGAGGGGCCAAGCCCTCTGGATTTAGAAATTTTATTTTTTCTTATTACTTTTTAGTAGAAAAATGCTTTTTTCTTAGTTTCGAGTTGGCAATATGAATTTTCACCACTGTTGGCTCCCACTGAAAACAATGCTTCCGACGCCAGTGTTCCCTTTAAGCCGAAAAAAACGGCACGTTCGGCACTTTTTTTGAACGCCAGCCGACAAAAATTTTGAAAATCGGCACTTGCAAATTTGGACGCAATTTCTGCCACAGGAGAAATTTCACAAAACAAAATTTCGGTATTTTTTCAAAAATGTGTGCTACATATTTTCACGATTTAAGCCGTTCTCAGGTCACAGCATGAATATACAGCAGTGAGCGGTGAAAAAAGTTCAGACGCAGTTTAGAAATTCTCCGCTTTATTCATTTGGAAATTCTCCGCCTCCAAGGTTTACGGAGAAAGTTCTGTATGAATTTTCACGATTTATGCGCCCCAAAACGAAGGTTTTTGCTTTGAAGTTCACACACATTTTGAAGTTCTCTGCTTGTAAGGTTTACAGAAAAAGCAATGGCCGCATTTTCACGATTTATGCGTCCAAAAAACGAAATCGTTTGTTGCGAAGTTCAGCCGCACTTTGAAAGTTCTCCGCCTGCAAGGTTTACAGAAAAAAGTCTCGTGGCATAGCTGGTGGGTTAGGAATGTTTGTTTCTTAGGCTGTTTCATAGTTAACCAACACTTTGTTAAGTCAGTCAAACTTCAGACAGTATGCTACAAACGATTTTCAGATTTTGGACGCAGAATTTAGCTGCTAGACGCGAAACCAATCTGAAACAAAAGAGACAGACTAAGTAAAATTCTTTTGTTGTTTGAAAACCGCTTTTATGCTCTTTTCCGGAAATCTGTCAAATGGTATATCAGTGCAGTGGTAAACATTCATGCATCGCAAATCGACTATTATGAAAAGCAGTTGGATGTCAGCCTCATTAGTCTTTGTTTAAGTCTCTACGCCTTATTGATGTTAATTTGAAAGCTTTCAAGTGTGAAATTGTACTTTTTTGAAGGTCAGCAAGTATTTATTTGCGTCGAATTAAGCTGTAAAAGGGGGACAATAGAGTTTCCTGCTTTTAGAGTTTTGGTTGCAATTGGGACAACTTCTGCAGCCAGCAGTGCTGGATGTGAGAGAGGTTTTTTTTTGATGAACATCAGTAAAACCAAACAGAGGCATGTGAATTTTATGCAGGACAGCTCGACGCTTCACACATCTACAGTCTACTAAATACATGAAATTATATTTTCGTTTAAGAACAGATAAAACGTGGAAATTGGACAAATTGATGCACTGTAGCAGCAAAAAAACACCCAGTTGAAAATCTGACAAGCTGATGGAGCTTCACAATGAAAATAACGGCCAAAGAAAACGATATGAACGACATGCAGCTTTCCTATAAACATTGGGTTTCTTCCAAGAGCCGTTGCGCATTGGACGTCAAACGCATGTCAGCCACAAATGAACAAGAACATTATATTTCATTGTTGTTTATTACATGTGATTTATAATGTTTTAGTTTCAGATGAGTCTGTATACCTGTAGTGCCGTGTCGATTCCGTGATTGCCATAGTGGTTTGTGCCAAATCTTTTTTGTTTGAAATAAACTTTCTTTAATCGTTTCAATGCCGGGCATTGCAGCCGGTCATGGGCCCACGGTGCAGTTCGTGGATTTGGTTAGGGAATAGTGGAATGACCCCTTGACCATTATTAATATCAGATCCATTCTGACCCGGAATGGTACAGCACCTGACTGGGTTCCAAATTTGGGTTAAATAATTTGTTAATATTTCTGAGGAGTACGTGACTTTGCCATCTGAAAACATTTCGGTCATGACATTTCTGTACATAAAGAACCAATAAGATTTGTTTATTCAAAATAAATGCTTATATAGGCAGGCGAAATGTCACGCTAGCTGGTGTTATACAAACTCCCTTTGACGTTGCAGCGAAGTGACAAAACAGTCTGACAGGTAAAATTTAACGTTAGTCGGCGTTATACCAAATTGATTTAGTATGTTTGCAGTAAACTGACATGAAAATCATGTGTTGATGCTGATTAACTGTTGGATCTTGGATTACGTTTGCATTTTTTTTAAATAAAACTTTTCGTTGATTGAAGTACGTTGCAATTAAACGTTAGTATGTAAGGTTTCATCGTCTGACCAAAATGTCTCGAGACCAAAACGACCAATACCGAAAAGTCCCGTGATCGAAACTAGAGATCGACCGATATGGCTTTTTTGAGACCGATACCGATATTTCCAAAATTTTTAAATCTTGTTTTCTGCTTCATTATCAAAAATATGATGCATTTTATGCCTTACCTTTTTTTCAGAAACAAAAAAATCAGGATTTGTAAGCTAAAATTTTTGAAATTGCAGAAGTTTGATCAGCCTAACTTGTTAGCATAGTATGCACTGCTTGAAATGAAGAAACACAGTGCCATGAATAAAAAAGAATGTTAAAATAACAAAGCAATAAGAACAGAAAACTGAATGAAAGAGAACTGCCTACGGTGTTTAAACCCAAAAAAGTAAAACAGTGCTTGAAAGTTGAAAGAAGCTCAACAATGAAAAGGAAGTACAAAATGAGCATCAAGTTAAGGAGGTTAAAATTGGTACAACACTGTATTTCATTAACCATTGCCAAAAATGAAAATAGTTACAAAACAGCAGTAACCTTTTTGGTCTTTGATAGTATGTTTGTTAACAGTTACTGTACTACATAAATCTTGTGAAATTTTGTTTTTTTATATATTTCACAAATCAACCTTTCAGACTGCTCTGCAACTCATTGGATTTTCAATTAGAAAAGTCAATCCATGGAGCAAAGGATCAAATTTGGAATTTTGATGGAATGTAACATTAAATAACTGCATGTCCAAAAAGAAAAACTAGTTCCATTAGTTACTGCAACTGAAGTACTGGCATTGGTATGAAATGAAATACCTTAACTGATTTGTCGATTCTTAGTACAGTAGTTCCATATCAACAGTGTAAGATTGTCATGCAGAAAGTACAGTTTTTCTGCATTTTCACCAAGTAGCCTGCAGTAGGTTAGCCGGTCATCTACAACCTAGCCCAAACAAAAGCAGCATTAGGCTATAACCCATTACCACCAGTTCGCCAATAGTAAATTCCGTAAGAACAAGTCGCCATGACAATAGCTAAGGCGCACATGTGCGCATCCGATGATTGTGCAAATGCCCCGGTAGTTCTGATCCGATCACAAACACTGCCCTTTTAAGTTGCGTTGTTGCAAACATTGTGTATGGAAAGAAATCGTTTCTCAGCAAAGAATCAGACACTTTAAGATCTTACAGAGTATATATTTCGCCTACGATGTGGGCATTAGTGCTGGGTTCAAGTAAGTAAGTACTTAAGTAAATTTTTTGCTTATTACTTACTTAAGTAATGATTGCGACTACTTGAGAATTTTAAGTAACTTTGTAATTGTGATAAAATAAAGCCTATTGTGTTAAAACGTATTGTGACAACACAGATTCAAGATAAGAGTAATTATTTACGTCCCGAAACTTTCACGCGTGTCTCAGTTACGGGACAGCTCTAGGCTAGCTTGTTTTGCTGCAATTTTAAGTCTGCTTTTCAACATTATTAAAAATTAAACCCAACTATGTCGAACTCAAGT
>JGI24158J21664_10001647_pt1 | contig 25655 bp, 7 predicted proteins | sample Ectturendosymbi3_FD_21664 | JGI IMG/M metagenome (IMG submission 21664) | reverse complement strand
TTTGCCGTCCATTATTTTGTCACAGCGGTGAAGTATAGGCTAATTCATCTCTTTTACAGTAGTGAACCCACGAATGAGACTTGACTACCAAATATTACTGAAATCGTCCCCTTTGAACTTACTGGCTGGATCCGACCCTGCTGCGGTCTATACCATGCTGTGAAAAGAAAGAGAAAAATGGCACTGCAGTCTGACCATTGTTTGTGAAAACAGTGAAATTTATTGCACAATAGAGGAATTTTCGATTCTGACAGAGTTACAATCTCCTGTTACGTACAAAGTCCAAATGAAGTCGTGAACAGGAACAGTGTTGTGCGCATCAGCTGATCAATTGAATCTGGTAACCTACATCTTTAAAGATGAACTAAAAACAGAAAACTTATAAGTAGCCTATGAATAACTCTGAACCATATGCCAAAGTGCAACATCTCCAGTTTGTGATACATCTGTAAACCTATTTCGTAGCAACGTTCTGTGACGCCTGACATGGAGCCTCTCACCAAACTACGAACAAAATAATGTCGGGAGTACTTCCGGGTTTTGTCCTGCAACTAACTAGCCTGACAATCTAGTTTATAACATTTTGTAAATTTCTAAAAGTTCACGTTTGTTATAAGTTATGATTCAGTAAATTTACCCCAGGTTAAGAACCACTGGGCTAGACCAATGGTCATATTGAGATCAGTGTTGCCAGGTGGTTGTCACCTAAACCTGCTAAATCGTGCTACGAAAAACTGCTTGATCCTGCTAAAAACCATGTCACAAATTTTCAGCTAAAATCTGCTAAAAATAGTTAAATTGTTAAAACAACTGCTATTTTTGAGGTGTTGAAAATAAACTTGTAAAGCTCTGTATCACTATCAATGGACCAGACATTAGGCCTACGACTTCCTGGCGGAACTGAACCACCTGGAAAAATCATACGTGACGTGGGATAAAAATATATTTTGCCAATGTAGCCTTTTGAACCCAATGCGCTCACTAAGCACAGAAGCAAATCATTTAGGCTTCACCAAGCCTTCCAGTTGCTTGTTATTATGATGCAATTATCTTCTTGAAGCAGCTTCGCTGCGTCGTAATAGAAATTCCAATGGTTATAGCAACGGTATATTTATGCATCCAAATGACTAAAGGCATATAGTTGTGCCTGGTGGTCTATTGTGTTGCCCAATATAAAGCGTCAGAAAGAAGGCAAAGAAATTTTTGATGAAGAAGGTGTACAGTTTTCATCTCTAAATATTGTTGGAACAAATATCTGGCCTGGAATTTGTTACATGCTAAACGGTTTTCAAAATCCTGCTAGAAAATCAGCTTGCCGCTAGTTTGAAAAATTTCCGGCTAACAGTGCGAAAAACCTGCTAGATCTAGCAGCAAAACAGCTAAAATGGCAACACTGATTGAGATTCATGAAAACTCGCTGGAAGACCCTGGTGTTATCAACACGAAATGTGATTAGATGAATAAAACTATGTTTTAGTGAATAATTTAGACAAACTGTTGACGGGTATTTATCGAATTGATCAAATACCGACAATTAACTCTATGCGTACAACTCGATGCGTACCACAGTTTGCTGGAGGCCCCCTTGGATCTTGAGGCCCTAGGCTTAAGCCTACATAGCCTATTGGCAAATCCGGCCCTGCTCATTACCTTCGCAGTAGCTGAGATAGAGTCAAACACTATGTCGCGTTGACTCTATCCTCCAATGATTGCAAGCCATTTTAACTGTATCAACTATGCTGGTGACACTGGTCAGGGCCAAGGACTCCAAAGCTCTACCGACTCATGGAACATCCCTCCGTTTTTGGATAGTAGGCTACTCCATGATTAAATGTTTTTTTAATCTAATGTATGACAGCTCTTTTCTCAATATCCATTCCGGCTTTCATGCTTTCAGCGGCCAAAGAACGCCAACCGCGCTTTAACTATGCAAAAAAATTATACCCATGTGCTGTCTGAAGTGAAGGTGTGTTTTAGATTCGGCTATGCTGCTAGCTATAGTTCATTTGAAGAAGATTGTGCTAAACTTTTTACTATTTTCGCGCCCAAGAACGTTTTTTCTTTTATGCTTGCACAGCCATGCTGACGTATAGTGTTGACACTTTCACGATGGATAGGTAACTTCTAACGTACAAAGGTGTAAACAATACTTTAAAATTTAATGCGATCTTGAACACCACCTGAAAACGTTTGGTTTGGAACGTGTGCTGTGCTTTGGTGAAGCTCCAAACGAATATTGGTTTGTTAATGTCAAAGTATGGATGCTGCGATGCACATGGCCAACTCCATTGTCTTCATTGGTACGGTCACGCATGAACCCGGCTTTAATCAGCAAATACAATCGCTAGATATCGCATGGTAAAAATCGCAAGTCGGGTAATTACCAGCGACTGCAAATCCACAAAGTATATATTTTCCCAATGCAATGATTTCTGTAGCCCTACTACAATGGCAGAAGACCCGGTGTTCCTTAAATGTTTCCATTCAAGCAAAAAATAATGGCAGCTGTTAACCTCGTGAGTAAGCTAATGCGCTGCCGAAGCTAAGACAGTGATGTGTTGCTGAATGCAATACCCCCGTTCTTTCGAAATTTAAGATGCAGTAGTCATAGGCGTCCGCAGAAATTTTTCCAGGGGGACAACGTCGAAATTTTGCTGATCTTTTTCAGGTTGCTGACGATGCAATGCAAATGGACGTTCACAAAACGCTTTACCTTTTCTACTTCGTGTCTGCTGACAAAACTCATTCATTCATTACCCATTAGTCTGTGCTGGTTGAACTTCAATTTTCATCATTTGTCTGAAATGTTTTCTACACTTCGGCCATCAGAAATGCTTTTTATTTTTGTAAACTGCCTAATATCGATTTTTTCCAGCACTTTCTGCAAATAAGTCATAGTTTAAGAATAACCAACGGCCAGAACAACATGAGTGGTGAAATAGAAGGAAGTTAGACACTCGCAAAATTGTTGCAAGCAATGAGAAGTACAACTGTGTTATGTTGACAAGACTATCGGACAGTGGCGTAGCCAGCCCAGAAATTTGGGGGGGCCAAAATGTTTGATTTTAGGCGAATAACACTATTTTGTTTGGACAAACGCCTCTCAAAGCACAAAATGACTATATTTTCTAAAAATTTGGGGGGGTGGCCATGGCCCCACCCTGGCTACGCCAATGCTATCGGACAACTTACCAAAGTTAGAACACAATGCAGGCTTTAAAAAAACTGAGCAGATGAATACGAAAAGTCGCCACAGCAATTGTAGCTTTGCACTTAGTGCTCAATAAGAAGTCAGAACGAAACCTCAACGATAGACACATATTTCCACAAATCTGCATAGACGTATTCTAACAAGCCACGTATTTTTGTACTGTTCAAAAGAAGCCTGCATAAGAGCCATTTGATTAAGTTATTCACTCGGCACGTTGATCATAGTCTCACACTAACAATGGATTTTTCAGAATTGTGGAAGCACTGCTACAGATTTACTCAATTTTTTTTTCATACAGAATAAAACTATACGTGGTATATCGCTGTCAGCAGTCTCATTGTGCCGCTGCATTACCTGCCAAGATATTTGTGTTCAACAGTTACATGCAGGCTCCCATTCATTGATTTCAAATAAACCAGATTGCATGCCAAAAAAACATATTCGTACAATAAAAACCCAGAAAGCTTGTGTTACGAACAAAAACATGAGTGCTTATTTGAATTGAAACGATAATCAAATACTGATTTAATTGTAGTTCCTCGTCCTAATTTCCTTCTGCAGCGCAAACATTAACATTTAGATGCCCTTTTTCCTGCTCGAGACGTTTTTTATAACGCTGGTAACATTCTCCGTTGATGATATCTCTCACTAATTGCAGGAGTACATTTGTTATTTAAACTAGGAAGTTTTGTACTGGATCTAAAATCCCGAAAAAATATCACAATGCCTTTTGTCTCTAACTGAAATTTGTTTTTTAATGTGTATGCATAGGGAAACACCTAAATTTAAACAATCAGTCCTAACCCTTGTTTTAAAAGTTTCTTCAAATGGCATTAGAGACGGTAACATTATATATATAACCCCGACAATGATCTTATATGAGGATATGAAACCGATTCAACACGTTCTGCAGTTGAATCGGTTTTGCTGTTGAATCTGTCCGATATGCGTACATTCTCACCTGATGTGCGCATGCAAACACTGTAATATAAAGTTATCTTTATATTACTGAACACACTGAAGTTGCTGATGAATTTATGACTTCAAAAAACCCAGAGTTAACGCGATTTTTCATAATTAAACGTAGGCACCAGGTCGACAAAAAAACAGATCTGGGTGGAAAAATCCGCAGTGGGAGCCTAGGTCACATGCGGAAAAAAGCTTACTATACCGAAACTTCAAGCGAACGTTTGTAGTTTTATTGCCGTGTTATTGCTACGCAATAAAGACTAACAGTAGAACAATCCGCTAGCAAGTTTCCCAACCTGCCTCTACAGGCAAAGGGGCGGACATGAGCGAACTGCAATCTCATCATTGCATGACACCAGAACAGTGAACCTGGCTCTTGTGCAGTGGCAGTGTCATACCGGCAAATAAACTGTCATAGCAACGATTAAATGAATTAACCGGAACCTAGCTGCTAACTTCACGCTTTCTAGAAAATTTTGGTTGTTAGTCCCAATTTCCAGAGGATGGCAAATGCGCTTTTTGTCCCCCCTGCGGATGCCCACGGCAGTAGTTCTTTGGCACATGATAACATTCTACAAATACGTTGTCGTACAGCAACGTTGGGTGATATGCTTCACCAATCATGTTACTTCCTGCCTGTTTGAAGGTCTAGTCTAGTTCAGTTGACAGTTTTGTGGAACTGCGGAACATTTTTGAAACATCTCTTTAACAAATGCATACGATAAAAAGATTATAATTTCATTGATGTTGTATGTGAAGTAAGCAGGTGTCCATCTGAAAGTGTTGATATTGTAGTTACACATGAATATGTGTAACTATAATATCAACACTTTGTAACTACAGTATCAACACGATATCAATGCCAGTTAATTGACGACGATTATTTAAAGATGTCGCAATGAAATGCAAATGTTAACAAAAATTTGCAAGAAACCGGAATCAATCCTATCGTTCAAAAACACTACCGAAGGAACAAATATGTGGCCAGTGCACCGCGCCGAACGTGTTCTTTCAAATTGATAAACTTTGCTACTAATCTTGCTGAAAAGCATACGCATCGGGCTTTTCACTGGCCGAAATACGTATGTATAAACCTTTCTGGTGTCGAGACTTGTTAATTTCTCGTGCATAGTACATGCTTAGATTAATACCATTTTGTATTTCAAGTAGGCTAATGACGTTAACCAGCACAGACTAACGTCCACGTTGACGCAACATGGTTGGCATCCGTAATCCACTAACTGCTCTGCTCTGTCGGGGCAAGCTTAGCAATGATTGCGAAATAAACTCTTCTAACTACGTTATTAACTCCATCTTGCTGTCTGAACAGCAGGCTGCGCTGATGTGTAACGTTGGTCGTAAGCAAGAGGTATCTTGCTTGTGTGCAGTACAAAATGCGGGAAGACTCCCTGGGCTAGCCATAATACACTTTTTCACAACAATTACCACACGAAATACGTTGATCAAGAGAAGTCAGACTTCTGGACGTATACAATAAGGCATATAGGCTATAACTTCGCGATCAACACTCCAAGCAATGGATGTCAGCGCTGTGCTCAAGCCTCAAATACGTTTCTTACCTCACAAACGTATCAAAAATGATCAGGCGATGTTATTCTACGCTATAGCGGCAAGTATTGTTCTGTTCATAAATTTCGAGGCAGAACATAATACACATTTATATAAACTCCTCTGTGATTTCTAACGTTTCATATTTCAATTTGGGAAGGCTTAAAGCTTTGTTTAGGGGAGCTAAGCCCACAAATGCCACCTGTGGCGACGGGACTGAGTAAGATGTTTACTTTGTATCAGATGGTAAGACTAGAAAAACTTTAATCTTTCAAAAATATCAATTAAATCCTTCACCTACAGTGGGGTGCACAATTTGCGGCCTTCGCTAAAAATTTATGCAGCCGTGCACATGTAATTCAAAAAATTAGTTATGGCGGCCGTGCATGAATAAAAATTCTTTTTCTGCTGTTTGCGGAAAATTAGTAGAAAGACAGCCAAATAGACGTGTGAAAGCAGGCTAGGCTTAGTGTGTGGAAACAGAAGCAGTGCAAAAGAATTAAAATATCTTGGACTAATTGGCGGCCGTAATTCATAAAAACAAACGTAATGCCGCCGGCAATAGCAAAAAGGTTGCGCACCCGTGATCTATAGCACACGGTGAACAAAGAGATGTTAGATCTATAACACAATGTAGCTTGGGGCCCGTTTCATCGTTTCCTTGTAAAAGACCGTTTTCTGCCCAGTTGGTAAAAGTCACGAGGTTTNTGGTACAGTGACCACAAACCCTGCTCANGTAACCTTCAAGCACAAACACCGTTGTTGTTCTTGCCAAAAATGGGCAGTTTTTGTTTATTCGACTGGACTAATCGACAGGTTTAGGCGCGCGCGCGGGTTTTCGTACAATTTAGCTAGTCTTCTCAAGCTCATCTGATCAGAAAAAAGCAACGTGTCGATTTTGGAAACATTTTTTATATGATAAAGAACAGAAGCACTTTCCCAAACAAAAATGTGGGAAGTGCTCTTAACAAATGAACGAAAAAGTAAAAAGAAATCGAGAAATTCCGCCAGTAGACGTCATTGATGGTCGGTTTAAGGTTTAAATCGAACCTAACTTCAAACTTCTGGTCTTATCTGCAGTAAAAGTAAATTAGGTTGAGACATGAAATTCTTTCTACTTTCATTACAATTTTCAGCCACATACACCAACCTTGTCCAAAATGGGCAAATGCTTTAGGACAATCAGTTTGATCGCGGCACTGCTATTGACTTTCATGTCTCACGTACGGTACTCGATCAAGTATTTGGGCACATATACAGGCTCGTACCTAGGGGAGTCAGGGGGCGGCGAAACTCCCCTACAATTTTTTGTTCCCCTGAAAAAATGTGTTGAACATAGTTTAAAAAATTTGGGCCCCTCCCAGAATCGCCCCTCCGGTGTCCCAAGCTGGTTACGAGCCTGCACATAGCGCGTCCAGAAAATCTACACAATGTTGGCGCTCAAGTGTGCTTAACAACAAATTACATGCAAACGCTTAGCACCCTCCCTGCCGGTGTACAAATGCGTACTTCTAATCCCATGCCAACAGTTGCCTCCTGGAGTACGAACTCCTGTTTGCATAGCGGGGTGCTGGAGATTGCCTCCGGCGAACACGAACTCGCGTGTGGCGGAGCGGGATGCCAGAGGTTGCTCAAAGGCAAACTCCAAATCACATAACTTTCACCATTGGTACTCATAGCCAAAGTGGCCAAAATGACCAAAACTTTCACCGTTGACAGATTTGGACAAAAATGCCAATGAAAACCAAAACTTTCACCGGTAGACTTGAATAAAAATGCCAGTAAAAACCAAAAAAACCACAACTTTCACCGTTGGCAACGTTGGCCCATTACGGCCATGAAAACATGTCAGACGTCCATAGAAAAAGCTTACCAGTACTTGGAATTTGATTGTCTCGAAGTTTATGACCTCAATAAAATAGTTTGACCTTTCACAACAAGGAGCAAGACATTTTTGGCTAGCATGAAGTTATTGAAACTTCCATTAGGTAAAGAGAAGTACAAGTTTCATCATGTCGTCAATAAAATGCTTTGACCTTTCACTAGACGTGCACGCACGAGGTGCAGTCCCTAGTCCTATCTGGCTAGCAATTTACTTCCTCTGATGTATCAGGCGTCATACATTCTCTTGCCTGTTTCTCAATGAAGACCACGAGTTGAGCAGGTGCAATTCGCGCCAAATTGATTTACTTCGTCAGTGCTTGCACACGTGTGATCTACTCCCTTGCTGGCGTGACTAACCAACTCACCTGCATGCACAAACTCGTTTGCCCAAATTGGTCAAGGTTACCTTAAGGAGCTTTGTGGAAGAATTTTGTTACACCACATGGGTCAATTTGGGCAAACTGTCCTTCCCCACCGAAAACTACAAAACTTGTGCAGATTTCGATAGGACTGCCCGAAAGAGCGCCTAAAAATGTAGCTACTGAAAGAACCAGCTTTCTACGTGAACGTTAACTATTTTTAAATTTAAGTTGAAGAACGGTTTGCCCAAATTGGGCAGAGGTTACCTGTGCAGGGTTTGATCTCCTCATGTTAGAACATTTCAGCAACAGAATCAACAAAAGCTATTAGAAATGTTCAGGAACCATAAATACAGATCTAGACGCTAATCGTTTCCGAGAAAGTTCGGAAGAACTTCTTCCTTTTCCGCAGAATTTTCTTTTCGTTTGTTTCATTCAATTTCATGTCAACCTGATTATTTTACATTTAACGTTTTCTATGAAGTGTTTGTGTTGTTTACAAACTCTTTAGAAATAATTATCGATGTTTTCGATTTGACATATGGTCATCAAATCTTGGTTGACACGAATAACTTCTTTAATGCAACACACATACGTTTCCAGTCTCGGAAATTTTAGTTCCGAAACCGGCGAAATTTGTCACACGAGTTTAGGTTTATGAAGAAGCACAGGTGTAGGAGCAGGCAAATTTTTGGGGGAGCGAAGGATTTTTGCCCAAATTTCTCCAAACTTGCCCAAAAAGTTTTCTTTGCACCTTTTGCCCACAAATTTTCTCCCACAAAGAACATGAATACCTGTTATTGGTGTGACCTCCAAAAAAGGTCTTAATTGTATTTTTCTGCAAAAGTTGGGCGCCATTTTTGCTCAGAGTTTCAGGGATTTTACCCAGATTTTCAGAAGTTTTGCCCAAATTTTCAACAAATCAAAACTTTTGGGGGTGTGCTTGCACACCCGCCACCTACACCACTGTGAAGAAGCCAGGTTTCGAGAATTTCAATACATTATGCACCGATGTCTCGAACAAACAACGCAATATCTCGATCTCTTGCTTATGCTCCTTACCCGCTGTAATAGCTGCATAGAAGATCACTGAAACCGTCACCATTCATGTCGCCAGTCATTTTTCGTGCCTGTCCGAACATGCATGCCTTTGTCTGCCCTTCCCAATCCAGTTGTTCAAAGGTCCCATCAGTGTTTGCCAGGTAAATGCGCCTGAGCACAAAAATTGATCAACAGTGCCAGAACTGTGGAGTAACACGGAGTATAACTAAACTTCCGATCGGAAAAAACAAGGTTCTTGAAAAGTGACATTGCCAGCGCTAGTAATTTTCAAAACACCCAGTACAGTTTGAACGTGAAACTAAGTGTGTTGCCCCATTCAGCATCGACGAGAGGTGAATGAACCGAAAATTTCTTTCTTCCGAAGCCCATGCATTACCGGGACTGGTTAGCGGAACCAGTTGTGCCGCAGACGTTTTTATTTTCGTACATTTCAGCAGAGCTTGTTGTATGTGTAGGCTATATTTATTAAGAAATGAATCTGTGCCAAAAATCCTTGGCGCAATAGGTAATTTACGCAACTTTTTCAAAGAGACACTAAAAGGACTTAGACATTAGATAAGTGTAATAAAGTCATATACATATATTCTTTAGAACCAGCATTTTAATTTAAGGTGCGATTTAAGTTTCGTGCGTATTCACTCTTCTCCGTTTTAACATTTACAAAACCAGTGGCGGATCCAGACCTGGAGTTTGGGGAGGAGGCAGTATACCCCTACGTAAGCTGTGAATTTAATAAATGTTTCAGAGGCTTCGCAAAAAAAGCGAAGTCAGTTTCTCCCACGATAAACTAAACTCATATCATCTGATTGTCATGTATGCTGATGGTGACTGGCAGGTAGTGGAATGGGTGCTGAGGAAGGACATGGCAACGGTAAGTGAATACCTCCAGACCTGGAAGCTAGAGCTCAGCACTACAAAAACGGTGTCGGCAATCTTCCACCTCAACAGGGAAGCTAATTGCGAGCTGAAAGACAATTTCAACAATGAAACGCTGCCCTTTTGCTCCGAGCCACACCTCGGAGTAACATTCAATGGGACGCTCACGCATCGCCGACACCTCGAGTCACGTCGCAAAAATCTGACTAACTCTTGAGGTGGCTTGCTAGCTCGAGCTGGAGTTCTGGGGAAACAACTTTGTGAACAGCCACCTTAGCCCTGTTCCATTCAACAGCAGAGAACTGCACCGGTGGCACAGTGCTCACACCCGCCTCATTGATCCTGTCATCAACAACGCCTTGGGAACCGTGATTGGACCAGCAGAAAATTTCCCTATCATTGCGTGCATCCAACCTGCTAAGCTAAGTCGCCAAGGAGCCAGTGTCTCTAACCTGCCGTGACATGGAATCTGGACATCTGCTCCACCCAGTGCTCACCTGTCCACTGGGTAGGAACGCAAGGTAACTCAAATCGAGACCCCCATATGTACCTGCTGCACAACAACTCACCTCTCCATCTGACGACAACAGAAGGGTGGCGCTCTGGACGCATCACTGATTAAATGCGGAATGGTTGGAAAGCACTATGGGATTCCGTACTGTCTTCCCCGATATCGGCACCTACCCTTCTGGAATGGCCATAACAAGAATAGCGTGGGTCCGGCTTAACCGCCTCTGCACTGGTGTAGGACGTTTCCGCTCCTGCTNNCACAAATGGGGGACCTCTTCTCTCCCTTCTGCGTGTATCTGGTGCAGAAGAACAGACCGTTGACCATGTTGTCCCTCACTGNCCAATCCACTGACCTCCCCANTGACCACATCACCTGACGGTTCTGGATGACAAAAGAATCGAAAGGCTGCTCAAGACCTGCCCCGAGATCTAGTGCAGCTTAGCAGTGGATTGAAAGAACTCGCTCAAATAATGTAGAACATACAACCACTTTGGTTTGAAGCCGCAAAATGGCATTGACATGTGGATATTTTTACTTAAACTGTGTCGTACTATGTAAACAAGGATACCCCATTGCTTGCAGCTTCCTTGGATGCGTCAAACGAATTTGACAGAATTAACCACAACCTGCTGTTTGCTAAAATAATTAGGCGCAGTGTACCCATGCGACTAGTAAGACTGCTGATGAGTTAGTATAGACAACGGACCATGCAAATGAAGTGGGACACTAACTTTCAACAACCCTTTACTGTAATAAAGGGGTAAGGCAAGGGGACGTTCTGAGCCCATATTTATTCGCTGTGTACCTTCATGAACTCTAAATCCAGCTGGAATCAGCAAGAGCAGTGGGTTGCACTGTGGGAAATATGGTTTTGAACCACCTAGTGTTTGCTAATGACATATGTGTGTTCTGCCCTAGTATTAGTGAACTTCAACATCTGAATATTTGTCATGAATATGCTGCTGAACACGAAATCACTTTCGATTGCAACAAAATTGTTGGTGAATCTTTTTTCCCCAAAATACGAGTGTAGCGACGACGATTCCCGGTCTGGGAACCAATTTGTGGCGGCTGATAACTATTTGCGGTAATGAGTTTCGGAAAACCCCTATAGAGAAATTCTGGAAATCACAATGGAGACGAGGCACAATCTTTATTCTTCCAACGGAAACGAATAAACAGGCTCAAGATGCTCCGAAACATAGCAGACCAACAAGGCTGATTCTCGTAACGGCATCTCAAACTGGCAATCACACGAAACAGATACACATGTCGACTCTCGTTGCGTTTCTCCACACTCGCTTGTCCAATGCAGGGCCGGTTTTAAGCCGATTTCTTCTAATCGGGCCCCGCGCTCCGCCAAATAACCAACACAAATTTGCACTTTGTGTCGAAGCTGATTGTGAATATTTCCGGCGCGGGGCCCAGTGTTTCTCAAGGGGTTTTGAGAGACCAAAACGGTTCCTAAATTATTCCAACGGTCTCTCAAAACAGTTTAAACTCGCTTCACGACCATTAGAACACACGAAAACCTTGCTTTACAATCATCTCAGTATTCAGATAAAACAGTTGCGGTCTTTCAAAATGTCTTTGCAGGCAGCAAGGTGAAATCTTTAAAAAATCCCTGGCGGGGCCCACAGCATTGTGTAAACGTGGGATCTATTGCCAATCCAAGTGAACTGCGCGGTTTTTAACGCCCTCATCAAAGTTCTTTAGAGAGAATCGTCATTGTTTTCAGTAATGTTTAGCCAAGTTTTTTTTCATAGCACCTGGTTAAGGCAAGGCAGAGATGGTTAAGGTACTGCACACAAAACCTCCTTTCTGGTCGTGGAAGTGCCTGGCCAGATAGACGGTAATGAGTGTTGTAATTCTTTGATTCATTGGGTTCTCCATAACTGTTCATTGAAGTTTGTGTTGTAGAGGTCCTGGCGTCACCCTTTCGGGCCTCGTCTTTTTTAACATCACCGATTTCTATCAACAGTGATTTGATGCATCCCCTCAAAATTTCTACACACGTCACTGAGTGGGGCCCCGCAAAAAGTGTTTCTAATCGGGCCCCGCATTTGCTAACGCCGGCCCTGGTCCTATGTCGTTATTCTGTGTAGTCCCGCGTTTCGTTCGCGCGAGTGGAAAAATGTGATTTTAAGAGAGCGCATCGCGCCGCCGCGTTAGTTGCGTTCGATAATTACATTGCACGCTTTGATTAGGTTGCAGGCCGATGCAAGGTCCGCTACACGAGTATGAACAACCTCCTCCATGAAATGTTTTTCTAAATAGTGTTAGGCTACGTGTACAATTTTCTGACCAAGTCAAATATCTGGGTGTATTATTAAATGCCTCGCTGAAGGATGACAGTAACATCCAGGGACAAGTGAAATCGCTGCACTGTGCAGCAAACAGAGGTGGCCACGGATTCGTAGTCGACTCCGGCAGGATTCTGCGTTTTTCTTTCGGACCCAGATCCGGAATCAAAATTTGTGAAAAACCGGACCCGGAGTCACTTTTTATTTTCTGCCATAGGGGTCTGCGTGGACTTCATACATGTTATTTCTTAAGTGAAAACATTGCTGAATTTCGGTTGCATCGATGGTAACCGGAGTCCGAACAGGAATAATTTTCTCAAATTTTAAAATTTTCTGGACCTGGATCCAGATTCAAAAATTTTGGAACAGAAGCGGAGTCGCGGAAAATGTGACTCCGTCCACCTCTGGCAGGTGGGCACATTTGCTCAGTTTTGCTCAGTGCTCAACTGCAGTAAAAAACACTCTATTTCGTGCCTGTTGCAATTTGCATGCCAATGTATGCTTGCCAATTGTGGAGCAAATACACACAGACTAGTATGAAGCGATTTTGCTTACAATAATGCCTAACATCAATTCTTTTTTCGATCATTTCAAAGGTCTGATGCTTTCTAGAAATCTTCGTTTTTCCTCCATTATTTCACGCTCTTGTACGACGGTGACCAATTGCAATAGTTGCTGGTGCGTTGTCTTCTCTGCTTTCTCCAGCATTGCTTCCGCGTAGCAAAACTGGGTGCTTTGTGGTGCCTCATGTTTTTTTTTGTTTTTTTCTAAAAAATGACTTTGTTCAAAACAACTTACATGCTTATATGAGCATCCCCACCCGACGATTTTAACCATTTACTTCACAGCCATTTACTTTTCTTCCCACTGCTGGATTAATATTTGATGATGAGTGAATGCAGTTTTAGCTGGTGTATTGTCCCAGTGTTTGGCATCTCCCTGTGTTGTCTGTGCTTATCAATTGACACTTGCTCTGTACTTTCATTTAATTTATTTGTTTATGAGCAGACACGAAGTCCATAGTACGAACACACACACTGCAGAACGCTGGTAGTACTGCACTACGACTAACCATTATTGTGTTATTGCGTTTTTCGGGTACCCTTGTGATATGGAGCATGGGGCTGATGCAATAACTAAAATCAAATTATCGATAAAGACTTGAAGGCAAACAATTCGGGGACGAAAGGAAGACTGTTCGATACACACCCCACAAATTTGTATTGGGTTCTCCGTTCTTTTGTGCAGAATTTCACCCCCACACCGGCTTATGCCTTCCCCCAAAAATGTGAAAATCTAACATTGAAATGACACGGGTTGCAACAAAAGATGTATGGAGTAAACGTAAATGTTAAATGAAAAAACTAAAAGTAATCCTACCTACTCTTATTAGAACATTAAGGAAAACCTGAGATTTTACAATGATGATAAGTGAGCGCGCGCAGGGAAACCGCAGCTTAAACTCACACACACACCAAGACATCTGAAATCGTAAGCAGGATATTTTTACCCCTATCCCCGGTCAAAAAAAGAGAACAAGGCCTGGTGGCTGGTTGATCATTAATTCCACATTTGGACGACTATTACGCTGAAGTAACTGCCGTCGTTAAAGAAATCTGTATCTTGATTTTAAACTATGCCCTGGCATCAAAGAACAAAGACAAAAAATGACATGCTTACATCCATCCATCGTCATACAGGCACATTAGGTCATCACGATTGTCAGCATTGAACTTGCCCTTAAGTACGGTGCCAAGCATGCAGAAATACTTGTCGAGTGAAACTGGAGCCGTAAACATGCCGCCTCCATGTTGGACACGACCAGCCACTGAACAAAAATAGTCATGCGTTGAGTTTAGCTCCATAAATATTCTAATGGTTTTAATTTAATTAACATATAAAAAATGACAATAAAATCATTTTAAATCTAAGCAAAACAGCCTTAAAAGGCCAAACAGAACAACAAACCCAGCATTCTACACAAAATGAAAGCATGTATCGACAACTTGTTTTCATTTCGATGAAAGGTCCGTCAAGGTCAAGACAAGCAAAAATCAATTAGCGCAAAGGGCTAGTTGAAGTTGAGCAATAAGGTCTTTTTACAACAGTCAAAGGAAACTAAACCAGAAATGGAAAATGTAAAACCAGGCTACAGTGTGTACGGATCGCGGGTAGGCGATACTTGAGCTATCACACAAGTGATTCACACACACGGAGAGTTTCGTTTGCATGCTGCCCAGGAAGTATCTAAAAATCGGCGGCAGCACTTTGACTGCATCTTGGCAGTGCTAGGTAATTTCCTAAAATCTCAAGTTTCTTAGACAAGGTTGCATCTGCACGTCTTTTCGCCATTTTGAAAATGAATTCTATAGAGCACCAGTTGTTTTGCCTATCAATAACGGCAAAAGTACCTGTGACGAAACAGTTGAATTAAGAACTAGGTCAACAACGTAACGAAGTGTAGAACCGTCGAAAGCAAGACAAAGAAGTGTGAGTTACTACGCTTTTTCACCCAATTTTCAGTAAATGTGTTCGAAAATTGGACTTATTATGCGGGGTTTTGGATTTATAAAACTTTCTTTTTTTATTACAGAAATGAATAGAGTAATTCCGGACCAGATAATTTTAGGCTCATTAAGCGGGTGGCCTTATTAGCTGGGGACTACTGCATTTTAAATGGTTCGCAGCCCGCTTTTAAGAGCTCCCTACCCAACTGGTTGTAAATATTTTAGTGCAATGTAACCAAAAAATGATAATCTAATTCTATGGGATATTTGTTTGTGTCATAGCAAGACCAATTTAAACAAATCAGTGGAACTTCACAATAGACAAGACTTAAACACACAAATCCTTAATTTTGAAGGCTAAAATTTTGTAAGATAAAACCTATCACTGCTTAAGCTTTGAATGCGTCAGTGCATCTGAGCCAAAATTGCAGCTAAACAAGAAGGTATTACAATAATTTCCGTTTCCGGAATTGGAAATGTTATTTGTTTCTGGCTAATTTCAGTCCGTCACAAAACCAACCTTAGGCACACAGTACAAATGACCATTATGGCTAGCATTGATCAGCAATACTTAAAATCTACATACAAAATAATAATTCCTTTATATTTTGAGTGCAACCCTACTGTGGATTTGCACAACCTTTCAAACATCTCAATCTACTCACAAAATATCGTGTCTGTAGCAATGATGAAGTCAATCCAATGCAACAGTATCTAGTATTTTTTAGTTTGTAATAACATACATGACAATAAGGTGTACCAATTATATGAGTCAATGGCATTTGTTATAATATTATGAACATGTTACCTGAGCGAAGTTTCAGTTGTATGTACAATGTCTGATTTTTTTTTCAAGCTCATTTCATCTTTAGTGAGTAAAAAATTGAATCAACAGTAGTTTCAAACAAAGACTGAAAGGTTTCAGTTTCACACGAGTCTACTTCTTATAGCGAACAACACTTCTTCATATCATCTCTAAAACTGGAGTGACCAACTACCGGCTTACCGGCTGATCGACCTCCTGGACTCGTGCCGTTTGATGTCAAACTTTTTCGGCAGTTGTACTGAGTGTCATCTCTTTCCACATTTTGTGGGCCGCAACCAACCGAGTTGTGATTTGCGTTGTTCACACACTGTCGATATCGGAAGCATACAAACCGAGCATTGTCCATGGTCCATTCACTCCACTCGGACCACTGAGTAGAGACTGTATTGAATCAAAAGATAAAAAGCTCCAAGTGGGAAAAATTTGAAGACAGTAAACCATGCACACTTTGCAGATTTAATCACAGCACAAAGACGTCTCTTAAAACTAACATCACAGGGTTTTGGATTAACGAGCACTCCGTGTTAAGGAAGGAATTGCAACGGAACTACAAAATTGCGTCAACTCAGCAAGCTGGAACAGATGATTCTTGTCGTAACAGCCTCATAAAACCTTTCCGCATGGGTAACGTTTGACTTGTTTGAAGGGGGGTATGATGGGACCGAGTGAAAAGGTGAGTTGCTTTCATAGCGTGGCTTAACTTAGGGAGCAGGTGTAACATGGATAACTCCATCATGAACAACTCTGGATCCGCTTATTGTTCGCACAAAAACACCAGAAATTCTTTTCTAAGAAACAAGCGTGCTAACTGATATTGTAAGTTATAATGCTCCTCGTGGTAACAAGTTGTGGACAAATATCGACATGAATCCGTTGAACGTTCGCGTAGCAGCATGAAATCAACTGTGCTACGTTGCCATCAGAGTTTGCATGCGCCAAGGTTTTCCAGCATGCGCTACGCTATGATGAGCTAATCTCTTGCTAAACATAATTGCATGTTAGTCGGTTTGAAACAATTGCTTTTGACGAGTCGTAATGAGTAAATGGGCATTAACATGTTTAGGGCGTATTAGTTTACCAAACAGGAATAAGTCTTAAGAAAGTGGTTTTCAAACTTTTTTGGCCCATGCCACACACGTTTACGTAAGAACAGTTCGTGGCTCACCACATGTTGAAAAGTTTTGTCAAAATTCAACAACGGCTGTATGGGCAATAGCGATTTTTTACTTTGAAAAAAAAAACAAAAAAAAAACGGCTGCATTTGACCAAACTATAATAAATGCATACAAAACGCATATATCAAAAGGTTTTGTATCTGCCGCTCGGCATATAGTCTGTTCAAAGTGTCGCTGTGACCCACAGTATGGAAACCAATGTCACAGGATCACCAGAAGCCAAGGCCGAACATTGTTCGTGAACATTAACACTAGTTTATTTAACGTCTTCACATTCACATACAACAGACTACAGCGTATACACACAAGGTACTAAAAAGAGCACACAGACAGATGAAAGCACATGAGCATAGACATGTGGCGGTAGAAAATAACATCCGCATAGATGGCGCTAGCATGGTTACTTCGCAAGGACACAAGCATATCTGTGGGTGTAGCAAAAAACACATGCGTAGATAGCGCCAACACCATTACTATGATGTTTATCACCACTGCATAGTACTTTGATAAGGTCCAAGCCGGAAGAAATTCGTTTCGCTTCCTCACATGAAATGTTATCAGTTTTCGCGTATATCCAGGGCTACCATCGATTTGGACTAAAAAATAAGGACGACCAGAATAAAACGACAATTATTGGCATATTTTTTTTCTTCAAACGTCAGCGTAAGCGTAGAAGTCATTGATGAGATTGTATTCATGCCTTTTGCGAACAAATAAAAGTAATTGTAAGAAGCTATCAGATGAACACGGCAGCAACATACAACCTGTCAACATAAAATTTAACTTTTTACAAGGTGGTCCTAAACTTTTGGCCAGGAAAGTAGAAATAAAATTCTAAATCGTTTGTTGCTTCAAGTCGCTTTCTGACATTATTGCTGAAAATAAAATAAAATAAAGGACGCAATTCCAAAATAAGTACATTTCTTAGAAGTACAATGAAGTTTCCTGAGACAGTCCCCTTCATACTCAGGACAAATCTTACAAATAAGGACGGTATGGTAGCCCTGCGTATGTCATATACAGTATATTGATGAAATATGGAGATGGAAATGCGTCACGACAAATGTACTCTGAAATATGTGTCACAAAATTCCAGCAGGCTGAGAGCTAGCCGTGCAATCGCTCACCCTTGTGAACGGAAAAAATGGTTTACTGTTGAGTGGACGCACGATTTGCAATGAGACTGAAAACGCATCGAATGGATATCAAGAGATGACATAAATACCTCACGGAACGAAGTAACCTAATAGCAGCAATACAGAATCAATGCAATTGGTTAGTGCACACATACAAGTAAAAGGGACTACGAACAATATTCCTGTAACACTTCTTTTATATCGGGCTTGAAACAGTTTTGTTTTTTTTTAAAGGAGTTTGTGAGCATGCCTCCATTACACTGTACCTCAACATTTATGTATCTTGAGTTTGAATGTGCTTTCGGTAACGCAAATTGTCGCGTTTTATTTTACCTCATATGATAAGGGTGAACATCTGCGAGGAGCAAATAATGGTTAAATGTAGCCGGTAGCTGTGATTTATTACATTTAGGCCTATACGCAAACTTGTCCACTTTAAGATAACAAATACTTTCAGTTGCAGAATTTTTTGCAGTGGCGGATCCAGGGGGGAGTTTGGGGCAACTGCCTCCAAAACGTTTGTGGCGCCTCGTTGAATGGCACCCCTTTTGGTGCCTATGGAAATAGAAACAGAGATTTAAAAAAATACACTGAAAACTAAACAATGCTTTGCTCTTCGTTCAACGTCAGGATTTACGTGCCGGACTTCACCCAACCTCTTACCGAATATTAAAATAATAACTTGTAACAAAAGCATGCCATTCTTGTTCAGCCCAGTGGGAAGTTCGCAGCTGTGTTAAGCGAAAGCGACCGCGTTTATGATTACCCAAAACGTAAGACTGGGCAGTTCTCACGCGGCAAAGAAATAACGAAACAGTGGCACTACGAAAAAATAGCATTGTTGATACTGCTATGACACCTCGAAAGGAGAGGGAGTAACACAAACAGGATTGCAATATGGAAACTATTGGACTGACACAAGATTTTATATTTAGAAGCCTCACAAACGAAAAACTAGTTTCAGGGCTGTTGCCAGTGCAGTCGGTGAGTCCGCAGTATTTTTTCATCGTAGTTTTGCAACAGAAAGGTGAGTGGATGAGTTTCTTGCGGAACTAAGCCCCTGGGTGAACCATACTGCAGCGTGTAAAAAGCTATAGATGCACGTTAGGAAACAACTTGCCGCTATCTGGCAAAAATACATTGAGCGTGCTCCATTAGTTCAAAGAACGACCTAACAATGCAATTGTGGTACACATAACTCCGTCAACATGTAGAACGCCGAGTAGCATTAAGTTACTACGTGGTAGCAGGACGCGCCTCAACAAACCAATGCAACTCAGCTCTAAGCATGCGTACGGGAACCTTTGGCTTTTGGGAGGGGGCAACATTTTCGATTCGCCCAATTTTTTGCCACTATGTGGAAAGTAAACAGGAAAGTTTTGCAGGGCGATGATTCTGCTTAAGCAAATTCCCTAAACATATCGTGCAGTTTTGCCTGACATTTTTTAAGCCTTGTCCGAATCTGCCCTCGTCGCCTCAGTTCTAACACAGAAACTTTGGCAAAATGTACAGTATCTCCAGATTGGTAGAATGAATAATTGATTTTACGCGGTCGAGAAGTTTTGCTCAATAGTTCAATATATGCAGTCTGGCTACACGCTTGGGAACAGTGACTGATGGCTACGTGGTTTTGATCCTTTTGTTGCAATTACACTGGCCACGAAAAGAAAAATTTGGCATGTTCAGCGAAATCTGCAGCCGACAGAAAAATGCTTAGCTTATTGTTTGTTACATCACATAAATTTGAGGAGAAAAGCGATCTTTTGATGAAACTTTTAACTTATTTACTAGTGAATGTGGTGTTGGCAGAGATTCGCGGTTTTAAATTGGTTACAGGCTGATTCTCACTATGTCTCTGACCTGGCTGGATAGAAGTAGATCCATCGCAAGATCAACAGCAGTGGAGGTGTCTGTAAGCTTGTTTGGGGACTTCGTAGCAGCATACAATGAATTGGAAAATGACTTTATTGGAGGGACTAGAGCTTGAGTTTGGAAGTATTGATTGTGAATTTGGAGGCCTCGGTCCGCTTGCTCCCACTTCTGTTGAACAGTGTCACAACATATTTTAATAAGCTGGTCTAGTTGGATTGATGTTTTTCTCTTTCATATCAGATATCAAATGTCGAAATATGTGAAACGGTATTAAACACTTGATTGAAATTCTACCTTCATTAGTGGCGTTTAAGTATTTTAGAGCAATATGCTTTTAGACCCAGTGTGAAATTGTGAATCTATCGTGCGATTGTAAAATCGTTTTTCACGGTAGCCAGCAGAGCTACCTAAAATGGGAGTAATGCAAATGTGTTTAACAGCAAATGTGTTTCATTCATGTTTTGTTTTGGACATGTCGCTTCAGCAATAAAAAAGTTTTCCATGTAACTGCACAAGCTCCGTCTGGAAACGTGATCATCATTTAGCTATTAATTAGGGCAGTGTTTCCCAACCTTTTTAGTGTTGCGGCACCCATTGGCGAACTTATAAAAATTTGCTTTAAGGTTTGATGACATTTTCAAAATGTATTCATGATATACTGGAAAACCTTTTGGATCGCGGCACCCCTTAGTATTGTAAATGGCACCCCGGTTTGGAACCACTGAATTAGAGTCTTACCGTGGGACTTAAGTTGTCACTGTAAGAGGAACCGTTGTACTTTTAACCAGGTCGGGAATACATTTCAGACAGTTTTTTTTCTGATCTTCGGATAGCCAAATCAATGTCAAACGCTAGCGGGTAGCATGCTTTACGGTATTTAATACTTTTTGTAGATAAAAGCATTGTTTGGGACGCCAACAGTGTTCTCAGTTATGTGTAACTTGTGAAAAACGAGGCCTATATTTTTGGACCCACTTCAAACATTTTCTGAATTAATGATATAAAGTGCTTCCAAACAATAGGTGGCGGAACCGGGGGCCCGCGTGGGCCTAGGCCCTCCCCACTTTTATTTCTGCAGTATTTTGTCAATATTCTTTATAATACATTATATGTAAGTGAATTTGACAGGATTAATAACTGTGTGGAAGAATGCACCGTGTGCCACCCTGCTATGGCTTGCTTACCGCAATGGTGTTGTTGAACAGTGTTGCCAGATGGTATAATGCAACACAATTTTTTCCGAATATGTAGTTTAGCATGCTTGTGTGCATGGGCGTCGGAAGGATTTTTTCCAGGGGGCCACAAGTAGATTTTTCCAAAAGCTTTTCTAGGGGGGCAAAACTGGTGATTTTGTTTTGCCACTCGCATTAAGAAAACAGCCTTTTTTGCTGAAATTTTCGAATTCCTGCCCCCCTTCCGCAGGTCCGTAACCAGCTTGGGACACCAGGAGGGGCGAAGAGTTCTTGAACTGTGTCCAAAAGTTTTAAACTATGCCCAACACATTTTCTAGGGCGGGCGAAAAATTTTGTAGGGTCTTTGCCCGCCCCCGCCCCCCGGTTACGGACCTACCCTTCCGTCACTCATGCTTGTGTGTAGGAAAAAGTTCGTGTCACACCATCAAAATTAGTGTAATTTCACACGTTTCAGCACCATTCTAAACATTGAAATTTTTCTGACTCATTCATAAAATCAAATATTTGACAGATCAGTTTCAACTGTGTTTTTGTTTTTGCATTGGCAACACTAAATAGTTAGATATTGTTTGTGCACTGGCAACACAACTGGCATCCTTACAGACAACTTGCTAGTTGCTACATATGCTCTGTCTTGTCTTTGCATTCCAGTATCTAATGCAGTTGTAGAATGAGTATTCAGTGATGTTACTTCTGTGTTCAAGATGTGGAAAAGTTGTGATATTGAATGTGTTTAAGACATGTATCAATGCTGTGTCATTTTTGCTCTGCCTGTTTTTCAAGCTGTGTTCCTGTTTTTAACAGACCGGTGGCGGCTCCGCACACGGGCTCCTCGGGCTTAGCCCGATTCTTCGATTATGATTTATATTGGGGAACGCGAGCTTGCTTGCTTTGTATATTTGTACCACCACCTACGGTGCCACTTCACTACGTTGTTCACTCGGACTCTTTTCTGTGGGCCTTTACACTGTTCATATATTTTCGTTCCATGTCTGGCCTTTCGTCAGAGGCGAATTTTCATTTCGGGGCTCTAAGCTATTTCAAATTGGGGCCATTCTGGAAGATTTGCGACGTCTGATGTCATGCAAAAAGCACTACACGTGCTCGTTACATTCACTGAACAAGTTGTTCCAGTTCATAAAGATACTTTATTCTGAATTGCCTCGATATCAGGAACAAAAACAGTCACAATGAAACTAACGACAAAGGCAGCGGTGAAGCTACCTGACCACACTCACATGATACATTTTTATTGAGTACCTCACTGGCCTTGTGTAATCTGAAAAATGGATTCAGGCGTTTTGCTCCACACATTATACGTAACAATAACCAATTCTCAACGCCATAATAAGAGAATGCTCATCTTCATTCACTTCAATCTTTCGTGCTCATTCCATAGAGATCTTTTGTTAGCGGCATAGTAAAAATACATGCGTTGAACCAAAACAAGAATACAAATATAAATGCTTACAGATTACAGAAATGCTGGAAATTGTCCTTACTCCCAAAATTTTGGGTCCCCCGAAATCGGAGGCCCTAGGCTTAAAACTGTATTAGCCTGATGGTAAATCCGCGTCTGCCTTTCGCGTTCATGTTACAGATGACTATGGTTACCAAATGCGTTTTGTAAAAATACCGGCCATTTTGCCAACAGTGCCAGATCTAAGCTGTGTCGTAATTCGTAAGCGGCACAGAGAAAATCATTGTTGTTACGCCACAATTTTGACTGCCTCGTTACATTTCGGTGTGTGTGTGTGACGTGACAATCGCATCAAGGATTGCGTCAACAGCAGGAAATAACTTCGCTGAAGGACCTGTCCTGACAAAATTCACTACTAGAGTCATTATAATTTGAGAAATTCTGCGTTAGTTCTTTTTGAAGTTACTGCAAATTATTCGTTTTCAAAATACCGGCCTTTTACTGACCTCCACTAAATTAGCAACAAAATACCGGCCAGGCCGGTGAAATACTGGCCATCTGGTAACCTTGTGCGAGTACCTTGCTCTAAGACAAAAAAGCAAACCCAAGTTGCTGCAGGGCTTCATTAGCCCTGTGCACTGTGTTGTTGTCATGGAAAACACATACGGTCGCCATATGCGTTTTGTAAAAATACTGGCCATTTTGATTTGTCAACAGTGTCAGATCTAAGCTGTGTCGTATTTCGTATGTGGCACAGGGAAAACAAAGAGACAATCAGTATTGTTAAGCCAAAATTAATGATTTGCCCGTTTTTTTGGCTGACTCTTTACAGTGTGCGTGACGCGAAAATCGCACCAGGGATTGCGTCAACAGCAGCAAGTAAACTTCGCTGAAAGAACTGCCCTGACAAGATTCACTACTAGAGCCATTGTAATTTGAGAAATTCGGCGTTAGTTTCTTTTGAAATTACGCCAAATTGTTTATTTTCAAAATACCGGCTTTGGGCACTGATTTTCGAAATACCGGCCTTTTACCGGCCTCTGCTAACTTAGCAGTAAAATACCGGCCATCTGGCAACCCTACAGATGATCTGAATAAAACAATATCGTTCGTAGCAGGCGTTCTCTGGACTTCCTTCGCTCGCGCTCTACTCTGGCTCATCCGTTAGAGCTAAGTATTTTTGAAAACATAATTCATATCGGACTGAATTTTTTATAAGCAATGGATTTGTATAGAACATTGGATTTTAAGTCCAATCTAATGGACAGTTCCCATTGCGAGAATAATTTCAAACGAACGACAAATTGTCCAATAACTCTGCTAATATGAATGAGCCTAGTAAGCAGAGGCCTTACTGGTGTTATCATTGCTCTGTGACGTACGTTACTCAACAATGGAGAAGTTATCATGAGAACTTCTCATTTATTGTGACGTAATCAACGTCACAGAGCAACGACAATGCCATCCAGAATGAAAGCAAATGGAAATTTCAGTGACGCAAGCGTCGAACGGATTTATTCAGTCAGTATAATATGCGTGATGAGCCCGAGTGACGCTGTTGATGTGAGTTGCCCCTGTAACAGCAGCCTATTTGAATTTCAGGTGGCTCACCGACACGTTTTCATGGTAGTGTAACTCTATCTAAATAGTGTAAATTAGGCCTTCATATAGTATGTAGGTAATGACGTCATATTTCAATACTTGTGGCGTCACAGTTTCCAATTTAAATCAAAAAATTTTCCACATTTTTTGACGTGGACTTGTGCCCCCCACTTTGAAAAAGGTTCCGCCACCCATGTTCCAAACTATGGTTATTTCCTGAAAAATCGCGTAGTTCGACCAACAAAAATAGCCACTTTCTCGGCCTACAAAAGCTAACGACATTTTTACCTACAACGACGATTGTTGAAGACAGCCTTGAGTATTTAAGCACGTGAACTCTTTTTGGCTCCTCCCTATTTGCCTGCCCTCTCCTAACGCTTGCTCTGGATCCGCCACTGAATGCTTGCAACTTCACAAGCCATAATCACAAACTGATCACGTCTCACTGCGCATCGCAATCTCATCGCGCTATTCAGAATCACCGATATTGACTTCCCCAAGCAGCAATTCTATATTGCACTCGTGAATTTATTAGGCTATGATAAAACATGCGAAGTGCTTGGTTACTCACATGATGTTTAACTTTGTACATTACACCAACGTATTTGGATATATGTACAACACAACCGTTTGCAGTCCTTTCCCATGTCATTTTCTCGTCTACAATTAGACCAAGATCAGGGTCGACGCCAGTTCAACAGCGAACGGTTGAATGCAACCGTTCAAGGGTTGCACGTTGCATCACTGATATTTCCATTTGCTCTCATTCTGGCTGACACTAACGTTGCTCTGTGATGTTAGTTACGCAACAATGAATAAGAAGTTCTCATGAGGACTCGTCCATTGTTACGTAATGCACGTCAAAGAGCAACGATAACGCCAGTTAGTCCTCTGTGCACTGGGCTCATTCACATTAGCCCGAGTTACTAGACAACTTTTCTTCGTTTGAAATTATTCTGGAATGAGTACTGTCCATTGGATTGGAATTCAAATTACATGTTCTATGCCAGTGGTTCCCAACCTTTTTCATTACATTCCTCCCTTTGCTCATTTTGGAACTTCTCATTCCTACACTACTACACAAACTTTTTTTTCATTCTTCCCCTATTACACGAGTCTACGAGAATTTGATCAATGGATATATTCTTTCTCGCCTGCCGTTTACCTGTCACGGTGAGCT
>JGI24158J21664_10001646_pt1 | contig 25661 bp, 17 predicted proteins | sample Ectturendosymbi3_FD_21664 | JGI IMG/M metagenome (IMG submission 21664) | reverse complement strand
ATGAAGATTGATTTGCTATGATTAACCCTATCAAACCCAACATAGGCTTGTGAATATCGTCAGAACCGTCGCCAGAAAGTCTTCAAATCGTTTAAAATTTTACTGGTTGCAAGTTATCTGCTGCATATGTCAGTCAAACGAAATTGAACGTGACATTAAGCACAAAACTGGGGGGCCAGCCAAAAATGGGGGGGCATGGCCCACCCAGGTCACCATTAAGAACCGCCTCCGCCAAACGGTACAAATGCACAAATACCTTGGCCTGCATCGCTCCTTTACGTCTTCAAAACATGGAATTTTTGAGTGTGCGGAAAGTTTGGACCAGTTACGAATACCTTCAAATTAATAAAGTTGCCAGAGACACTTTTCAGAAAAGACAAAACCTGGTGAATGATGTTCAATGCAATGTGCTCCGTCAAGGAACAATTGCCTGATGATCAGTAAGTTCCTGAATCTAAACGCTGCAGGTACTTCGTAATGAGCTGCATGTGCATTTGTTAAACCAATCTGCAAAGATATCTTCACCACATGGTGTGTTTGGGCATGGCTAGACACAGCTATGTTTCAGCTCTTCTCCATGCAAGGTCAACAAAAGCATAAACGGGCCAAGTTGCGCCGAGGACAAAAGTTTTCACGTTGGTCGCTTGCGAAATCAGAACTGGCGCAATGCCACGAAAACCAATGCAGAGCCACACGACTGGCGGTCTCTCGCCAAAGCGTGAGCAATTTGACGACACTCCGTGCGTTGTCGGCCAGCGCTCGTGACGGAATAATTATTATTAGGTAATAATTATAACTATTACGTGCAGCGCTCGACACTATTCGTGCCACGGCGCTACAGCCAAAAATGCAACTGCACAGCTGCGTTGTTGCAAAGTTTGTTGGCTGAAGGAAATTAGTTGCATTACATGATCACGCCACCAAATACAACTTAAAAATCTTTTTTGAGGAACCAACCGAATGAACATTCAATCAGTGTGCTTGGCAAAATGTTTGCTTGAAAAGCAGATTAAGAAATTTGTTTTCTAGTTTGTAGTCGAACAAGCCGGCCTATGATAATCACCAAAAGTTATCACCAGCAATTCATTCCAACCCGTGTGATTAGCTCTAGTCAAAGTTATTGCGTTGAGAAAAACGTGATAGATTAATGACTTACAGGCTCTGTGACCAGCGAATAAGGCATTGTTATTATATATTTATTAGAATGCAAACTGTAGTGCATTCAACTTAACAAAGTGCAGCGACATTCGCCAGAGATTCAGGGCTTTTCATCGAGCTAAAGTCGTCACAAGAAGGCATCGGAGACGTTTTGGCAACCAAAACATGTTTTCAGGCTATGTTAATAATAATATAGCAAATTTTTGCGGGTTAAGCGTTACCATGTTTGATTGCAGGGAGTATATGATTTCGAAATTTTCAATGCATTGTTCTCCGCACCGATTAAACTATATATATTATGTTTAAAGTACCCAGACTGGTATGTCTATATTTGACTTATATTTAAGATGCTATTCTGATAGCCAAGATAATTTGTGTAAAAAAAGTCCGTAGGGTTATTTGCTAACAATCTGCTCTACAGCTGGGGTGGCGAACCTGCAGGCCGTGTGGACATTAAATATGGCCTGCATCAGAATTTTGTTACCCAAGTTAGAACACAACACCGCCGTCAAAAGGAACTCAATGACAAGCAGATACCCAGACAGGAAGTCAAGAGACGTCTTTCTGCTCCTTTGCATAATTTGCTCTCCTTATTTTCCTTTGGAAGATAAAAATAGAAATTTATGATAAAATTAATTAATTTTGCCGTCCGCCAGCGATATTGCACGATTCACACGGCCCGTGATAGTAAATAGATTCCCCATCCCTGCTGTACAGAATCAGTGTTACTGCTGTCACATCCATGATTTCATTTGCGTCAGTGGCGTAACTAGGGGGCAAGGGGGTACATCTGCTCTGCACCCGGGCGCAGAACTTTGGGGGCGCAAAATTGAGGTCGAAATATTACGTACTAATTACGAAATGTCAAATGTCAGCGGATACTAATAATAATTGCCATTTAGAAATGTCGAATGCCATCGGCTGCTGCGGCTGCCCAGTTGCGGAATCTCATCAAGATCACCATGGTTCGCAAAGCGAGCATTTATGAACCTCAGTGACGTTTCAAAGCGGAGTTTCTGTCTTCAGCAATCAGCGCGCGCATGTGGTTTGACTCACGGTTGCGTCACAATGCTTTAAGATAGCCAGGTTGCGAACATTCCGACTTCACACTTATTCTATATGTGCGTCACAACGGGACGGGAATCCCGCGTTCACAGCGCATGCAGTGCGCTGTATTGCGCATGCTTTTAGAGCAGCGATGAAACGTAAAATATGTTGTCACCAGGGGTGTACAGAGGGGTTCAGAACGAGACGACGGCCCCGGGCATCAGGCAGGGGACATCAAAGAGTGCAGTTGCAAAAAGTACATTTTTATCTTATAACCAGATCAGGGGTGCACAATTTTCTGTGAATGTTAGTAGCGCTCAGACGTGTTTAGTAGCGCACACATAAGCTTTGCCATACAAGAATCATATGCATAAAGTATAAAATAGTTCGCGCGCTCCAACTTTTTGGTGGCGCGGCGCGAGTGCGCGGCCGCATCTTTGCAACCCTAAACTAGACGCTTCTTATTGGTTACAAACAAACACAGCATGGATCTGATGGTAACTTGCCTGAGGGGGCATGCAAATGTATGTTAAGCGATCTGAGAGAGATGAAGCATTGCCATCGTTACCTTCCTTTTTTTTAAATAAACAACAACCTTAGCAATTTGTTTTATATTTCAGAAAAATATAAAGGGCGACAACGTATCAAAGTTATGGTTGTATAATTTCAGATACTATGGATAATAGAACCAATAGACAACTCTATCTCCTATCATACCTCACAAGTGCTCTTTTAGTGGGCCTATCTTATACGTGTCTGCATGAATAAATGTAACATCTAATTCCTCAATGCATACCTATGACTGGAAGAAATTTACTTATAAACACATGCCTCAGGTCCACAGAGTAAAACAAAACATTAAGAATGGCCGATTTTAACCTGGGTTATCGACAGATTTTTGAGTGCAAAAATGTCTTTCATTATAATTCATGCGCATTTTTACAGATGATCAGGGAACTTTTTGCCTAGTTTTTGCATATTATTTCACTAGTTGCTACAATTCGAATATATTACGGCAATCTGGAATGTCACAATACAACGGTTTGAAAGTTCAATCGTGACCGAAATTTCAAAGTGGGGATAGCTTCACGCAAAACGATTAAATTCTTAGCTCTACGATGGGTTGTGATTTCCAAGATTCAAAGATCCCGACGTCAATTCTGTGACGTCACAGTCATATGAAGTTTTCAGACGCATCTAGAAACGCCTACAGTATGTGCACTTCACATCTATGCTGCCTTATAACCCGGCTGGGTGGGGGGGGCCAAAACTGACTTTGTCCCCGGGCGCGGAAAACCCCAGGTACGCCAATGATCAGCGCCTGACATAAGCATTTTTTTATTATTAAAATTTAAGCTAAAATAAGTTACGCTTTATTTTCCTTTCCTTGCTCTTACTTTACATAAAACTCCATAACCGGGCGCGTGTCAATAAACACGTCTTCCGAGGTCGGTTGCGGTGGATCGTCCTGGTACAGCGAGGGTATGTAGAAAGACACGGTGTAGTTCGATCGGCAGAACACGCACGGATTAGCTTGAATCTCAGTCGTAACTGGAACTGTCATATCCAGTTCAATGCCTGTCGAGTAAAATAGAAGTCAAGCACAGCGCTTGACTTTCAGGTGCCATTGTATCAGTATTACGGCGATTGATTTCCATCAGAAGAGTTTCGTCGTGCTTTAGAGCTTAGAAAATGAACTCTTCAAAACATTTGCTCGGGCGTTGCTTTAGACTACACAAAGATTTCAGGTTACAGAGAAGAGTAATACCAGGCTACTGCTAGAAGAGGTACAACTGTATGCATAATTTCTTCTGCCATTCTGATTTTAGCAGCTACCTTGGGTGTTGACTTACTACTGTAATTGTGCCTTGCACCGTTCCAGTGCATTTTTAAGATAGCTTAATCTTGCAGGGACGCCAGTGTTTTATCGACTAAATCAGGATTTTTTCAACCTTTTTAAGCATGCTCCCTAATTAATAAACATACAGAGGGTCCGTGTCCCCCGGACTGTAGAACTTATCCAATGGGTCAACTGCTGCACATGCACAGATAAGAAATAAACACAAGTAAAAACAACTTGTAACAGCACAACGTGCGCTACAATGAATGAAAAGTNTGTGCCTGTTTGTTGCTAGAAAGCCTAGATATTCGAATCACAATACATGCCAATGCACAGATCAAGTCATCTTCCACATTTAAACCTGGGGTTGCCAGATGTGTTTTGTAAAAATACCGGCCATTTTGTCAACAGTGCCAGATATAAGCTGTGTCGTAATTCGTAAGCGGCACAGGGAACACAGGGAGACAGTGATCATTGTTAAGTCAGCCGCAATTAATAATTTGCCCCTATTTTGGCTGGCTCATTTCATTACATATCGGTGCGTGTGTGACGTGACAATCGCACCAAGGATTGCATCAACAGCAGCAAATAAACTTCGTTGAAGGAACTGTCCTGACAAGATTCACTGTTGGAGTCATTATAATTTGAGAAATTCGGCGTTCGTTCTTTTTAAAGTTACGGAAAATTAATATTTATTTTCAAAATGCGGGCTTCGGGCACTGATTTTCAAAATACCGGCCTTTTACCGACCTCTGCTAAATTAGCAGTAAAGTACCGGCCAGGTAGGTGAAATACCGGCCATCTGGCAACTCTAGCCTGCTTTCAAATTTTGTTTTCATTGCAACAAGAGCTACCTGTATGCTTCAAAAATACCTTCAGTAACTGCATATTGTGCACAACGTGATAGGTTACGTGGAAATTTCTACATCGCAATAATGTCTGAGACATCATGACCAAAAAGAGCGTATTATGACGTTTGCAGCTCAAAAGCTATACACGTTTTCGATCAAAAGTTCATCTCGCAAAACGTACTCAGTTTCAATAATACCAGACCGTGGCCCTTCAACATTCTTCGCTGGCCCACAGGTTGAGAAGCTTTGGACTAAAGGTTTTTCAGGTCCAATTTTTCTTGATATTTTCTGAAGGAAAATAGGCGGTATTTACAAGATATTTAAATCATTTAAAACCTACTGTAATGTTAGGGTGGCGTTAAAGTGTCCACCTCTCAGTTGATAAGCAAATCTGGCGGTATTTACACGATATGTATTTGAAACGTAATGTTAGGGTGGCGGTAAAAGTCCACCTCTAAGTTGATATATTGGGTGTTCGATACACGAGTGAATCGCCGTTGCGCTCGTTGTGCAAAAGCCTTCACCTCAACCGCCCCGGCAAAAAGCACACTTCAGACTTCTGTCTGTCGCAAACTGCCTTTGCCCAAAAGTAAAGTTTAGAAAAACAAGAAACAGGAAATGTCAACACTGGTTATTTTAACAAGGTATTTTCTCCTTTGTACAAACTTATCTTTTTTTACGAAACGATGGAGTTCAGTCTGCCAAGTCTATTCAGGCATTGAAACACATGAAAACACATCGACAACTACACATAGACATTTTGATTTTTTAGTGTTTGCAATCTGCTCCGCTCAACATTGATTTGCTGTTATTTTCAACTTACATTCTAAGATGAATTGGTTATCAAGCTTTGCTCATTTTTATATTTTATTGGAAAGGTTGTTTCAGAATACTATGGGAGAAATAGTTTTGAGCGGAAATGCAGTATATATAGTCAGGAGTTTGAAAGATTGTGGTGGCAGCAAACAACTGCAGATGAAAGATTTTTCAGGCGACTTAGTTGACCTTGCCTAAGGAATACCGTGTGTGGCCTTTTCCAAGTTGCATCGTGACTCCAAGTGGTGTATGATCACCAAACAGTTCATCAAACGGGCATTTAAGCACTACAAGCAAAACCCATCTACGAAAAATTTCAACATGGTAAATCACGAATCTTGAGTCTTTCCTTCTATCTATGTTTTTTAAACTTCCCGAACTTATGTCATGATGCAATCAAATTAACCAGGAAATTCAGCGACCAAATTTAACAAAGATTTTGTACGTATCCGAAGAACGACATAAATTTTAACTTCTATACGTTTTGCTTAAATCCAGTTTATATTCCAAAATTTAGGTAAACCGATGTTGAAAAAATTCTAAAAATTTCATTGATTGTTATTGTGCTATCTTAAAAATCAACCAAGCACAAAAAGACTGACCACTTCGATGAAATGGCGTTTTAATGAATTGCGCGCACTGAAAACATCGCTTTTCGAGAGTTTGCAAAAAAAGCGGTGTAATTTAGATAGATGCGTCTATTTTTCTTGGAATATTGCGAACCTCGGTCATTGGCACCACGGATGTATTTGAACAACCGCCTGAAACCGATGATCCTTGCTTTGTCACCACTGATGCTTCGTACGACGGTGCTGGCCCATTTTGCTGACTCGTAGCTCCTAATCTCGTAAGAACCATCCTGTAAAATATAGCAAAAAGCACACACTGTGACACAAGGTAATGCTCGTAAACATATGTTTAAAAAATCGATTTGCAGAAAAAATTTCTTCTAATTCACTATCAGACCTTTTTGGGATAAAAATCATTACTTTGACAAGGACGGCCAAATGAATTCAAATAAACTAGGCCGTTTATATGCCATGTAATTTTAGGCTATAAAAGCAATAACCAGAAATTGCCAAAAACAAATCAAAAGGTCGTGGGGACTAAAAACCAATTCCATCAACATGTGCTGCTAATTGAGAGTATTCAAGTAGTCTGGTTTTTATCCTAAATATGTTTGTAAAGCCATATGTTTCTTAATTTCTTAATTTCTATCCAGTTTTGAGTTCTGGGAAAAGTGCGGTCGAAACAGCATATTTTCCTCAACTACTCGTGACTGTTTTCAAAGGAAGTTAAATATTCAAAATTTGATATCTTTAGATTTTGTGGATCTGTTACTATAACGCTCAATCACCCTACATTCGCAGCCTTCAACCTTCGGCCTGTTTGAAAGAACGTTTTCTGCAACATAAAGTGACACATTATAATATAGAAGTCAAAACTACTTTTAAACTCTATTTATGGGAAATAAAAATGTGAGTTCAACTTTGGTCACAACATAATACTGCTGCAACCTCTGGGTTAGCGTTGCGTTTAATGTGCGATTCACCACGAACGGGATGTGCGCGAAGAATGACACCAATATAAATGCGGCGCGAACAAGCAATAACAGAGTGATTGCGGCGCGTTATCTCTATTGTTGCTTGCTGCCACAGTGTGAAGCTGTGCCCACTTGCCACTCGGACTTTCCGATCGCAACAAAATGTTTCTGTGACCAGGATGTGAAAGCCGTTCCAGGTGCAACCTTCGCATAAAGAACGTGCGATCGGTGTTGTTCGTTGTAAAAAGGAGGGGATGTTGTTGCAACCTCTCAGTTGGCGATGCGTTGAATGTGTGATTCACCACGAATGGGATGTGTGCGGAGAATAACACCCATATATATGTGGCGCGAACAAGCAATGATAGAGTGATCTCATCGGGTGATCTTTATTGTTGCATGCTCCTACAGTGTGAAGCTGTGAAGCTTTGCGCACATGCCGCTCGGGCTTTCCGGTCGCAACACTACACAGTATGTTGTAGTGCTTTGCATTGCCTTCTATTGATCCAAAAGTGTTAGATCAAAATCTAGTAACTTGTAGACAGGATTAGTTTTGGGACAAAATATCTCTAACTGTCGGCAAAAAAACTGATTTCAACATGTTATGCTGCCTTTACCTTGGGTTGATTTGCTGTCACGTTGTACAGTGGGTGCTCAAGATCCCAGCTTTCCAAATCTTCGATCAATTCCACCTTACTGGCAAAAACCAGTCCTGTCAAACACAGTCCAATGAACAAGGTCTTCATCATGATTGCTTTGGTAAACTGCCCTGCAACTTAACTTCGAGTGGTCGCAAGAGAAGTATCGAAATTTTATGGAAGCGTTCAGTTTTTGTCAAACATGTCTGTGCTTTTTTCGACACAACAAAAAAATGTGAAAACGTGTGCGTGTTATGTCACAAGACGATGAGATCACGTGCTGGCATTTGGAGTCTTGGATCTTTGCTGGTGGCCGCGTAGAGCCTGAAACGTTGGTCGCTGGTCACAGGTTTGTCAAAGATATTTTGAAGGCAGTAATGACTTGGTTATACATAAAAAGCCAATTGCAGACTTACGCCAGTCAAAACTATAAAATCGAAACTGAAACATGTTGCTACGCTAAGCAGGTTTTTTGCTGCCTGAAAATTTGCATGAAGATATTGAAACCTGGGTTACCAAAATTGTTTCAATAAATTATGGTATTTGCAGCTTAACACTAAAGTAGAAACAGCACGTTTCATTTCAAATTTGTGAAAAACTGGCATACTATCAGTTCTTGCGGTATAGGTGAAAGCCATGATCGGTATTTTACAGTGCAGGTCTGAAGTGATAATTTTCGGAGCATATTTAGGCAAAGTTAAGCTTCATTGAGGAGCACACAATTAAAACGAGATGATGTTAAATCTCTTGCCATAAACTACTCTGCATTAAACAGAAAAAGGAAATGCTTTTTCAATAAAATGACAAACGATACATTTTCTGTTTTTTAAATAAACTAGTAAATCGCTCTCTTTTTCAAGACTTGAGGGAATTGCTCTTGTGCACTCTTCCCTGTGCAAAGCCTCCCTATTCACAATGCAGACCTGGATTATGGCAGTTTGGAAAAACTTTAATGGTTTGGTGTCGTTTCGTGGCAAACCAATACTCCTAGCAAACACTCCGATTATGAGATCACTGAGATCGTTGTTTCAGTTTTATGAGAACCCATCTAGAAAATTCGAACATCATCGCACTGCTGGGTAACTTTAAAGCGAAACGACGAAAGTCACAGTATTGCTGTAACAGTCGTCTGACTAACTGGCGTAAGCATTGATGAAAAACTGTGCCGCGGCCTTTTGAACCCGTTGGCAAGCAGTTACTGCATAGTTGCCCATGGTCATCTGAGTAAGAGAATCTAGTTGTATCGGAACGCCAACTTAGAACAAGACAAAATCACATAGTTCTCGGACATGGTTTATCACGGAATGTACCGATCCTTTGAACTATTTGCTGCTTATCTTTCCTTGTGGAAGCTTTCATATTTTCTAAAAAGAATATGGTGGTGAAGAAATAGTCAAAAAATGTGCTGCCACTTTCTCAAAGACCTCTGAAAGTGTTTAATTCATCATCTTTTGGGCATCTTGCGAAAGGAACGGAAAAATAAACTCGTCTGAATGAAAGCAGACTCACCTCACGACATTGCGGTCAATTGCTTGCGGAAAACTATTCACCTAGAACAGGGTTCCTCAACCTACAGTCGAAAGGCCGCATACGGCCTTTGATAAAAAGTTATTCAGCCGTGAACACGTAATTCATAACACAGGTTTTGGCGGCCCTGCATTACTAAATACTCTTTGTCTACTGTATGAGGATATTCAATAGAAAGACAGGCAAGCGAATGTGTGAAAACAGGCTAAGCTCAGTGTGCGGAAACAGAAGCAATACAAAAAGATGAAAATATCTTGCACTCACTGGTGGCTGTGCAGTTAAACCGTTATTCATGACGGAGGTTTTTCGAAACAAATCTTCAGTATTTACAAAAAGAGACAATTTTTTCTGAAATCTGAAAAGTTGAATTCATTTAGGCAAAATGAATTATGAGCAAAATCAAGCCAGCATCACCTCTGGTTGATTATATTATCAGTCAAATTGAATCGCGGTTTTTCTGTGCTGTCTTTATGATCAATTTTGAATCTGCATGCGTTGTAGGCTGAAATCAATCTAGCAAAGAGCAATGCAAGAGCGATGGCCTTCACAACAAGATTCTTGAGATTGACCATGAATATGTAACTTATATCTGCGGATACAATGACTTCGATCTGCACAAAACCATTGATCTGCACAAAACGCAGTTATTTCAAGCAAAACTGTAAGAAGGAGTTTTAAAACATACCTTCTTTGCCGGCCAAAACATGGAAAGGGTACATTTTCGGACAAAAAAATTTGATACGGCTGACGTAATGACAGTTAATTTTTAAGAAGACCTAGTCTTTCCTGCTGGCATTTTGTAACAGACAAATGACCCGTGACTGACATTTTGGCACTGACGTCTTTTGTGCACGTGCCAGAATCGTCATTTTTGTGCAGAAGCACCAGCCTGCTCTAAATGCTGCAATTGTTGCAAAAAAACTGATGAAGTCAAGCATACAGGGCAGGACTTTGAATGTCACAGATACATTTTAACTTTTTGCGAGGTCTTTGTGTGTTTTGACCCTTTCTGTTACGCCCTCTAAGCACACATTTGCGAAACACAACATCGAACATTTGACAAGTAATCGATTCCCTTTTACGTTTAACTCGACTTCATTTACGTGCTGAACAATTTTCCAAATCTAAGCCCGATATCATTCCGTTTTCTTCGGTGTCCTGATGTCTTTAAAATGATCGTTTGTTCGTGTTGCAAATCCTCAAGTATCGCTAAATAAACTCAACGCAAACGCAATGCACTTTTTGGCTACACACTACCTGCTTGAAATTAATATTACATGATTTTCGCCGTTAAGTTCAACAGTAGGTTATGCTACTGTATTTCTTAGTTTGTCTACTGTCTTTTCAAAAAACAAACTGAACCGTTCTATGTTAGTTAGACCTGCTGTACTGGCTTCGGCTTACGTAAGTCACCTCAACCATGCCTTTGCTGTATCGACGCCATTTTGGTTCATGATGTGCGTGCTGAGCCAAAATGCCCTGAGTTTAAAAGTGTTTTTTGCGCTACTCACAAGTGGCATAATAAAGATGCAAAGTGCATTTCAAAAAATTTCAAAGCAGCTAAAAATTCAAAAAGCACGAAATGCTTCATTTTCAACAAACATTCTTTAATCATCAGACATTGCCTGCAGAGTAATGCTTTGATTTCACTTTTGAAAAGCAATACTGCAGTGGCGAAATTGTAATAAACGTGATTCTGCCACAACAGGGGTTTAACCTGGGGTCCGCGAGCACCTTAGGGGTTCATCAATGTGTTTTAGGGGACATTATAGCATATTTCCACTCACGAACTCCGCTAGGTTTTGTCGGCCCGTTTGGGCTGGATGGAAAAGTTTAAGAAACAAAAACGGGTCCTCTCGGTTCACAAAAAGATTTCTTCTGCACGACAAAGCTTCAATTAGCACTTTCCAGCNATCGCATCCGCAAACGTTTGACGAATTCGCGTTTGGTCACATCACGCTGCGGGGAAGATTGCATACGCACTGCTTTGATCTCCAACTGAGCGCATCGATCAGACGCCTGGAAGCTGGAGAAGGCCAAGTCACGTCGTCTTTGCAGTCACGATGGTCGCACTAATGTTTGGCACTTGTTGCACATTCCTGCGGGAATGGTGAGGTTGCTTGAGGCATAGACGCGACGATGAAGCGCAGCAAATATGCTTTTTGTTGAATGCATTGCAAGATTCTTGACACTGTATTATCACGCTCAATCACAACTTTTTTAATTTAAATGATTTCCAAATGTCCCACTGAAAATCTTTGCCCAGTGCAAAAGGAAATAAGAGCAGTCATAAGCTGGTAGAGCGTTCACACTACGGTAAAATAGACTACCGGCACTGTTGTCTTATAGTGCAACGAAGTTGAGAGGCAAATGAAAAATTCACATTCATCTGGGCTATTGGCGAATATGAAATGCTCACCGTTCAGACAATGTTCTTGGCTAAACCTGATAGTTGATAGTTGCCGACAAGTTTTGTTATCTGATTTCCTGACATGGGGAAGTTTGAGTTACCGAAGTCCAGTCTGCTTGCCTACGTTTTTGTGCTAATGTTTTACTATGACACCAATCGCCGCGTACGCGCAGCGAGCAGTACATTTATGCAACGCCTGTGAGCTGGCATTCTACAAACATAAGCATGATTCTTGGAAACTTGATTTGCATGCAATCCCTTCCCAATCCAGGAACTTGTAGAGAAGATCAAGGTAGAGCTGACGCAGATGCAACCAATTCGTTTCACTCCTGACTTGCTGTATGCTTCTTTAATGGATTGTGCACAAAGCAGATACCTGTGAACAGTATCGTCGTTTCGCCAAACCACGAACGGTATGAAGTTCTATTTCGAAGAGACTGCCTCAAATTCAGTGAAAAACCGAGAAATCGACATTTTATTCAAAAGCACGCAAGTATTACCGATTTTTAAAGCAAATGCAGGAAAAACAGAAAAAAAAATATCCTGAACGTCAATCTTAATGAATAACCGACTGACAACAACGCTTCAAAATCTTCAGGAACTGGTAAAAATTCTGCGATGTGTGGACTGTTATGCAGTTAACATGTCAAAAAATTGATGAACTTACCATCTAAGTACCTGTTTACCATGGAGTTTCGTTTTGACGCGATTTTGTACTCTAACATGGGTAACGAAAATTATGATGCGGGCCGTATCAAATGTTCACGCGGGCCGCAAGTTGCCCACACGGGCCCAGGAGAAGGCAGCGTGTTTATGTTTGTAGTAAAGTTGCACATGATTCCCAACTTATTAAACGTGCAATAGGATCTCGCTCCCGTGCGTGCAACTCATTTACCACATAAGCTCCATAGGCTCTCCGGACCATTGAAACAAAACACACAAAAAGGGGAAAAAAACTTAGCTCTTTTGCGACATACCAACATATTGCACACAACACGATAGCAAATTCGAAAAAGACAACCAGTCCCAAACGGCTGCTTTTGTTTGCTGAACGCATGTCAGCCATGCTGTCCTTGTGCCGCATTTTCACCAAAGTCAAAATCAATTGTTTGCTTTATCCGACACTTCTGATTCGATACGCGGCAACACTTCCTTTTTGACTTGACGGAACCAGACCTCGTTGCGACGATCCCTCCATTTCATGGGACTGTCATACCCGGCAACATACATGCGATCGGTCACGAGCTCGTCGGCAGTCACGTTGTTGCGATACAAATCACGGTAGAGTTGATTGGCCATCATTTTGGACAGGTTCGGCGTAGCCCAGCCACCAAAATATCTATAAAACGAAAAACCTTAGTTGACACTGAATATAGTGATAGTATCGGGAAACAGACCACAACGTAACTCCATTTTTACAGTTGAGAAAAAAATGTAAGCCTGTGGTTAGCAACACAAACAACGGACTTAATAACTTTGCAAAAGACACAGTTTTTTTAAAACTTTATCTGTAATCGCGTAGAGTTCCCAAATCATTCCCAGTCGTTTTTGACAGAATCAGGGATGGGAGACGGTACAGTTTGTAAATCGATTGATGGAATTTAACGCAGAACATGCATTAGTTTGACAAAGAAATGGGAGTCATTTTAATATTATGAGAGGGGAGTCAGGTAAGATGACGATTATGTCATATATTCTCTGCGGAGCGGGTGCACTCTAACGAGAGAAACAAGTTGCGACCCAGCACCCCCGCGCAACTGTGCGGATCATCCTGCAAACATACCCCTTCAACTTTGTTGCTAGTTATCTTTTTCGCATGGCCCTTTCATTATCTGAAATGTGTTTCAATGTTAGTTTTTTAGGGACACCTGACATGATAACCGTACTGTTTTTTTCGGTGTCCTGGCAGACTGCTTACTATGAAAATGTAAATGCAATACCTTCCTTATCGCCAATAAACATACTACTATACGGTGCTTTTTGCAGCTACTTTTCAAATACAAGTTGTAAAAGTGTAGCAAAAGGATTCACAAGGAACGTATTGTATAAAAAATCAATTTCTTTTTCAGATCCGAAGTAAAAGCTTAATTGGACACTTGAACTTGTTTTTGAACATGAATTTCCATTGCATTTGCTAATCTACTGCATTTGGATGATTCTTGAAAAAAAACACTAATTTTCCTAAAATAATTTAGCTTCAAAGATTTAAGTTTAATTTTTATCAACAGCTACGAAGCCAAACAACACGATTTTCCGGGAGATTTTTCAACAAAATCTTACTTTATTAAAAGCTGCTGAAATTTAGGTGTCTACGTTTCTAATTGCTTGGGGGGACCATTAACGTTCTTTAGAAATCCCCATTTCTTTCCAGTAAACAAGAAAGGCAATCCTTATCCTCAGTAAAACGTATTCTTACTTCACGTAGAACGTCCTCTCTGTTGCTGAATCAATGTAAACGTCTCTTGCCAATGGCGAAGGTGGATTGGCCTGGTTTAGAGCAGGTATATAGAAGGAGATGGTGTAGTTAGATGGACAAAAGACACAAGGGTTGGCTCGCACTTCTGTGAGAACTGGGGCTGTCATGTTGATTTGCATCCCTGCACAAGAATATGTTTTTCGTCATAATATTAAGAACTAATAAAATATTTGTCCTGTGCTGGGAGGCAGTTTGTGTAAACTCATAACTGGAAAGAAAACTTGTGCGTTTTTGAGAAGTCAATTTTGAAATGTAAAATTGCTAATTTTTACGGATTTGACAAAAAAACTGAAAAATGGTTGCAGCTGAAAGTAATGTGGAAAATACGAGTCACTTCAACTCGTTCGACTCTGTCAACAGTTTATCAAAACACTTTTAATTTTGGAAATCGGTTCATTTTACATTGTGCTGTTTTGCTCGTTTACAGTGCTACCAAACATTTAAAAAATTGTGAACTCCGTGACAACGCCAACGTCTGAGATTATTTTCTATTTACCACATTACTGCCAGAAAGCAAAATGCTATTTTACATTTGGAGTTGTTTCATCTTAAAGCCGTACAATATACCTGCATCATTTGCTCCTTGAATGTAGCGGAAAAGTCGTTGAAATCCGATGCTTGTTGCTGCTTCCCAGCTTGCAGTTGTAACGACGGTGCTGACCCATTTTGCAGCCTCGTATCGACGGACTTGGTACGAGCGATCCTGTGAACAAAATGGAAGTACATGAAGTCAATATTTAGTGCTTTTTGGTTGGTGCTGAGCATTGCATTTGAAATTGCATTTGCGGCAATGAGCTATTTGATCAAGAGAATCAAATTGAGAAATCAATCAAATAGATCGAAACGCATAAAGTATTTCTCCTTTTAAATGACTATGCAAATGATGTGGCAGAATAGATTTTATGAATCACATCGAAAAGTTTCAGAATGTTGTTGTTCAGCAAGTTATTTCATAATCCGGAACGGCTATGAATTGGTTTCGTCCTGAACAATGGGATATAAAACGCGAGTGGTTTGTCCTTTTAATTTGTTCACAAACTCCATTTTATACTCCACCATTCAGGATTACATTCAGACGTTTTCATATTTTTACTGCCGTATTAACAAACTAAGCTAAAAAGATGGAAAAATGCAAACAAAGTACATTTAAGAGCTGACATTTTTTTGCATTAGCAAAATTTTTCATCCCGTGATCGAACAACCAGACAAAGTAAATTTCTCTTAAAGAAAAAAATGCATAGATGTTTAACACGTTGCGCACTGCAGTTGCAATAAATTGAGCAGTAGGACGCTGACCTGATGCACTGCTTTACCAGAAAACGTCCGGCAAACAAAAGAAATCCAATTTACCTCCGGTTGATTTTCGGCCAAGCTGAACTCTGGCCGCTCTAAACGAACCTCTCTCCCACGACCATAACCAGCATCCACACTTTGGATGAAAATAACGAATCCTGAAAGAAACAAAGCGAACGCAAAATTCTTCATGGCGGATGATCTGGAAGCTCAGGCAGTTGTCAGAATTTTCTTCTTTGTCAGGTTAGCTTCTAATGTCCGGCATTACTCCACACGCCTCCTTTATACCCCTTTCTGCTTGGCGCTCTTTCTAAAAAAAAGACAGCGGTGATTTTTTCTGCGGTAGAATTTTCTACGTATTTTGTTGGGTGTGCAATCCCACTTTGTTAGTAACTTTGCCTTCCTCGTGCTTTTTCATCATCAAGCCTAGAGCTTAAGTTTTTTATTCTCATTTGTTGCCCACCAGTCACGGTCTAAGCAATCGTTACATAACCGTTTACGTAACTTCTCAAATCTTAGTGGTTATGTAACTGTTACGGTTGTTTCAAGTGATCACTGACAAACTGAACATCAGCCTGAGGCTATTCCAATGCTGCAGCGCCAAAGCAACGTACAAATAACTGTAACGCCAGAATGCTATGAACAATGAATTTATAAAATCACCAAGAGTTTTCACCTTTTGCAACTATTTTGCGAAGAGATACTTCTATACTCTCCGACGTAAGTTTTAGAATTCACTTTACAAAAAAGCAAGGAAAATCCGCATCTTTACCACTCTAGGCAACAGCATAAATCAACAACGTTTGGATCACAAGTTTTAATCTGTTTCTTACAAAGGTCAGCACTTTAATTTTTGAAAGTTGCCAAAGCGGGTTATATTTCCTACTAATAGAGTTAATAACCAACCAAAAACAACCTTAACTACTGTATTTTAAAATCTAGCTACAATTGCAGGTGACTTTAGTACTGCACCATAGTCAGCTGCGGAAAGGGTATACATACAGTAGGAGTGATGGCGCGGAGGATATGTGTGGGTAACCAAGGAATACTATAATCTGGGATGACGATAGCTTATCTTTTTTCTGTTTAACGAAAAACTGTACAAAAATTGAACAAATGCACAAAATGAACTGTTCCGAATGAAGTAGTCTCTCCTGTTGTTCGGTGTTTCCAATTTTGTGTTTGACCGATTGTGAGGTTAGTTTTACATTTCCTTGTCACATTCACGTTTCTGAATATCGAGAAGGTCGATTCGGATTTTTTATCGCTGGAAATCGGAATCGGGCATGTTATGTAACTGGTCATACAACTCAAATGCTTTCGTAGATTATGTAAAACCTTCTAACTTCATGAAAAGTGATAAAATGTTTATAACTTCACAGCCCCAGGCTACACATTTTTGCCACAGCAAAGTGTAGCACTGAAAATGCAAAATGAAAAACTCAAAGTGTAGTTCATATACACCGTAGTTCTGAAATGAATGACGACGCAAAAACAATTTTTAAAGCGAGGAGGATTAACCATTTTCCACTTACAACATAAATTTCAACCATTTTCCACTTACAACATAAAATTTGTACATAAATTTCAATTTGAAAAGAATGTGACAAATTAACATGTGGCGCTGGTGCAGCAAATGGCTGTCACAACAGAGCGACAAAGACGATTTGCCACATTTGTCTTTGGGATAAGTTTTTCTGTCCCATTCAATGGTAACATATGGCTGTCCCATCTTACCCCATGGCTGTCCCATCTCACTTCATGGGATTCTCGCGAAACTGTGATGAAACGAACGACAATAAATCATGGGCTTGTCTGATGTCTGTCCTCAGAAACGAAAAGAAAATTTTACATTTATCTATAAAGCCACGCCTGAAAATAAGATCTTATCCTTATATTTGAGAAATGATATCTTGAAAATGAGATCTTTTTCCAGAGAAAAAATGAGACCTTATTCCTGTAAAAGAAAATGAGATCTTGTCAAGGCTGATGGGCGAGAGCTTCTCAAGACCACTCTTCCCGAAAGTTTCTGGCACAATATCGGAAAAGGCAAGAAGAAATCATTACTACCACCATCTACAAAGGGAGGAGGAGCTGGAATGGAAACAGTCACCCAGATGTGGAAAAACCACTTTGGGGCATTACTGAATTCATCAAATTACTGTGCAATTGGCAATTCTCTGAAACAAAATATAAATCATCAAAAACATTTCAAAGGGATTATTGACTTCACATGCAAGAGGTATAAGATTAAACCTCTACTTAGAAACAAACTCTGAATCGTGCAGCTGACAAAGATAGCATATTTGCTGAACCAAGATTTTATGCTGATGCAAGTGTGTGCAATTACCTTAGTAGTCTATTCAGTGTGTGGATAATGCATGGAAAAATCCATATGCATGCAAGCAAACTGTAACTGTACCTATTTGTAAAAATAAGAATGGGACATAAGTGATTCTAGGAGTTATAGATCTGTTTCACTTGCACCCAGAACCGTCGCCAGCGAGCCATCAACAGGGAGCAGTGGCGTAGCAAGGGGGGACAGGGGGCCCTGGTCCCCAGGCGGCACCTTCTGGGTGCGGCACTTTGTTGATAAAAATTAAATTTTTAAAGGAGTTTAAAACTTCTAATTCTTCTTCATTACTTTTAAATAAAGTTTTAAACGGTCTAACTCATTTCACTTTTTGTGTTTAGAAACCCCAGACTGGTAGGCTAGCCTAAAAAACACATGTGGCTGTGGAAAGAGCAAATTGATGAAATGTTTACTCAAAAATCTGTGTGAAATCCAATGTGCTAAAATACCCCGGTGTTTGAAATCAGGGTTTTTGACACACTTATTGGGGAGCAATTGCGTCCCAGTCCTCTCACCTTCCTCTCCAGACAAAGCCGTTTCCACTATCCCAGTGAAAAGTCCTTTAAACAAAGGAATGAGATGATGACAACACAGGAATGATATGATGACTTCTTTATAATCTTCTTCGTCGTCAACTTCGTTTAGGTCAGCTAAAAATGGATTTCTCATTCATCGAGCTCTTTTTCCTCACTCCTCACACTACCTGCTCGTGCTGCGTTACTGAAAGCATGTGCTTGTACTGTACTACAGTGTTTCCCAATCTTTTTTGGTTAGCGCTCCCTTTTCTGACAAACAAATTTCTATCCCCCCCCCTATCACGCCTAGCACACATATCAACGCAAGCTTTTCGTGCATTTCACTATAAAAATTTATTTAGTAAAACGCTAAGTTTTTGTTTACAAATTACATGCATGCATGTTTGTTGATCATACTGTTATTTATGGCGTTTGGTCACTCAACGTCAGTAAGACATTTGGTCACTCAACGTTAGTAACAGAAATGTAATTATTAACTGGGTCTCCTATCGCCCCCCAACCGCACATTTCTACCTCACCGCCCCCCTAGAGTTTCTCACCGCCCCCAAGGAGGCGGCACCTCCCACTTTCGGAACCACTGCTGTACGAAGATATGGCTAACTTGTCTCTTTGTTGTTCTATTGAATTTTAGAAATTTTGAGGTAGCAATGACGACTGATAACAACTTGAGTGATGTAACAATGACTTTTGATAGCGCCGTAACGCTTATGCTCAAAATGTCCAAATAAGTTGAAGTAATGAATAAGCCAAAACAGCATGGCCCAACGGAAAGGTTTAGTATTATTGCTTTACTGCGAACGTATTTTCAAGCTGTTCATCACTCATAATTTTTTAAGTTTTTATCAACTTGACAGACCGCCAAACACCAATTTTTACACTCCTGAGGATCCGCGGACCCCACTTTGAGAACCTATGGGCTAGAGCAGGGGTGGACAACTTTTTGCTATTGCCGGTCGCATTACTTTTATTTATATGAACTATGGCCGCCAATGAGTTCCGAGTTATATTTATGAGATACGTTTGATTAAAGAATAGGTTTTATCCGGTATATGTCATTTACTTGTACCTAAAAGTATAATAAAATGTCAAACATTTCCAGATTGTTACACATCGTGTCAACCGATTTTCTTGCCTTGGGTTTGTTTTGCTTCAATGTACGCCAGCACGGCCGCGAAATCTTATATTTTAAATTATATGTGGACGGCCGCAAATTTCATTATCGACGGCCGCAGGTTGTGCACCGTTGTGCTAGTAGAGAGTCAGTGAAGACATCATCGGATACGCGAGACAGAACCGCATCTTTTGAGGTAAGTTGCGCGCACCTGTGACGTCNTTTTAGGGCAGTGGTTCTCAAACTTTTTGAGATCGCGTGCCAACTGATATTTTTTGAATGTTGGAGTGTACATCCCTGGTCTCAGAAGAACGTAATTTTCTCAAAATGTACTTAAGATTAATATAGCAAATAAACGAATTAGCAACATTAGCATAANACACGAACGAATTATAACACAGAAACGAATTAGCAAATCTTTTCGAAGATGACAGGAAAGCTGTTCGCGTACCACCTGAAAAGCCCTCGCGTACCACTAGTGGTACGCGTACCGCAGTTTGAGAACCACTGTTTTAGGGGAAACCGTTTTTCAGGTAGGCTAGAAAACCTAGCTGCGTCCATTCAAAAGGCTACAGAGCCTCAACCAAAAACGTTGGAAATAAAGGTCCTACACAAAAAATGTTGGTAAGGACCTTGCCTTTGCAATGATGATCAAAAAAGTTGAAGATTGTCTTGACTGGAGTCCAAGGGCAAAAACAATGACTTTGTTTGTTTATTGGCTTCTAGCCACTTTTCTGCCAGTCGGTATCCACGAATCCCTCCAAACTTGCAGAAAAGGTGTATATGCGCGTCGTACATCATCCCACCAAATTTCAAGCCAAAATATTGACAGGAAAATTGTATTTGTGAAGAAAATAAAAAAATCCACTAGGTTGCTGACCAAATTCTTGGTATATTTTTGGCCATAACGCTCCAATCCTTTAGATTATAGCAAGCTAATCAAGGCCTCTAAAGCTTCAGAATGGCTCCTAGAGAATTTTAAAAGACAAAACAAGTCACTAACCCCTGTACTGTGTTGTCAGAACCCTAAAACGTGATCTGGAACTCAATCGACCAAACCTACACTTCTTTAATCTCTAGTTTTTCCTCAAAACATCCCGAAACAAATTTTTCTGAGCACATTGTGTTCTAGCGCTCTTCAGACATCGACGAAGCGCAAAAACCGGATCGGCAAGGCTAAACGGGATGCGGGGAACGAGTTTTTGGAGTTTCACTATCTATTGCCAAAAAATCACTGCGGCAATTGCACAAACATGAATTTTGCTCAAAAAATTCAAATAAAAAGGTATATTTTTGTCAAATTCATTAGATTCCTCTACGTCTCCTGAATCCATGGATGCTTCCTCTGGCTCTCTAACCATGGGCATCGGAAAAATTTTTTTCCAGGCGGTCACTAGAGGATTTTTCCAAACGTTTTTCTAGCGGGAGGAAAAAGTGGTGAAATGTTTTTTTCCGCTCGAAACTAAGAAGACAACCTTTCTTTGCTGAAAATTTCAAAATCCAGGGGGGCAAGCCCCCCTTGCTCCCCTTCCGACTTCCATGTCTCTAGCCCAATCCGTTCAGAAGTTGTGGCCATTCAAATTTGGTATCAAAAAGTTGCCCGTGCGCGACTTAAAGGGTGTGAATTCTTAGATGCGTCTAAACCATTTGACTGAACTAACCATAGGTGTAGCCAGATGGTTTCAAAAAGTCCAAGCCCTCCCCAAAATTTCTAGCATAACATGTCGGATTTTTCTTCGAGAAGCGGTGTTCCCAGCAAAATATTTTTGCTCGATTAATCCTNTCAAGTCAAAATAATTGGCTCCTCCCAAAATTTAGGCCTGGCTAAGCCAGTGGAAATAATCACAACCTGCACTTCGCTTAACTCATTAGGCGCATCTTGCAGACAATCATAATGAAAATGAGTTGGCACAGGCAACGGATGCTGCAAGTAAAAGAGGGCAACTTTTCATCTGCCTTTACCGTAACCAATGGGGTAAGGCAAAGCGGATATCTCAGCCCATATTTGTTGGCTGTTTACATTTACGAACTCTGAAATCAGCTGGATTCAGCATGAGTGAGGTGCACTGTGAAAAATCCGGTTGTTAATCATTTAGTGTTTGCTGATGTGTGCTGGGCCCGAGCAGTAGTGGACTCCAGTCTTTTCTGTATATTTGTGGTAATTATGCCGCTGAACACAAAATAGCTATAGATTGTTAAGAAAGCAATCGGTGTTCTTTTTTGTATCAAAAAGTGTAAACAACATGTTCCATTGAATGTTATTCTGAATTTTGTACGTGTACAATTTTCTCATCAAATCATATATTTGTTGCAGTGGCAGATCCAGGGGGGCAGGTTGGGGCAACTGTCCCCAAGCGGTTGTGGCGCCAAGGTAAAATGGCGCCCCTCTGATAAAATGCGCCCCTTTCGGTGCCTATCGTAGCAGAAACGGAGGCAAGAAATACTCTAAACTAAACAATGCTTTACACTTCCTTGTACTTCAGGATTTACGTGACGGCTTTGACCTTGCCATGGGTGCCTCGAAAGCATGCGCAAGTTGTTGCATTTGTCGCGGGTCTCCGCGCATTAGGTGTTTGGTGTCGAGTCCGTTCTGCGCCTCGAAATTTCATCATGGAAAAATACTGTCTGGAAGAGTTGCTCGTAAACAGAATAGGTAGTCACACGTCACAGTAAGGTTAGTTCATCCGTATGTGGTATATTGTGTAACAATTGCCTGTTCAATTTCATTAACCTGTGTGAAGTAAAATTCGGTGGAATTCTTGTCCACCCTTGAGGAGATAATGAAGAAGCATAGCGCTTCTCTGCGTATTCTCTTTGATTATGGTGAAATTTAATTATATTCTATTCTCTATTCTGGCCCGGATGTTGGTGTGAATCTTGTGTGATCCCTCAATGGCTATTTACAATTGTATGAGCATTGGTATGAGTTTCCTTTTCCACCAAGGACTTGTCGAATCAGCTCTCATGCTTCTAAGATTCCGCAAATAAAGAAGGTTGGTTGAATTCTTTTTATAATGTTTGCAGGTTTCTAAACTCACCTTGGAACTACCTGGAAGTGCGATGGGAAGAGAACTGCCTGGCTCCAGCTTGTGTAGAATTATGGTATTCATCTCTTTGCTTTCTCTGTCCATGTCGCCTGCCTAGACAGGGCTATTTCCTAGGTCAGAAGGACAGAGTAGGGTACCAGCAGCCCAACTGTTGGTTGGTGACCTCCACTGAAATCTACTGTTGTTGGGTCATATACGGTATTATACGAGAAGGCGATACATTTACTGCTTTCTTCACAAATTACCGTGCATCGTTAGCAGCAGCTTGTTAGCGGCTTAATAATAATTACAGTGCGAAAGTTGTTAGCATCTTGTTACAATTTTACAGCTTGTTAATAATTTTACATTATTGCACGAATGCCTAAGATGGTTCGTGCCTTAAACGTATATTTTTAGATACTACACGCTTACCTGGGCTGCCGTTTTAAAAGATATCTTGCCCTTGGCAAAACTATTTTGTTTTATTGCAACCACACGATTGTAGAAAATAACACATTTCGTAGTGTCAAACAATATCTGCAGTAAAGTATTGACAATTTATTGGCTTTGTAATGGACGCATTTGTTACCGGTACTTTACCTCAGAAGAGACAGGAAGAAGTTGATGTCAACAAAGAGAAAAGTGGAAGAAAGAAGACCAGAAAATACGACAGTAGTTGTCTCAATTTTGGCTTTACGGTCGCAGAAAGGGAAGGCGTTGAGCATCCGCAATGTGTTATTTGTTGCAACGTTTTAGCTGCGGAATGCATGCTACCTAGTAAACTAAAACGCCACTTAACGAACCACAACACCTTATCTGGAAAACCACGCGAATTGTTTGCTCGTAAGTTATCAGAAATGAATAAGCAGTCGGTCTTATTTTCAAATTTTTCGCACACACCAGTCAAGGCACAGCTTGCGTCTTTTAAAGCGGCATACAGAATCGCGAAATGTAAAAAACGCATACTATTGCGGAAGAACTTGTCCTTCCTGCTCCTCTTGACGTAGTCTCGACAATGATTGGAAAATCAGCTGCTCAAAAACCAAAAGCTGTTCCACTCTCAAACAATACTATTTGTAGGAGGATCGATAAAATTTCGGATGATATTAATGATCAGCTGGTAGCGAAAATGCGTGGAAATGAGTTCAGCTTGCAGTTGGATGAGGCAACAACCAGTAATAAAGATGCTTATTTGATTTGCTACGCACGCTTTATTGATAAAGACGACAACATCGTTGAAGATTTGCTCCTTTGTAAGCCAATTTTAACAAATTGCCGAGCACATGAATTGTTTGCATTACTGAACAATTTTTTTCAAGAAAGTAACCTCGAGTGGAAATACTGCGTTGGTTTATGCACTGATGGTCCCCGAGGCATGTCTGGTCGTTTTAGCGGGCTGCGAACGTTAGTGCAGAGCGTTGCCGTCAACGCAAAATGGACCCACTGCCCCATACACCGTGAGGCGTTGGCTTCGCAACAGCTCAGTGGTGACCTTAATGGAGTGCTTGAAGTTGTTGTCAAAACTGTAAAGTTCACTAAAGCAAGGCCGCTTAAAGCTCGGCTTTTCCAACGTTTTTGCGATGAATTAGGAGCAGAGCACAACAATTTATTGTTTTGTTGTAACGAAAGGTGGCTTTCCGAAGGCAAAGTTCTTTTACGTGTGTACGGATTGAGAAATGAAATATTCACATTTTTAAATTTAAAAAAATCATGCACTTACTATTACCGTTGAGGATGAAGTTTTCCTGACTCAGTTGGCGTATCTCTGTGATACTTTTGCAAAATCAAATCAATTAAACAACTCACTCCAAGGAAAAGATACTCACCTTCTGCAACTCCATGACAAAATTACAGCCTTTAAAAGAAAACTACAGTTGTGGAAAACTGATCTGTTGATAAATAACAAGCAATGTGACAGTTTTCCACATTTAAAATCCCATTTAAACTCGCAATCTGGCAATCTCTCCCTGCAGAATACCAATGAGTGTGACATGAAGACAGCGATGTGTTCGCATTTGGATGCTCTGATCTCGCATTTGGAGAAATATTTTTCTGAAGACATGGAGAAGCACGATTGGATAAGAAATCCATTTGTTGATAATGCAAATGCCCATCAGCGGTTTACATCTCTGGAAGCTGAACAATTTTCCGATCTTTCTTCTGACCTCACTTTGAAAAGCATATACAACCCTTACCCCTCATTTCATTCTGTGTTAAGGCTCGATCTGAATTTCCACTTACAGGCTGCAAAGCTCTCCACGTTCTTGTGCCGTTCGCAACGTCGCACTTGTGTGAAGCCGATTTTTCTGCGGCAGCAGTAATTAAATCGAAGTACCGCAAAAAGATTGACACTGAACGCGACATGCGTGTTGCAATATCAAGCATTGCACCGCGGTTTGATTATATGTGCATAGAGCAACAAGCTCACTGCTCACAACGTTTTTCAGTATTTTGCGAATAAACGCTGACATTTTTGTGCATTTTGAACAAGGAACGTGATTTAATTACAATTTTTCGGTAAAACTTCAAATTTGCAAATTTTGGCTTCATTACGTCGCCGCAAGCATTGATAAGTTTTCAAAGGGCGCCGTAAAAAAAAAGTTTGGGAACCGCTGGAGTAGCATCAACATTTCCACTGTTTCGTAATAGTACTCCAGATAACTTGTTTCGTTTCCATGTCGGAACTACCCACAATCGCATCACCATGTCTTTCGCGAGCACAGTTCTGCACTTGCAGGTGGATTGTGCAAATTTGGTCTGTTTTTGTTCAAGTCCATTTTTAATGCTCTCAAGTTCATTTCTTAATGCATTTTTTAATGCTCAAAGTCAAGTCTGCTAGTCGTGTGATATATGTTTTGCGTTGACACCAGTTGAGATATGCGTACCAGGCAGTGAATTTATGCAACGGTTGTGAGTTCGTATTATACTGCCAATACAACATACTTTTTGAAAACTTGATTCCCAAACCCTTTGTGATCCAAGAACTTAAAGAGCAGAGCAAGCTTATGCAGCCTAAACAAATTAGTGTGATTCATGACT
>JGI24158J21664_10001645_pt1 | contig 25665 bp, 17 predicted proteins | sample Ectturendosymbi3_FD_21664 | JGI IMG/M metagenome (IMG submission 21664) | reverse complement strand
GGGAACGCGTGGGAACGGCGTTCCTACACCTTTTTCATGTTTTGCTTTAAGATTAGTTCGAAGCTGTTTCAAAATGGCTAGATTTTTTTGATGCGTTCCCACACCTTTTTGTTAGAGCTACATCCCTGCTCATGACAGAATGTAACAGAACAGCAGCCTAGGAAAGGAGTAACTTGGACCGGCAATTAAGCCCAAGCACCCAATCTTGGCTAAATCAAAAACTCCAAAAAATCCTTTTCGTCACCCGTTGTTTGAGGCTTGCCACGAAGTCATTCTGTTGTGGAGATCACGCCGAACATTACACTGCGCAGAAAGTTACTGGGTGAAATAGCTTTTTGCCAGCTAACTAGCATAAGCGACTGCGAGGGGAAAGTGAAGCTAATATTACTGGGGTTTCCTACGACGTATTTTCCTGAGCAAGGTTTCTGCCAAGTACTGTACATGCGTAAAAAATACGCGCAATCGTCTTGCCAGGAAAAAGATCGGGAAAACTCCATTTAAACTGACCAACTTGCAACCTGCTTTGAAAAAGCTTGCAGATAGACACCATTGCAAGGTTCACATTAGTTGGAATGAGCTGTTTTTTGGAAATTAATAACATTTATTCTACAAATGCATTTGCATTCGTTTTGTTTTGTGCTAACTAGGTTGCCCGTTTATATTTCATTATCTCTGAATTATTTTCAAAACAAAATACTATTTTCAGAAAAATTACAGGTAAGGGGCGATTTTCAAGCAAAGTGCCTGCAGGGGGGAGATTTTGCAAAAAAGGTTGAAGACCACTGGTCTACACGCACTCCCCTTAATTTATGTGTCATTGAACTGAACGTAAACTATCAGCGCTCCAGTTAGGTCGGAGGAAAACGTATTCAACCCTACGACACAGCATTTCATAACTGCAAAAGTAGCAGGTTGCGCGTTAAAACAGGGGAGTAAAACACTTTCGTTACTGCGTCAGAGCAATTTACAACTGCAAAATGAGGCTGCGCTAATGTCTTGTCGAATTCGAGCAGTGGAGTACAGAAAGTGTGCGGCTGGACTGCCTAACGCACACTCCGGTTCGCAAGGTCGAATCTTGCTAAACTATACAAGAATTGAGAATGCGCATAAAGTACGCTAGTAAACGTTCGATATTGTGTTATGTATAGAAGCCAGCAAACTTTTACAGTAGTTTTCCTTTTTCTCTGCTGAGACGTTATCAAATGCCTGAATGCTTCTATGTTAACAACTGCTGTTTTTGAGCTCGTGCAGCAGTTCTATCATGCTACATAAACTGGTAATGTAGCCAATGCTGTCAGCACTTGCACTGCTCAGCCATAGCTGACAAAATAAAGACGATTGTTTCGGATAAAGTGAACTATCGCGGAACACAATCTTAAACATGCGAAGTGGACGAAATGTCTGCAAAAAGTAGTGAGATGGTTTCTGGATACAGACGCTAACCCAGATTCCCAATAAAACCCAATTATTACTTTTTGACCCGTTTACAATGTTCCTTGAAATTTGCATGCAAATTAATTCCGTTCCGTGGTATTTGCATTAAGTCGACAAATTAACAAGCATAAAGTATGCGAAAACAATTAATCCCTTTGCGCAGGTAATAAAGTTTTCGTAAACTATTAAGCTCAAGGGGGGTTAACCCCACACCTCCCCCCTTGCGTACGCCCTTGGCTTCCAAACACCGAGTGCATTTTTATTGCAAGATGTTTCAGTTTGGGAAACCTATTTATGTTGATTATTTTCTAAAAGCTCTCTGCGGTCCAGCCCAGGAGCTCCAAACTTTTTTTGTCAGAGAGCCACTACACAACAGTTCGAGGACCGGACATCTTACGTAATAGGATTGTTTCGGGATATGTTACAAATACATTATTTTTTCATTATTGACAAAATGTCTTCGTGAGCCGGATGAAATGTCTTGGCGGGCCGGATTAGGCCTGCGGGCCTTAGTTTGGAGACTCTGGTCTAGACTAACGCCGGTAATATTGTACATTATTATTATTAAAAGATGTTATGCGTGTTCTAATTAAAATTACCTACTCTTATATCCACACAACAATCAGTAGTGAGAAAACTCGCGGGCCATAAAATTATGTCCGCGCGCCACATGTGGCCCGCGGGCCTGTAGTTGGACCACGCTGGTGTAGGGGACGAAGATAAGTAACTGTGTTACCGGCAACTAATTGTATCAAAACGTGCAACGCTTTAGAAGCAGGAACATAACCGAGCACCAAAAAGCGGATTTATCATTCGCGTACTGACAATTGCCATAGTTCGCTCATGCTGCGAGACAAATTAATTTTATCGAAATAGGTGCCGTGGGGAAATCCGAGGGTTTGTTCTACCAGCAATTAAGGTCACAATGCGTTTTTATTTCATGTTTGGACTTGTTCTAGTCACATCAGACTGTGGAATTACTGTCGAGTGTAGTGTGAACAAGTCAGTCAATACCACCGCAGCGCATATTTGCGCATTCTGTGAGATTACGCCCTACTGCAAAAACGCAGAGTGTGACGCTTAGGGACTTTTTCATGGCACAAACAGTCATAATCGGCAAGCGGAAGATCCGCCCTAAGTCGGATATTTTTTAAAATAATTTTTACCGACTCCTACTACTCTGGACCAAACTCGTTCCTACTACCCAGGCCTGGTAGTGGTTGCAGTATTAGTTCAAAATCTGTTGGAATAACACGCTCGCTTGCTACAAGAAGGACAGTAGGAATAACGAAATTGTTCAAGTGTATTAACAAAGCAGAACCGGAGCGGAGCCGGAGCCATGTCATAAAAAATACAGCTCCGGAGCCGGAGCCAATTCATTTTTACAAGAGCTCAGCAGCCCTGATCAAGACTATGGTCCAGTTATAAAAACACTGCTACCGTAGGAACAAACCTGAAGCCGAATCCATAACTCAATAACTGCACTACTCGGTGTGGAACAAGCGTAGCAGTGATTACCAAATAAACTCTTCTAACTGCACTATTAATTCCACCTTGCTGTCTGAACAGCAGGCTGCACAAATGTGTAAGTTTGGTCGTAAGAACCAAAGGTATCTTGCTTCTGTGCAGTACAAAATACGAGAAGACTGCCGGAGCTAGCCATAATACATTTTTTCATAACAGTCACTTCCCAAAATACAGTACGTTGATCAGGTGTAAGTTTGAATTCTGGACGTTTACAACTAGGCACATAGCCAAGCTTCACGTTCAACACTCCAAGCCAGGGTTGCCAGACATCTTTTGAGAAAAAATGCCAAACCATGTCCAAAAAAAAGCCAAACGGGGTAAAAAAAGCCAAATTGTTAAAACCCATGAAATTTGTGCCTTTTCCATGTGTTACCATGCTTTCTCCAAGGTGGTCAACAAAGCGAATAGCACTGTGACAGATTATGCTAACGACAATCTGAAACTCATCCACTTTCAGTGCATCACTTTTGTTGCTTGAAGTCTTAACACTTTAAAGGCAGTGCTATTCGCTTTGTTGACCACCTTGAAGAAAATATGGTAACACATGGGAAAGGCAGAAATTTCATGGTTTTTAAAAATTTGGCTTTTTTTACCTCGTTTAGCTTGCCTCATGAGGTTTGTCCTGCTGGTGGAACTTTCCTCCTATGTTTTAGTTTTTTTCATGATTCATCAAATTACTGACTACTGTGCCTTGGTATAATTGTAGTGTGGCATAACTTGCAATATGCATTTTCTGAACAATCACTGGCCTTCTAGTTCTTTAACTAAAGAAATGTCTTTTCCCATTACTATCTATTGTGTATCCGCCCTTTGTCATAACTGCTCTTCCACTTTGAGGATGACATACCAATGAATTGCATTAGTTTATGGTGTATAACGGGCAAGGCAACATGTTTGAACTTTAACGACAATGACAACAACTGAATTGAACAAACCCTGTGTTTGGGAGATATGGGTTGTCAGACAAAGTTTGAGCAAATACACAAAGCACTGTCTCAGAAAGCCCATAATTATAACACTTTTCAGCAAGATATTTGTTAAAAAGTCAAGACACCAGTCTGATAGCATGTGCGAACTGCCTCCAAAAAAAGCCAAATACTGAAGAAAAAAAAACAATTTTTTTGACGCCAACGACCTTTAAAAAACCCAAATATGTCAAATTTGGCGTCAAAAAAGCCAATCTGGCAACCCTACTCCAAGCAATGAATGGCGACGATTTATGCTCAAGCCTCAAATATGTTTATTACCTCACAAACGCAGGCCTACCAGAAATGATCCGGCTATGTCAGGGGTCGGGAACCTTTTTGGCTAAGGGAGCCATGAAACCTACATATTTTTAATTGAATTTCCGTGAGAGCCGCATAATATTTTTCAATATTTCATGCAACTAACTTTCTTAACTAACCTGTGCATTTTTAAGCAAAATCAACAACTTTAAACAATGTTAAATGCCTGAATTTTCTCTTTAATATCATGTTTCTTGCGGTTAATGCAACTTCTGGCGCTGCATAGTGTTGCTGATGGCTTTGTAGGAAAATTACAGAAAAAGTTTAGTCCGTAACAATCGCTAAGAAAACATCGAGCGAGTCAGATGCCGCCATCAAAAGAGCCACATCTGGCTCGCGAGCCATAGGTTCCCGACCCCTGGGCTATGTTATTCTAGGTAACAGCTGCAGGTGCTGCTCTGTCTATAAATTACAGGACAAAACAGAATACGGATCGATAAAAACACCACTGATTTCTAGTGTTTCACATTTCAATTTGAGGGTTGAAACTTTGTTAGGGGAGATAAGTCCATAAAGGTCCTCCCGTGGCGACGGGATTGAATTTTGGGCCCCCTGTGTCGCTTGGCAGAAAACTTGGGGATATTTGTCTGATACAGATAATCGCATATTCCGGTTAAAAACATACAAAAATCTTGTGAATTGGTTATGGGATTAACTGGACTCGTCTGTACTAACACCTGAAGTCACAGGTAAAACAATCCGAGAAATTTTTTAAAAAACGCCAAAAACAAAAACCTACTAAAAATCAAAAGAATACTAAATACCGAAATACAAGCTAACAGGAGAGTCCATTTTTTACATTTAGCCTACCAGGGGGGGTCGGGTCGGCGAACACCCCTGCCCCTCCGTCAGTTACGCCACTGACGACAATTAGCTCGATCGTCATTTTGTGCGAAAGGTTTCCAAACTTTAGAATGGTTGCTACGTTCTATTTTTTGGCAAACTTTGTACCAGTGCTTATTATGATTGCAACGCACTTGCAGTCGGCTCGATATCTAACTACTAAACCAGTTTAAATCAGTTGTTCACCATGGAGTATATGGATGGAAAAGTTTGAGAGAAATATGATTATGCCGTCACAACAGGCCCAACACAACAGTCTGGGCTGTCTCTACCACTGCATCACTTGATTCACTGCATTCGCTGTGGAGCAACTACGAATTTCAACGTTAATTGTTTGCTCTACACCAGGGGTGGGCAAACTACGGCCCGCGGGCCGCTTGCGGCCTGCGAGACCATTTCATGCGGCCTGCCGGCACTTGCAGAAACTCCTACGGATGTATTATTTTATGAAACATTTACTATTTTCATAAAAACTTAGAATTTTGCGAAAATAGTTTGTTTCAGTTCTAACTATAACTGTATAAATAGCATTAAACGTACCGAGCGTGACATATAAAAATTGTTTGCAATATGAATATGCGATTATTTGCACATTGAAAAAATTTTCCTACTTTGTAATGAGAGTGTGCGGCCCTCGGCTGCAACATTTTTTGAAAATGCGGCCCTCCGCGCAAAATGTTTGCCCACTCCTGCTCTACACTAAAGGCAGTGCGCACAAATTTTTGTTTGCTAAGTACAAAATGTAACATTTCATACAATATTTTCAAATTGGTGACATAATCCAGGTATTCCTGGGTATTTTTGCCCCTCCGCACATTTTCGGTCTCAAACCCGAACCTGTCCGAAAACTACTAAAAACTCATAACTTGGACAAGATTTTGTTGCAATAAAATCGTGAGAAATATGCATTTATTTTTAACAAAAGTTGCAGTAAAAAGTTGCATTTATACACAAGCATTTTAAACGACAGTGATTTACTCAAGCGATTTATTTGCATTTAATGCTAAATATTTCCAAACATTATCTGGGAGAAATAGCGATCATTTGCCAAAAGTTTGCGTAGCATCCTAAAACTTCGCTCCACAGTTCATGAAGTTGCTTGGCAATTTAACAATTTGGCCTACAGTTCTGGACTGATGTTTATTAGTCTGGGTCATTTCTACAATTGCTTTTCCCCGCAAACCCACGCGGGTTAACCCGCCCCTCGCAGGCCTGTACTAGGTAACGTTGCTGTTATCCACGTTGATTGTAAGCAGTTTTAGTATAGTCTAGTACAGTGGTTCTCAAAGTGGTCGATATCGACCCCCAGGGGTCAATTGGGCCATCCAAGGGGTTGATAAATAGTAAGAGGGTCGAATGGGGGTCACTGAATGGCCAGGGGGTCAATGAATAACTGCTGGAATCTACTGGAGCAATGAAGCCTCCGATTAAAAATTATTGTTAATCGGGCACGGAATGCAAACGGCGTTTTCCAACAAATCAAACAAAATTAAAAGGGCTAATCAAATCTCAGCTACAGTAGTTTAAAAGTACATTCGATTCGAATAGTTTTTTTATTAAATAATCCATTGTGATGACATTATGAATACTGTGCTGTTGGTTACGTCACAAAAAATTTTTAGTACATGTGTCGCAGTTCGGCAGTTGTTAGACTGGTAGTACAGCAGTTTGACATATACTTTCCTTGTATTAGTAACTGTTGGGCTAGGCCACGGGTCTACAGAAAATTGTATATATTAATTGGGGGTCAACGTGCAGAAAAGTTTGAGAAACACTGGTCTAGTACGAAATTATTCAGAAAAATTATGTTGTAGACCTGTGTTGTATCCTTTCACTGTACAAGAATAAAAAAGCCCGTTTCCAAAGTATCTAATCACAGATGAAATCGTATTCTTAGCCCGCGCCTCTAATATCCAGTGTATCTTCCATCAGATTTGTCCAGTGAAAACACTACACCAATGATAAATCCAGTTATTTAACCAATATCTCTGTATATTTCATGATAATACAGTTATTTTAGCCAATGAGCAATCGTTTTGCAGTGTGGTTCAGAAGTCTTTATCACAAGATGGCGCTAATTTCATTCACAATGTGAAAATTAACATTGCATGTTTTTCTACGAAAGTTTCCCAGTTTTTCAACGATATTCCATAGAGAGGTAAGACTTTATTCTTTGGTATTGTTTTCATCGTCGTGTTTGTCTATGTGGTCTTGTAATGGACGTTTCTCTGCTTAGTTCTGAAAATCGTAGCCTAACTGTTCGTTAGAACAGTAAAGGTTTTTGCTCTTCGGGTCTGGTGTGAATTTAGGAAAAAACCTAGCGTTCGATGATAAAAATTGTTCTTAAATGATAAAGCTAAGCAGCCCTTTTAAACTTCACACTTAACCAGGGTATTTTTTAAGGCATTTTAGGGACCCGATTCGGATCCCTAGAATTGAAAATCGGGTCCCTAGAATCAGGTGAAATTATCATCGAGTCTCTAGAATCAGAAAAATCGGGTCCCTACAGGTCCATACTGGATACCTAACATTTTCCTTAAAAAAAACTACACTTAACCATCACTTTCCGCGTTTGTGCATAAAACTTTATTTGACTAAGCATTTCAATTACTTTTACGCTCTGGTAGTTTCTTTCTGTTTTGACTGTAAGATTTTAAATGACTACCTCTAAAATTGTATTGACAGTACTGCGATAAATGATGAACTCTTGGTCTTGTCGCTGTTTTGCAAAAGCGCCCTTTTGATTTACTGCAAGCGTAGCGTTTGCTATTGCTGCTGTTTCTTGCTGATTCGTACCCATTTTTGTTTTTCATTTGAAAATGACCTGTCTTATGATAGGTGGAAACGGTAAGATCTTTTCCTAATAAATTCACACCAGAAGGGCAAAAAAATTAATTGAAGAATGCCTGGTGGTATATGCGCACTTGTTCGTTACATCTTTCCGATTTATTACTTTACATATTAGGCAGCCATTCTTATGCTATCGGTATACATATACGTACATTGAATAATAACTGTATAAACGTTTGTTAGAATAAATCGACGTTTCTGTTTACATAAATATTATGTGTTAAATGCAATATACTGTACATTGGGGACCCCACGTTTAGTCTTGCGAGGGGCCCCACACTACCTAGCACCGACCCTGAGGCACATCACAGCAGATGAAGACAAAAACAAGCAAAGACAAAAAAAATCTGTCGTACCCCCTTAGGTACACTATTGCTAAGCCCACAGGTTAAAAGCTTTTAACAAGCTAAAAACTGCTTTTGTCTTGCTAAGAAAATCTTAGAAATCGTTAATTTAATGGTTATTTTGAATGTTTTGAAAAAATTCGAATCAGCGAAAATACTGCAACCATAAAAAGTATATAAGTTTTTTTTTATTTATGAAGTAAATTTCCTCTTGGAAAATATTGTGCATTTCAAAAATAAGGCATATGTGTTACGGGAAAGAGTTTTCTGGTAAAACCAAATAACCACAAACAGAAATTTGTATAGCTGGGATGCTCACTTCCTTCGAAAAAAGTTACGCTCGTGTTCGCAAATTTTTCAGTGCTTGCAAGCGGAAGAGCTCTTGAAAGCTTTGATGTCTTTGATTTGATTCCGCTGATTTTTCATGAATCTCTTCACGTTTTGTTTAGTGTTTAAAAACTACTTCGTCTTTTCAACATTTCCTTTTTTGCCGTTCACTTCGCACAGTTACTCTTCAAGTCACTGAAATAGGCAGGGAATGGGAATCAGGTCGTTTGATCAAAGTTGTAATGTCAAATGCAGTGAAGAGCAAGTGACATTTTATACACAGTTTAAACGTTTTTCAAAAAAACCTTATTGAGATCTTTAGACAGTGGCACAGCGGAGTTTTAAAACGTACCTGAAATGTTTTTATGACTTTTGATGCTTTATTAAATGTAAACATCAAACAGATGAACGTCGTCGATCTTCTCGAAGACACCCACTGTCCCACCTGTCCGTAATTAAAATAAGCGGATAACGGCGGATCTTTACTTCAGCACATTTGAAAAACGTCTGAGTTGCGCAGACCTTTTTGAAAGCTTTGTAAACTGTCAAAGAAATGATACGCCTTTGGGATGAAGGCATCAAGTTCAGGATGCTCAGAAGGTGGTTGATGCACTGGATGCTGCCCACGATTGAACTCTAACTGAACAAGGCGATTTGCATTATATATGTAAGATTATACCGAAAGAAATAAGAAATCAGGTTATTGTTTTGAAATCGCTGTATGTAATTACAAAAACAGATAATAAAGGAGATAAAGTAAATTCCCGTCTATTTTAATCGTACTACCAACCTTGAGACTATCAAATCTCTTGCATGGATTTGCAGACAAAAAGTTGTCCTCTTATTCATTACAGGACTACAGGAGAGCAAGCTGCAGCATCGAAAAACGAAATTATTAGAATTACCACAGACAAGTTTAAAAATTTTACAGTGACGTTAAACTTACTTGTTTGTAATGCCACACGCTTCATCTGCCTAAACGTTGCTTATCCTTGATCATTATAAACAAATTTTAAAAATTGCCTTTTCTTTTTCAAGTTCTATTGAGGTTTTACCTAGCGTTCCATTTGCGCTGCTGATTTTGAAGGCCGTTACGTCTGGTTGAAGAGTACAAAATGATGTTGCCTCTCTACAAATTATTACCTTCATCACAAAAGAGGGTTGTAAAGAGCTAGACAGAAACAAAAACCTCTCGACATATTCGCAAACATTGGTCATGGGAGCAAATATTTGATGTGAGTGAAACCTTTCCCGGCAGAGCCGGTGTCGGATGACGGGTAATTAGTTTTGCCGAAGTGCTCAAAAAACTGCCATTCCGCCATAGAGCGAATTATAATGACCGGCAAACGAGAGGAAGGCAGATAGCTTAAGTACGATCGACACACAAAGGTGAAGATTACTGAAAAGTGCCCAGATAACTGTGGTGGAGACGCGTTATTGTGGGAAGGAACAGGACTTAATCGGGTTTGGACAAACATCCAAAGTCTTGTTGAAATTAGACCCGTTGAACATGAAACTTTTTTCGCATGGTTTTAAAAAAGTGTATACTGCAGTATGTATTCCCAATTACTGATTCTTCCTAGAACAAAGATACTTAAATAGCACTAGAACCAACCAACAGAAAATCTAAAATTAAAATAAGCTTTTGGTCAACTATTGGTTTATAACAGCTATGTCCAACCCGCGGCCCACAGGCCGCATGTGTCCCAGTCGAAGGTTTCGTGCGGCCCAGATTAACTTTTCGCTGTAGTAAAAGTATCCTACATACTGACAACCGGTCCTTATTTTGATAATTTTGAATTTGACATTATTGATACACGTGGTCCTCAGTGCCACTTTATCAAGTCTGTCACCACTGCAGTTAGGATTCGAACGCTTTAAGTGCATTAGCTTAAGATAAGTTTAGTTTGCTAAGATCAAAGTAAGCCATTCAATGTGCGACCCTCGTTATAATGTAATTAAATGTGCGGCCCTGGTTAAGACAGTGACTAAATTTTTGGCTCAGTAAGCAATTTGGTTTGGACATAGCTGGTTTATAACGATGTTCCAGTTCGCCTGAAAGCGGGTCCTCATCAGTGAGAATGACAAGTGAACGGACGAAGTCCCGAAAAGTACAGAGAAGGTTCAGAGAGGCGCATTGATAAAAAAGCGATAAATACCAAAGGGATGACAGTGGTATAATGCGAGAAAAATACCAGGAAAGCGAATCAAGCCGAAATGCACGTTACGTGAAGAAAAGAAACAGATCATCCACTGCGACGCAATTGACGCAAACAAAGAAAACCACAAAAAAGCGATATATTTGCTAAAAAATCGACCAAATTATAAGCTGTCATCACCCACATGCTGCTTTTTAAACATTTGGAAATAAGTTTAAGAATTTTTAATTAAGTGTGTCATCGTGAGTGTGCTTAGGTAATTGCTAATGGTAATGACTGCTGTGGTTTGGCTTCTCACGGTACCATTTGTTGCTGATCACCCAGTAGCATAGCCTTGCTATACCGTAGTCTACCAGCAGCATAAAGGATCTTGATTATGCACACGCTTTACGTAGTGTGTGTCACAATTTAAGATGTTCCACAATGAATGAGACTGTTGCACGATCAAAAGCCTCAACCGACCGGTTACGGTTCACTGAGCGTTGACAACATATACCGTAAGTGGTGAAAGTACTTACACCTCAATCCAAGCAAAACATTCGTCTTTTGTTTCGTCATTCACTGTACAAGGTTATGAACTATGCTCTGTTGTTCCAAACGATTGGACGAACATATGTGTGACGTAACGTAACTTGCTTTTTTAAGCAAAAAAGACCCGAGCACGTTTAAAAACTGGAGATTCAGCCAGTGCTGTAAGATGTCGATAATAATCGTGACATCGTTTTTTCGTCATAATCGGAGTGGAACGCTGGGAGGCGTCGGTAGTGGAACTTCTTCATGTCGCACCAAAAACATTCTCTCCTTGCCATTTTCTGTGAATTTGTCAACGCAAATCAATCTGAGTCGTGCTGTCTTCGGCATGTCACTTCTTCGTTTTGATTGAGTTTTCCTTCAATTCTTATTTTAGAATCACTCCACTGCTCGTGATCTCTGTGTATAAATCGGAGGCCATCTGCCACTCCCACGACGTTCCGTGAGGATATTCCCAAAACACAACGCAAATGCCATTATTTTAAATTAAACCATATTCGATATACTTTCATTCAAATCAGCAATTTTGCGTTGCTGTTTGTAACATGACTTTGCAGAACTTAAAAAGTTTTGATCTCTTTCCAAAGATATTGTTCAAGACTGGATACCGTCAAACTTACGTTTGCACGACGTTGTGACAGAAAAACATAGCAAAAACACAACGCTTCGACGTGGTTCAAAATCTGTGCCACGGGAAAGTCCGTAGAAGTGCAAGGAAAGGAATTCTAAAAAATAATTCTAACTTCCTTTACGAACAACTTCTCATTTACATCTTGTGGTGAAAAAGCGTCTGTGTGTTGAAGATTCGAAATGAGAAGAATGCTCAGTTAAATTGTTTTATAGTGCCTAAAACCAAGGAAAGTACTTCTCATGGTTATCCATACTCATGAGACTGCACGCACTAGCAGGCAACCCTTAGAACATGGGTTCTCAACTGATCTCAATCCGGTTATCATATTTTCACGTGATCATAAGTCTCGGCCCACTTTGATAAAATACCAACCAAACAAATTTATTTCTGAAAAACAGTCCTCAAAAACAAATTTTAACATACATATCGCAGGCAAAGTGAAATGAAGAGAGATTTCCCTAAGAAACTGACGAGGAACCTGACAGGTACATGTATAAAAATTGCTACAATAAAATTAAATATCAAACTGCACAAAATCAGACATTCACTTCTCTTCGCTTTCACCCAGTCTGTGTTTTATGGAAGTCAGTCACACAGCAGGTACTTAACTTGTGATCAGAGTTTCAGCGTTTGCGGTGACAGTAGACAGAGTTCCTCTCAGATCATATTCAGTGTTCAACCTGTTTCTCTGCTTTGACTTGAGCTGGGACAAGGTAGAAAAGTCACTGTCACATTTGGCGCGTGCTCTTCTCTGTCTTTATTTTCGACACAGGGAAAGGCACCAAAAACCGAATGCAAAATGAAATTAGCATTAAAAATTTCATTTTTTGAAAATCCATTTGTTTTTTGCAAGCTTTCCGCTTGAGAAACCCTGCCTCAGAAGAAAAGTCTAGTTTGAAAGAAAATGTCTACCAATTCAGGTTATAACTTAGTGTAGAAATTAACTTAAACGGCACGAAAAGTTATGGTCGGGCTCAGAATGGAAGTATACGGCACTCTTTACTTTTTTGAATAGTTTCTTTCTTTCTTCGGAATCAGATAATTGGTCAGATGTGAGGTGTTACTTTTTGGCGACGGACAGCCTTTCCGGCGAAGTTTCAGAAACTAAGAATGTATTTAATGCTTTACAGTCAGCCTTCATCGACAGAAGCATTTTCTCCTTCACCGAGAGAAACATTTTTTCACCAAAAGCTTTCAGATCCCAAAAGGTCGATATCACTTGAAAAAGGCAGTTTTAAAAGAAATAACAATGTTAAAGTATCGACATTAACCATTTGCCGCTTCTTGCTTGTTTGCATTTACCGTTCCATGAGATAACTGCGCATTAAGGGAAGAGCAGTGTCCTCCCAGCAAGGACGTTTGAACGTTTGAAGTATATTTCGCGATGAAGCAAAACTGGCATGCCCATACATTTTACGAACAAAAACCTGGTTAAAACTGCATGAAGCATTTTCGATGCAAAATGGAAGAAAGATGTTTTTTGCACCGACTTTTCTGCAAACGTGAGTTAATAAAAACATAATTGAGCAGAAGTTCAAAATGTACTATGGCCAGGAAATCGTTTTCTGACATGTCAGCACCAAGCAAGTTTGTCTTGTTTTCAAAGTCAATACAACAACGGGCAAATGCTTTTTGGTTTCATGTAAAAAAGGCCTCTCAGGTTTGTTTGCATTCCTATCTAGCAACGAGACCTTCCTGGGCTGAGTTCGACGGTGCATGCCAGCACCGACCAAAACGTATGAGCTTGTAAATTTCTCACGCTCGCCAGCTGAAGTTCTGCCTTTACAGGCTTTGTGAAGGGGTTACGAAGATTATGGCGTAGTTCACTTCACCGCATTGATGTTGCCCTGGCCAGCTGCTTGAAGTCTGTCATTTTCGTTTGGGCAAGCTGGAAAATAAACGGTCTGATCGGCACCCGATGATAGCGTTCAGCGTATTAAGACTCTCTTGATTCGTCGGTGCAATCTCGTCCAGTGAAACTACAAGAAAAATTTCTTGTAGTCTATCGAAAGCAAGCACTTATGAACTTTCCATCCAAACGTGTGGAGCTACTTTTTGTGTGAAAGATATATTCCAAGTGTTTCAAGCAATAACTAATTTGAGTGGGCGCAATGAAGAAGTTATGCTGAAAGCTTAGTAGCCTACAGTATTAAAAATCAGGCGTAGTGCTTTCGAATTTTTTGGGAAATTCACACTTCTTCCAAGCAAAATGCTTTAACTTATTTTTTAAATTAACCATGCGAAAAGTTTAACATTTTGGTCTTTTACTCAATTTGGAAAATTTTTCAAACGCTTTTGATGCCAAGAATATTACCCAGAATCAGGTCCAGAGACAGAGATCTTAAAGGAAAGCACTTCATGCCCGCAAACGTTGTGTTCGTGTACACTGGGGATTGATCGAATATTGCCAAAAAAATTGTAGAAAATGTGTTTCCAACGGTCTGAGCTAACAATGAGGGAACGCTTTGCTGCTATTTCTTCAGGTGATAACCCTGTCTTTAAGCAACTGTATCGCATTTGTTTGTAAGTTATTGACTTCTTGCAGCAGTCGTACTTTCATTGTCGAATCAACAGATACAAGAAACTCTCGAAAAGCGTTAAATGTATAAAAATTGTAAAATAAATATCACTTGTTTGCCGACAGTCAGTCTTAGTTGGTGCAATAGTGCAGGTTGTTTTTCAAAGCGAAACAGTCCACGAAGAAAAACCTTCAAATTCATATCTCCAACTGTGCTTTGCTTTGACCGGTCAGATCAGATACCCATGTCAGAATGATGAAATCTCATCAATAGGTGGTAGTGCTTTGTCACCTGCTTTTCACCAGTGAAAGCCGCCAACTAATCTTTATCGACTGATTAACCGTTTGACCACCACTACAACGCAAATCGCTAATAGCAGACAGGAAAAAGGTAAAACACCAGGGAGAAGTGAGCGTGCCAAGCCTCCGCGCTTACGCCGACCTTGCAGTGACCGTATTTCGTACCACCCAAGATCTTTGAACGTGGATTAGCAACTCTAGTGATCTCCTGTCACTGACGGCTGCAGCAGGTCTTAGCAGTGACAGCGTTTGTCGTGATCCGTGACTTCTGTGCAATTGCCAGTCGCGTGTCTCAAGCCGAAAATATCTACAAAAGCTCTTTCGCTGAAAGAACTCTTTACGGTGCATTCCAGCAAAGCTAGAGTTTTTGGCTTATACAGTAGGTTTGGTTAAATGCAGCAATTTCGTTTTTATCAAAGAAATCTGTTTTGGCCACTGCGCATTGCTGTATTACTGCACTCTCGTATAAGCCTCTCTCACAGCCGATAACTAGAATCTATTAGATAGCTCTTTCACTCTTTTTTCTTCTTGCAAAATGTATGAGATTTTGCGATCTGTGCAATAACGAAAGATTGTTTAAAATTTCGAAATTTTTTTTCAGGATGACTGATCACTCCGGAATGAATACTTCCAATACTTCCAGGCTACATCACGGTCAAAACTGTATCAATTATGTGCAGTCGAGAAGCCTTAAACAAGTGGGCAATTGCAAGTGTTGGCAAAATCCCGGTTCATAAAGGTTCACAGTTAAAAATACATTAGTCTGTGCATTAGCCGGGATTTTCCCCACCACGTTTGCAACATACGAATACATTGCAAAGTTTGTCGTGGCCCGCGATTTGAAGTTTCTTTATTTAGAGGAGGATGACTTTCGAAATTCCTGTAAGTTTGTGCTTTTGCCCAAATTTCATGTTGAAACCATGACCTTTTGTCAAAACCTGTAAATATGAATTTGGTGGAATGGGATAAAAAGGCACTCAACAAAAGTAGTGAAAAGAAACAACTTTGCAATAAGTTTGACAAAATTGTGTGGGAATTGAAAATGTGTTTAACAACGCAATTAACAAGGCGGTTCGTTGGGGATTATTATCAACAAAACGTAAGTGTTCAGGGCAACAGCCCAGACTTAACTTGACCCTATGCGAAGAATCTGGGTGTTACATGGCATTCTACTCTACGAACTATTGGCACACGCCACCACCTGTACAATTTGAAGTGTAAGGCGGAGCGACGCTGTGCGCCCTTAAACGTTACAGAAGTGATCATTTATTGCCTATGCCGTCGCTTCTTCGTGATTAATTAGGCTTGAAATGTACGCTGAGTTTGCGATGTTTTGAAATTCACGTCCCGGCAGCAGTTTTTTCTTGACCAGAACTCTACAGACCGCAGGTCGCTTTTCTAACAAAGAACAAAAGGCTAATTTTGTCGCGGTTTCCAGGCGGATTTCGAAAGCAAACAAACTCGAGCTCGGCTGAAGCCTTCGTGCCAGGCCATCGCGGAAGAAAGCCCTTGCTTTNATGTCGGCGACTTTTTCCTCCGAGACCAGCAAGTCGCTCTCAGCAGGTACTTTCGGGAGGCTTGTCGTCGGTGCGTAAAACCACTGGCTGAGCCAAATGAACAGTAAAACAAACGAGCGAAAGAGCAAGGTCAAGTGCAGAGCGGATGATGACAGCGACTCGAAAGGCAAGCGACTGATCTTGGTCTAATCGAAAGGACAGGGCAAAGTAAGACAAATTAAAGCTCGAGGTTTACTGTAAGCTTTCGATGAATTAACCGACTGGGCTCATCTTCCATAACTTTGCGATGACTCAAACTTGCACTTGCACCCTGTATTCAAGAAATTAGTCTCCGCGAAGGTGTCGCAGTCAAATCCATCGAAAAAAAGCAAAAAATTTTGATAGGATATCGATTTCATGCTGTTCGCATCGTCCTCAGTCCTGAAATCTTCATGCTTTTGTCCTTCGCGTCATCCGTTGCCTGTAAGTGGGTAGCTTGTATTATGAAGCGAGTTTTCGTCAGTGATTCACAAACATTTGACACAAAATGTGCTGAGCATTAAAATCACCAGGTGCAATATCAGCAAGCTACCACGCAGAAATCTAGCGCAAGTCTCCAACGAGTTTGAAAGGTGAAGGAGTAAATCGTTCAGGTGACGTCACTTATTTCTAAAAGTTTTGAACTTTTACTTTATTTAAATTTAGTTTCATTTTTCACTTTCAAGAAAGCAAATTGTTTAAGCGCTAGCGGGTTAGTTCCTGTAGATGATTCTCTTGATGTGGAAAAACCACATTAAGAATAGTAATAGGCGGCAGTTGACCGAAATATCCTCAGTTCAATCCCAGAAAAATTTTATGTAAATAATAGAAACAAGCACGATTTTCAGTGATACTAGAAAACACTTTTTGTGCTGAAAAACTACTGCTTCACATGTCTTTTGCCCGTACAACCATTCAGCTTGCATGTTCTGAAATCTTTGTCAAACCTGTGGAAAGTAAAGCATTCAAGCTATTTTTGCTACTGTGTGTTCAATTTCAAATTTTTGTTCCGGTTCTTTAAAGCAAAACGTATCAATAGATATTGTTGCTTTAAGTGGGATTACTCAAACCCTATACCTGTATCCAGCCATCAGTGTTGTTTTTCTGTAACTGCGTTTACAAAATCATTCATAAATATAAAGCTTGTGATGGACGCTTTGTTTCTACGGTCGACTTAGTAGTGTTCCATCGCTAAAATGTGCGTTGTAGCTGATTTATTTTTTTTGTTTCCGGAATGGGACATTTTTGGTTGCAATAAATCTGCCTATACATGTTTTGAATTACAGCCTTTTAAAGCAATCAAACTTTTTGGGAACTACATTTTCCACCATAAAGTTTAGGAAAAACTCATGGCGACTTTGACAAGTTAACAATGCTACGCGCCTTCATCCCGCTTGTCAGAGCACGGAAATTTTTCCTTGCAACTAAAATCTGTCACGAACACTCTGCAGCTGTTTTAAATTCACTGAAAATGTGACGGCCGCCTTTTGCATTTTTAAGTGCTGCATTCGCTAAACCAGTAGTCACAAAGAAAAGGCTGGCGTCTTATTTCAAACTCATGCGTAACTCAACGATACATGTAACCGCTAGCGATTGGTTGTAAGTCAAAACGCCTCAGTCGCTGCATTCAGCTGTTGTTTTTGTGGCGAACATGTAAGTGCAAGAAATGTGATGCGATTGCTGACGTCTTAGACTTAGCAAAATCACGTGGCAAACGGCTATAATGAGCATCCGATTGTAACCAAATGCTACAAAACTTCAAGGATATTTGTAAAGTCACAATAGTGACCCACACCAAGCGAATCGATCGCAATTTATTGCGCAAGGAAACTAGTTTCGTGTGTTTGCTTGTGTATTTTTTTGCTGAACATAAATTCTTGCAAGAGTGTGTGCAAGATTGACCGACCGAAGTAGATCAGATTGCTGGAAAGATATCATCAGATAAGACGCTTGACACCAAGAACGTAAGTGGTCGTTTGTCAGGGAAGGTGACAGCCAGCACTGGTTGGCGGGCATAGGCACCGGTTTGTACGGACGGTGCCACCAAAATAGAAGCAAAGCGGGCTAGACCAACCGAATTTTGAGTTTCTCCACCTCCCCACATTTATTTACATAACCAAAAGTCACCTAATGTCGTTGCAAAGCAAATACAACACTCATGCAAGTATGTACCTATGTGAGTTTCTGTAGAGGGTAATCATGCTGAACAGCAAAATGAAACAGGTTTAGAGCGATTCTAACGCCAGAGAGGTAGCAGTTGTTGCAGAAGGCCTAAGCCTTTGAGTGGAAATGATGCCATAACTTGTGCTTTGAAAGGAAAATTGCGAAGACTGCAGTGCGGCACAGCTTTGGATGTATGATGCTGTATATCAGCCTATGTTTCTAGAATAGGAGTGACGGGTGAGTAAGCTTTTCTGCTGGTAGTCTGGTTCTGGAACAGGCGGACGGATTGTTTCCCTGAGCTGATATGAATGAGATGCAAACAAATTAATTGATTTTATAAACGTACCTGGGACAAGTACAGCTGGCCGTATTAAAAAGCTCTATGGGACTCAATTTGCCTTTGCCCGTTTTTGGAACATCCCACTATTTGGTTTGGTGTTGAAATAAAATTTTGCGCTAATAGGTGCGCAAATACTGTAACTAACCTGATTGCTGTTGTCATACAAGTCTTCTCCTTCCTGAAATGGGAGGAATAATGCAGGTTGTGCCCTCGTTTCTCGTTTGCGTTCGCAGCGCGGAGGCGACAGGCACTGGTGCACAATTAGTCTTTCATGAGCAGCGACGTCAGTGCCTGCACATACCATGACTTGCCTCCGATTTGACCATCATCGTAACAGGAATAAGAGAAAGCGCGGCAATATAATTGATTGTTCTTGGTTTTTGGTGAACGAGCAACGCAACGTTTTCGTCGACATCTATTCTCTGCACGTCTTCACCCACCACCTTTCGCGCGTGGCGCCAAATTTCCCGCGCAGCAGTAAAATGGCATTTTTTGGCTAATTGGTCCGGTGGTCGATCACTTCCTCGTTCAGGAAGCGTTGCAGACGCCAGCTTTGCGACTGTTTTCCCTTGAAAAGGAAGAAACCAAGTATGTGAAGCTGGAAGAAACGTGGAATGCTGTGTCGCACATGCCAGTAGCTCTAACCACATCACTTTCACCGAAGAACCGGTCAGTCTTAGTCCCTGACCTGCTGAGAAATTTTTTAAGTGTGGAAAAAATAGAGTTCATAAAGAAACGGAATCACTAACGCCATTGCGTCACTGATATTTTATTAATTTGTATTAGGATGTTATCACTGAAGAGTCACATTCCTTTGGTTGCTGATCTGTTTTGCCCTCGTGTGTCTCTTGATGAAACCAACACCTATTTTCTTCCATTTTTGTTGGGACATTTTGCACAACTCGTGTTTCTTTGTATTGTCTTTTGCGGAAACGAGGATCTCGTGGCTTTTATATCGTTGCAATCTTCTAATTCATTTATTGCATGTGGGTCTCTGAGCAACTTAAACAAAACTGGGCAATGAACGATTGCCAAGAAGGCACAATTTGATTTATTGCAGCAGTGGTGAGTAGTAGTACAGGATATCGTTCAAGGATTTCTGGTATTGTTGATGTATGAAAAATGCTTCCGAATACAAAAACGTGCTTGGCAAGGTAATTTCACAATAAAAAATGCTTTACGAAAACTACTATTTTTTAAAGTAATCTAAACGTTCAACTGGTGTATCAGATGAAACGTAGAAGGGACACTGCCAGCATTTTGCTGCTGTTTTTTGTTTGGCGGCATTACGGAAATTAAACCGATCCACGACTGGTTTTTATGTCAACTAATCCCCCGCTGTTGGTTAATACAACAGCCAAAAGCATTACAGTGCTATCAAGCGTCATCGCGTAAACAAAATCAACAAACTGCCATTATGCGTCACCGTTCGCCACGTGATTTTTCTCATTCTGACGCCAACAATCGCATCAAAGGACACAAGCCGCAAGGGCTGGTTTGCGGGAGCGAGGATTTTCACGAGAGACGCAAAAGGCGTTCGCGTGCTGAAAATTTCTTTCGCGTTGTCCAGTTTGATGAACGAACACTAGCTTTTGGCTGACGGTAATTGCCATTATTACGAACCATTTCGAGATCATCCACCACAGCAACGATAAGCTCGTTCTCAACTTCGCTGAAGCAAAAAGGTCAAATGTCGCCCGCCCTTGGTGCGATACGCATCCTGGGTCGCAAGTGTGGAAGCACTTCGATTTTCTCGTCGTGGGCTGAAAAGATACGGTGGCTAAAGTCGAACGTAGTTGCTCTGATTGACAAATACCGGTTTTTCTTTGTTACTGCTGGTTGTCGGCCAATAAATGCAGTTTGCATTCAGGCGAGGGTGAAATAACCTTTCGTTCTTTGTGTGATGCGCTGCGTTTCAATCTTCGCGTCATGCCGTTTAAAGAAGAAAATATTGTCGGTTGTAGCAGGCGCCGGCGCAGTGAAAAAACTTTAATTCCGAGCAAGAAAACAACTCTGCCGATGGCAAATTTTCCGGTCGAATTTTGCTTAAACTTCATGGCGTTTCATCACGTTAAAAACACTGAAAAAATGTCTTGCTTACAACATTTCGTACATGATTGACTAAGACACCCATGCAAGTGACACTACTGGCTTGCAGTTTAGTTCTTTATTTAACCCAGTCGTGTCTTGGTTTGTCGCCCACTGTAAGGCAACTCGGAGCGAAAAACACCTGTTGACGTTGGAGGAAAATAGCATTAACGGGCCTAAGGTCAACCTTACAAAGCGCCGACATTTACGGCCCCTGTGAGCAGTAGACCGGAACGAGCGATTGGACGAAGGTTTTGCTGAAACAGAAACGGAAAACTTTCCGCANGTTTCAGGCTTTAGTAATTTTTCTGCTGAGATGCTCATGACTTCGTAAGGCGACGTGTTGCATTTCCAGATTTCTAATAACTTCTTCCTACACCGCAGTCCGTTTCTTGCACAGCTGGACACCAGCCTGCAAAAGCGCATTGAGCCCGAACACACAGTGATGCAGGTTGTTTAGTCATGTCAAAAAAAAATTCGCTTAAGCGATTGATCCGTCGTGAAAGAGATTGATCCGTCGTGAAAGAGATTGATCAGTCGTGAAAGAGATTGATCCATTTTTAATGAACGAATCACCAAACCACAACATCGATCCTGCAAGTCAGTCCATTCGCTTCCCCGGGGTCCAGCGGTCCGCGACGACATTCCAAATCTTCGCAAAGAATTCTGAAAGAAGCGGAGATAAGGTTTTTAACGCGTGTGCTCAGGTGAACGATCATGATCGTATAAAACTTCGAGATTCTTTTATTTTCGGTGGTTTCGAAACAAAATCGTGAAATTATTTTCTGAACACATCCGCCTCAGCGACCTGCATAGGCTTTTACAATTTCTTTGGTAACTTTACAAGGTGCGGTGTTTCCCTCTGTTTCTTGCTAACATCGAACTTTTTATGTTCCAGATTGTTGTCATCGGACAGTGTTGAAAAACACAAGAAAATTTTACGTATGACTCACAAGCGCTTTTAGATTTAGAAAGTGATGCAGCCTTATCGCCTTTGTACTTAAAGTCGCCGGCATCAACCGGCGTATAGAACGCAAAATTTAAAAAAGTTTATCCACTGAACTGGCCATTTGCTGTTTTGGCATCGCAGCATTTTTTTTCGATTCTCTCGACCAAAGCTTAAACGGCCGTTTCTTTGCCCCCCACTTTCCCTTCATCTTCACGAATGAGCATGTTTTTCTCGTAATGACCCAAAAAACGCCCATGTCCTTTCATCTGAACTTAAAATTACTCGACCTTCCGTATTTTTGTTTGCGAAAGACAGGCTGCTCTTGAAAAGATCGTTTCTTATCTTTTGTGTTTGTGGTGCGAAGCGCGCATCGAGCTCTTCAATCGACGTATTAAACGATGGCATCGCAATGGACAAACACATAAGTTTGGACCTCGCTCCCCGAGGGCGCAAACTGTTGAGATGAAAATAGGCTTATCGTGGACAAGGCGCAAATGCGTCGCATTATAAGGACGTGGTTATGATCGTCACCAAAGGTCAATCGTATGCAAATTGACATTGAGGGAACGGACAAGGTGCTTATCTCCGTTTTTCGGCCAATAAATGTGCTTATCTGCGGTTTTCATCCTTCCGAATGTGCTAGTACGTTGGAATAGCGCCCACTCTACAAACAAATACCTGCTTTGTGACACACGTAAATGACCGACATGAGCGAGGAGAATAAAACACGATGGCAGGAAAGCGCATCTTTTCGGTTCTTTGTTGAGTTAGGAAACGACGCGCTCATTGCAGTAAAACTAAGTTTACTGCAACGTAACTTTGTTTTCCGTCTCGTTAACGTTTCGCCGACGTTCGGTCCCGGTAAACCACTGCGAGTGAGGCATCTCTGATTGAATCTGGTGGGAAAAGACCCGCGCGAGGTGAGAGGGAATCCCGTTCTGTTGCAAAACAGCAGTCGCAATACAGTTGGTGCTTGTAGCAAAGGAAAATTTTTTCGGTTTGGAAAATTCAAGTGACAATATACTGTAGACAGGTTTGGTTTATGCTTTGACTCATGTGGTTGGTGATGTCGTTGGCCAGTACCGAAGCACGGCTTCGTGCATGTTCAGCAGCGTAGTGTTTTTATGCTTTTAAAATTGTTTGTTGTACAACTGATGCGGGAGACCTGAACTACAAAAATAAAATGTTTTCCGAGTGCTGAGAAGAATCGAAAACGAATGCGTCACGCGTTTGAAAGCTTTTTTTACGAACGCTTGTAAGACGTTTTTTCAAAAAGAAAAAATTAGAAAATTGTTGATTACAGAGTTGTTGCAAATGCAAGTTGAAGGTCTCTTTTTTCAGGCATTCTCAGTATTTTTCAAAACGGTTGACAGTGCGAAATATCAACGAACTTAAAGTTAAGCTGCTTGCAAAGATGCTTTTGTTAGAAAAATGTAATGTTGTTAAGGTTGAGCTGCATTTGGAACTTTCCGAAGGAAGCGCAGCTGTAAAAACAGTAAAAAAGTAATTGCTAAGGCGTGCATAAACTCGATATTGAATTAAATTTAAATCATTTTTTCGATGATCCATCATGTCACAAAAACACTGAAGTCATTTAAGGTCAAGTCATTAAAATGTGGCGGCCGGCGCTAAAGGAAGTTTTTCGCTACAGCGATGTTGAATGCAAAATTGTAAACTTACATTGTTTGTTCTGACCATGTCGCACGCCTTGGCAAAAACACTGGAAAAACAGCCAACACAGGCCACGTGTCACGTTGCGATTTTGAGCAATTGTTGCCGTTTGCTTCTGAAAAGTTTATCTTACGGGAAGTGACCGAGATGGGTCGGTCCCGCCCGCGGACGATTTAGAAAAACCCGACCGTGTCGCAAACAAAGCGCTTCTCACTTCAGCTGACGACAAGGAGGCAGAGGCTAATAATTTCTGTTTGATGCTGCCACTGGCGCCATAAGAGCTGTAAAAACGTCACTGCGCTGTTTGCTTCATCGCTTGCTTTGCTGCTAAGTGTGCCGAGAGTGACTGTGCAAGTGCAAGCTTCAAAGCAGCAACAATATTCGGTGTTTTATTTGGTTCCCAACAACATGAAGGCCTTCAATTAGTCTTGAAAGCGTTGGCAAAACGGTGAAAAAACAAAGATTTTTGCGGGAAACAGCAAAAAAGCTTGCAACGTTCTTGAAATCATTTGATTTTGTGCAAATGCCTTGGCCACGATCGTCGCTTCTGACTTAATAGCCATGACATCTAGTGGTGGACATGTTTAAAATGCTTTTTTAACCCATTGTTCAGGCAACATGTCACAATCGGCGAATAACAACATGGCCGATACCTAAGAAGTTTGGAGAGTCAGCCATTCTACAAATTTGACCTGCGTCGATGCAGACTCGAGGGCCGGTTCTCTCGGGGTATGATCGATGTTAGTTTAAATTTGGTCAATTCCTATAAGGTGTCTCAGAAAACCTGTAAAAAGATAATTTTCGTATATAATCCTAAGTTTCGGCGGGAGCAACCCGAACAGGTTCGAATTGATTTTTGGACGTGTTGCCCTAAGATGCCTGTGTATAGGATGAAAGTGTGCTCCCGAGGTGGCAAAGCGAGTGAAGCGTTCGCGTGAAAGGAATATTTTGGAGAGACATAGGTATGCCGAAAATAATCGGGTAGAAAACAAACCCTGAATGACTGAGTTTGTTATGAAATTACAGTTTTGAAGCTGTTATCCTGATGGTCAGCTTGATATATTAACTGATCTTCAAAATTTATCTGGTCTCAAGCCTTCCACGAATGGCAATCAAGACTTCATCTTAAAGTATCTTGGCCTCGGTTCATTAAACCTGTGCGAAAGTCGCTGAACATCGCTCCGCAACAATCTCGGCGTACTGACATCTCTGTTTGTGATTAGTTCATCCGCAGTCCTCCGGAGTTCTGAAAGCACAAAATTTATCTGTTTATGGGAATTTTTGCTAGACAGCCGGTATTTACAGGTAAACTAAGCCGCTACTGCCAGAAGTACGCGATGACGATGCTTTTGACAGGGTGTATACAGTGGAGAAGACGTCGCTGCAGCCACTGTTATCATTAGCTAATCGTACGTTCGCCAGCCTCTGCCGATAAGCTCTTCGGAAAACGCTTGAGGCCAGCTGCAAGCAGTTGCTCGTGAGCGACGCATTAGGCCCCCACTCCATTTGTATTCAAAACAGTAGACCAGGAGGCAACTGTTGATGTTGAACGTGGCGCCTCGAATAACATTGTTACTACTATTAGCACAATAAAGGGCTCGGGACAAAGTGGATGCATTGAAGTGGCAGAGAGCGTGGCTGGGTCTGCGCTTGCTTGAACTCTGAACTGGTGCGCCTTTGTTGTGAGTCGCGCTTGACCTAACGCATATCTTCTGTTTGCGGAGACCGTTGGGACGGCCGCGAGGCGCGAACTTAACGTTGAGAGAAACTGTTGCCACATCGCAGCCCTATCTATCCAATAAACCTGTCCACTTTCGGCAGTAAACCTGTCGCATGACCGAAGCCGCGAAGAGTTCGCTGGACCAGTAATTCCACTTTCCGAGACGCATGCGCCATACGTCCTGCCACCCACGACGCATCCTGAAACTAAGTCACGTTTTAGGCAATAACATAATTTACTTTTGCTCAAGTATGTACTTTCCACGATGGGTGTAAGCAAGGAATCGATCAGCAAATTTTTAATAGGAAATCTGTTTCACGTAAAATTACGCATCCTCAGTCCTGTAAATTGCAAGCAAAGCTTACGGGTGAAAAGTTGAAAAGTTGTAAGTTTGCTTGCAATTTTCAGGACTGAGGATGCGTAATTTTACGTGAAATCGATTTCCTATT